>Ga0209045_1002665_pt1 | contig 12687 bp, 13 predicted proteins | sample SaaInlLV_10m_DNA_4_FD_184664 | JGI IMG/M metagenome (GOLD analysis project Ga0209045, IMG submission 184664) | Marine microbial communities from expanding oxygen minimum zones in the Saanich Inlet - Saanich Inlet SI072_LV_200m_DNA (SPAdes) (version 2) | ecosystem: Environmental > Aquatic >...
CATCCGTAAGTTCAATAAGATTGGTACCTGCTTCATCAAAAATCCCCCATTTTTTTATTGCCCTCAATTTACTCAAAATTAGTTTCGCATCATTTTCGTCTGCATCTTTATCATTTTTGATTGATTTCATTAACTGATTTAATGAAAAATTTGGAGTATCTTCTTTTATTATTGCAATTGCACGTTCGAGAAGCAAACTTGCCATACTAAGTTCATCAATTTTAAAAATTTCAGACCATTCTTTTGCACTCATAGTGTTTGGTTTTATTGCCAGAGGTTTGTCTGCAGGAAATCCTTCTCTTTGGTATTCATCGAATTTTCCAATCGGGCTATAAACAGTTATGTCTGCAGCCTTCGGTTCTAATTTCCATTCACTCAATAGTTTCGCATCACGAAGGTTTGGATTTTTCATACTCCAATAAATTCCCATCGTGTCAAAAATTATTGTAGAAATGTTTTGTTTGATTTCAGGTTCTAAGTCTGCAATTCCTTCAGCTATAACGCCTAAAGTGTAAGATTTACCTGAGCCTCTTTTTCCGGCGATTAGAATTGCATGAGGTTTGTTAATATCTAAATGAATTGGATTTGCAAGAGATAAAGCACGTTCCATTTGAACATAATGTTTTCCTAGAAGAATTGTTCCTTTAGTTCCTAGCAATCTTTGATCTTTTGGTGAACGTCCAATTATGATTTCATACATGTTTATTATTTGTTTTTATTTAATAAAAGGTTAGCGCCAACGGCAGGATTCGAACCTGCAACTCCAAAGGAACTCGCTTTCGAGGCGAGCGCAATACCAGATTATGCGACGTTGGCTTACAAATCCGTCTAAAATTTAGTTTATTAACCTTTTGAATCCTATAGCAAAATTATGGCTAAAGCCATTCCGCCCATAATTATATCTTCAATCAAAGTAAATTTTGTCAGATTTATGTTTAATTTGTGACCAAGTTTTCCCAAGCAAGCACACTGAACCTTCTTATGTGTCTTTAATGATTTTATTACTCCAGCCACACCAATTATCATCAGTACCAATAAAATTCCTGCCACAATTTTTACATTCCAAGAAGCCAAGAAAGTTCCACCAATTAATAATTCAAGTATAGGATATGAATATGCGTAAGAATTACTTCGCATCGCTATTAAATCATATTTTGAGAAATTCTCTGCGAATTTTTTCCAGTCAAAAACCTTGAGTAGTCCGACTGCAATCAAAAACCAACCCATAATTTGCGTCATTAATAACATGAATATGTTTGATGCCCAATCTATTAAACATTTGCTACATTTTTTAAGTTTTGATTATTGTGGAAAGTTATGAAGAAGATAGGAATAGTGGGAAACGGTTATGTTGGCGGCGCAATTGCTCATGGCTTTTCACCAGCATCTACAGGAAATTGTATAATAAAAGTTAATGATAAGTTACCTGAAAGATCATTAAATACTTTGGAAGAAACAGTAAATGATAGTGATTTTATTTTCGTATCAGTTCCAACACCAATGACTAAAGAAGGTTCAATAAGTCTAAAATATGTTGATCAAGTTTTCAAGGAAATAAATGAAGTCAATAAACAAACTGATAATATTATTATTTTGAAATCGACAGTCATTCCTGGAACAACTGAGAAATTACAAGCGAAGTTTCCTGAATTAAATATAGTATTTAATCCAGAATTTTTAACTGAGCGTTCTTCAAGATTAGATTTTATAAATCAAAGTAGAATTATTCTTGGCGGAGATAAAGAACATACTACAAAAGTTGCAAAATTATACACAGATCGATTCAAGTATTGTAAGGTCATTGAAACAGATCACAAGACTTCAGAGGTTGTTAAGTATTTTAGCAATATCTTCTTTTCAGTAAAAGTATCATTCGCAAATGAGATGAAACTTATTTGTGAAAAGATTGGAGCAGATTGGGACACTGCACTTGAAGGATTTGTTGCAGATGGTAGAATTGCTGATTCACATTTGAATGTTCCTGGACTGGACGGTAAGAGAGGTTTTGGTGGAAGTTGTTTTCCAAAAGATATCAATGCTTTCATGGCATTTTCAAAAGAGATTGGAGTAAATACTCATACAATAAATGGCGCGTGGGAAACAAATCTAGAAGTTAGACCTGAACAAGATTGGAACAAACTTAAAGGTAGAGCAATCGAAGAGGATTCAAATGAAAGTTAGAAAGGCTATAATTCCGGCAGCAGGTCAAGGAACTAGATTATTGCCTGCAACTAAGACTCAACCAAAAGAAATGTTACCGATTTATGATACTCCTGTTATTCAATTAGTAGTTGAAGAAGCAGTCAAGTCAGGAATAACTGAAATTTTAATAATTACGGGTGAAAATAAACATTCATTGGAAAAACATTTTGATATTATAAATACGGAAAATGGAAAACTTAAGGAATTCAATAAATTGTTAGAAAAAGTAGACATTACATTTAAGCGTCAGAGCAATCCTCGAGGTTTAGGTGATGCAATATTGCGTGCGAAGAATTTTGCGCACGGGGAGCCCTGTGCTATTTTGCTTGGAGACGATTTCTATCTTAATTGTGAAACTCCTGCAACAAAACAATTGATTGATATCTATGAAAATTTGGAGTATCCGGCAACAATTGTAGGTGTTGAGATTTTGTCTAAAGAAAAAATGACTAAGAAAGGAATGGTTATTGTAAAAGGTGAATCTAATGAGGTTGAAAATATAATTGAGAAACCAAATATTGATTCTGTTGTTTCTGATTTAGCAATCAGCGGTAGATATATTGTTGCACCCGAAATTTTTGAAAAACTTGAGAAGGTTACAGAGAGTTCTCGTGGTGAAATTGAATTAACTGATGGACTTGCTGACCTGTTAAAAGATAATTTAAAAATATATTCTCATTTGATTAATGGCACCAGAATTGATGTTGGTAATCCTACAGAATATTTAATTGCAAATTTAAAATATGCAATGTTAGATGAATCTGTTAAGAAAGAAGTTATCAAAGTTATCAAATCTGAATTAGACAATTAGTTTTTTTCAATTGTTTCTGAACCAACAATTATTTTTTTACCTAGTTTTTCATCAAGTCCTTTGTATTCCACTGTAGCTCTCAAATCTCTTATTGCACCATGTAGACGTCTTGAAACAAAAGGTCTTTTTTCAGTCGTATAAAATGCACAAGCAATTACAAGATCATCTTTAGATTCTGAGAAAATTAGATCACCTACAAATTCTGATTCAGTTTTGAACCAACCAATTCGTTTTTTAGTATATAATTGAGCACGTCCACCCTTTCCATTTGAATTTATATATCCAAAATCAGTTAGTGCAATATTTCTAAAACTTCGTCTTGCTTCAGATAATAATTTATGTTGTTTTTTATTAAGCTGTCTTGAGTCATAAGTACCTGGTCGTAATCCCATTGCAGTTTTGTATACGCGAAAAAAGTTATAAAGTTGATTAAATGTCTGTTTTATTAGGAAAAAGTATTTATCTTACTAAGTGGTAGTAGTTTTATGGTTATATCTCCTTGTTTGAAATATGTTTATGATTTTAAGAAAGAAATCAAGTCTGTGTCCACCGACCCCGAGAAAAGAAAACTAATTAGAACATATACTGTAATAGCTAACAATGAACGGTGCCCCGGGTTGATACCAGCGATAAAAAAGGAAGAAAGAAAGCTACTAGCCTTAAAGGTTGAGAAATTTAAAGCAGCTCTTCGAAGAGGCGGATGAGACTTACAAAAACTAAAGATTTATTATAATAATAGCGCCCCTTCCGGGATTTGAACCCGAGTCGCCAGGTTGAAAGCCTGGTATGATTGACCGAACTACACCAAAGGGGCGTAAGGTTTGCTCCAATTTTTACTTTTTAAATGTTTCGAGAGACATTTCAAAATTTTAGTAATATTTAATAAGAGTGAATACAAATTTAATTATGGTAAAAAAAGGAAGTCAGCTTTCTTGGCGAGATTTATTTAGTTTTGACAGGTTTATTTTCCCAAAAGTTGCGACCGTAATATGGATACTAACCTTAATCTGTTGGTCAGTTTTGTTAATAATCTCTTTGTTTGGAGGCATGCTTACATTATCTACACTACTTTACTTCTTACTTGCTTTACTTGCAATAAGATTATATATGGAACTGATGTTAGTATTGTTCAAAATATATGATAAAGTTTAAAACTAACCTTTGCAATTCTTATTTATGAGTAGATTAAAAATTAATCCTTGGGTTGATGTTTGGTATAATCCTAAGACTACGATTAAGTCTGTTTTAAAATATAATCCCAAATATATGGTTCTTCCAATGGCCGGACTTTTAGGAATAGCTTTATTATCTTTATTGTTTGAATCTAAAGATGATATTGTTGGAGGGAGCAGTTTTATTGGATCCTCTTTTGTTGCGGCACTCGTAGGAATTGGAGTATTATTTATTTTAAGTTATTTATTCAGTATGACTGGGAAATGGATGGGTGGAAAATCAACTTCTGAAAAATTCAGGTTGGCAATGGTTTGGTCGGGAGTTCCAACTATAGCTTCATTAATTCTATTTATTCCTTTATTTTTTAGTATGAATTCCGAATTACTCGGAATTATAGGTTTAACTACAATAATAAAATGGGCATTAATTTTATGGTCAATATATTTATTTATATCTATGATTTCTGAACTAGAAAATTTTTCAATGTTACGATCAGTTTTTCATATTATTCTTGTTGGAATAATTATTACAATCCCAATATTATTTGTAAAGATTTTAATTGGAACTAGTTCAATTTTGTAAGAGTTAAGTTTTTAAACACATTTTACGAAATAGAATTGGGCGTATAGCTTAGCCTGGTTAGAGCGCTGGTCTTATAAGACGCTGCTCGATTAGAGTAGTCTGAGTATACCAGAGGTCGCAGGTTCAAATCCTGCTTCGCCCACTACATTTCTGAAACAGCTTCAATTCCAAGCAAACTTAATCCGTTGTTCAGAACTTGCTTTACTGTTGAACAGACTGCCAGTCTATGAGAAGTTAATTCTTTATTATCTGAGATAATTAGATTTTGTGAATAATACGAGTTGAATGTTTTTGCTAAGTCCATCAAATAGTTTGCAACTGTACTTGGTTTCTTTGAATTGTATGTGTTAATTACAACTTCTTGAAAATTGTAAACTTTCTTTAGAACTTCTCGTTCTGATTCATTAGTTAATTTTCCATTAATGGTTCTCGTTATTCTTTTCTTTTTTAGAAGTGAGTTAATTCTTGCGTGAGTATACTGTAGATATGGTCCAGTATCTCCTTCAAATGAAACTGCACGATCTAAATCAAAAATAACATTCTTTTCTGGAGTTGTTTTCAGGATTGAATAAATTACTGCAGAGTTTCCAATTGCTTCAACTGAACTCATACGTCCTCGTTTTCTATTTTTAATTTCTTTCTTAACATTAGTATATACTTCTTTCATGAAGTCTTCAAGTAGAACTACTTTTCCTTGACGTGTGCTCATCTTTCCACTTTTCAAAAGGACAAAAGAATAGTGAACAACATCCGGCATACTAAGACCTAACAAATCCATTCCTGCCTTTGTTTGTAAGTAGTATAGCTTTTGATCTTCTCCAAGAACCATAATGTTATCTTTGGCTCTACTTAATTTGTATTCAGTATAAGCTAAATCTCTTAATCCGTAGAGGGAAGTTTTATCACTTCGCGTCAGAACAAATACAGGATTTTTCATAGGTAGCTTGTAGTCATGTAAGTCTAAATACAATCTTCCATCTTCATCTGTTAGAAGTTTTTTACTTTTTTCCAATCTTTTTAGAATTTTATTTACTGATTTATTAAATAAGTATTTACTTTCGTAATCGAAGTAATCATATTTGATTCCCAGTTGTCCAAGAATTTTCGATTGACCTTTGATACAAATTTCAACAATGTCTTTGAATCGTTTTCTAACTCTTACATCTCCACTTTCGAGTTTGTGAAGCAAATCGAAAACTTCCTTTTCCTTTGAAGGATATTTTTGTATTTTCTTATTTATTTTTACATACAAATTAAGTAACTCTGAGAACTTTGGATTTCTAGTACCTGCTGCCAGAACTAACATTGCAATTTGTTTTCCAATATCGTTAACATAATAGTGAACTTCTGGTTTGAAGTTTAGAAACTTGTAAATTTGAACTAAGGAGTTCCCAATTAATGCATTTCGTGCACGACCGATGTGAGGTGATGCGTTTGGATTTATACTTGTGTGTTCAATTAATACCTTTTTACCTTTACCAATATTTGTTGAACCATAATTTCTACCTTCACTCTTAACGCGTTTTGCAACTTCTTTTGCTAGAGCTTCTGAACTAAAGTAAAAATTTAGATAAGGACCATGAACTTCAATTTTAGAGAAAGTTTTTGCAACTTTAATCTTCTGCCTCAATTGAGTGGCAATACTTCCTGGAGACATTTTGAAAAATTTACCAAGTGAGAAACAAGGAAATGCTAAATCTCCAAGTTTGGAATCTGGAGGAGTTTCAATCAGTGTATCAATATCTTTATTGCTTAAATCAACAACTTCAGAAATTGCCTTTATTGCGGCTTTGCGAAACTTATCCATAAGAATAATTTAAGACGAAAGTATAAAACAATATTGAATAAATGCACGAGGCAGGATTCGAACCTGCGAAGACACTAAGTCACAGGGTCCTTAACCCTGCCCATTTGACCACTCTGGAACTCGTGCGTAAAAAAATATTGAAAGTGCTCCTTTTAAGTTTATCTCTGTAAAGTATTTATGAAGAACTTATTTACTTCTGAATCAGTGACTGAAGGTCATCCTGATAAAATTTGTGACCAAATTTCAGACTCAATTTTGGATGAATTGTTAAGTCAAGATCCAGATTCTAGAGTTGCTGTAGAAACTGTAGCAACTAAAGGTTTGATTTTTGTAACTGGCGAAGTAACAACCAAAGGTTATGTTGATATTCAGAAAGTTGCTCGCAAAACTTTGAAAGAAATTGGTTACACAAATCCAGAATTTGGTTTGGATTGGGAAGATTGTGGAGTTATTGTTGCACTTAATGAACAAAGTCCAGATATTTCTCAAGGAGTTTCTAAGGAAGAAGGTTTACACTCAGAACAGGGCGCAGGAGATCAAGGTATGATGTTTGGTTATGCGTGTAATGAAACTGAAGAGCTAATGCCTTTACCAATTTCTTTGGCGCACAAGTTAACTCATAAATTGGCAGAAGTCCGAAAGAATAAAGTATTGCATTGGGCTCGACCAGACGGTAAAGCGCAAGTAACAATTGAGTACGAGGATGGAAAACCAGTTAGAGTCGATACTGTTGTTATTGCAATACATCATGATGATGGAATCTCACATGAAGAAATAAAATCACAAGTAATTGAGCAAGTAGTTAAGCCAGTTTGCGGTGATTGGTTAGATGCTGAAACTAAATATCATATTAATGCTACTGGAAAATTTATTATTGGTGGACCTGAAGCAGATGCAGGATTGACTGGACGAAAAATCATTGTTGATACTTATGGCGGAATGGGTCGACACGGAGGCGGAGCCTTTTCAGGTAAAGATCCATCTAAAGTTGATAGGAGTGCAGCTTATGCTGCGAGGTTTATTGCTAAGAATTTAGTAGCAAATGGTTTAGCTGAACGTTGCGAAGTCCAATTAGCATATTCAATTGGTGTTGCTGAACCTGTATCTATTTCAGTTAATACTTTTGGAACTGGAACAAAGTCTGAAGCGGAGTTAGTTGAAATTATTCGGAATAATTTCTCATTGAAACCTGCTAAAATAATTAAGTATTTTGATTTGAAGAAACCAATATACAAAGATACCGCAGCTTACGGACATTTTGGTCGTTCTAAATTTCCTTGGGAAAAAATTATTGAATTAAAATAATCAAAAATTATTCTCTTCGCATTCGTCTTAGTCGCTTCTTTTTCTTAAGCTTCTTTCTGTACCATTTCCATCTACCTCGGTATCCGGATTTGTTCTTCTTTTTCCATTTACGGGACGAACGTTTCATTCTGAGTTTAGGTTAATTGGTTGTTTTATAAAACTTTCGAGGTGGCTAGATAAGTTAGTGGACATTGGACAAGTTGTTGTGCCGATTATAAAGCTGGAAATTATTCTATTTGTATGGAAATCAAAACATATTTGAGACAGATATTTGGCCGAGGTGGCTATGCTGAAGATTACTTGCCTGTGATTTATAGAAATCAAAGAATTGCTCTTACACAGAAAATATACTCCTCCGTTTAACACCTGCGCCCGCGCCCTTGTCTTACAGGGGCGTATTTTTAAAAATCAGTAAGTTTTCTTTCAGGGCCCAAGTAGTTAATTATTGAAGATCGACCTTGAAATCCTTCACCTGTAGGTTTTAGTTTTATCAATCTCTTTTTTTCAAGAGAATTAAGAGTTCGCTTAAATGTTTTTTCTGATTTTTTGCCTCTTGCAATTTTATATTCTTTATAGAGTTCTCCTGTAGTTTTACCGGAATGTGTTTCGCAAATTTCTAGAACTAATTTTTCTTCGACTTTGAAAGTTTTATTTACAGCAGCAGGTTTGATATTTCCAATTCGTTGAATTGCTGTTTCAACATGTTCAAGAGTTATTTTCTTTGTTGAGTCTTGTTCTGCAAGTTCTCCTGAAATTTTTAGTAATGTAAGTCCGATTCGTATATCTTTATATCCTGAAGCAACATTTGCAAGTTTTTCAAATGCATTATCATTCCAAGTACCTTGATAGAATGCATATTTAATTCGTTCCTTTAGAATATCAAAAGTTTCTGCCCGAGTATATGATTTGAATTCAAGATTTTCAGGAGTTAAACGACTTACAATCCGATAATCAAGTTTAGCATTTAAGTTTGGTTCATTAGTCAATAAAATTATTGTTCGTTTTTTTATATTTTCCAATAAGTGATACAAGAAATCAGTATCACCTGCTTTATCAGCTTCATCAAGAACTATAACAATACCATCATATTGTTTTAAACGATCCATAACTTTGTTAATCAACTCATTTGTTTTTAGATTCTGAATAAATCGAAGTCCAAGCTGAAGTGAAATTTCTTGTAATACTTTGTATGTTGTATTTGCTTTCCAACAGTTAACATTTATTTTTGCAATATTATCGGCTTCTTCATGTTCTTCTAAATCCATTACGACTCGCTTTACTGAAACAGTTTTTCCAACACCGGAAGGTCCACTAACAATTAAAGATATCCCTGTTCTTCCATGAAATAATGGTTTTATTGCCGTTGCTACAAATTGTTGTTCATTTTCGCGATGTGGCAATAATTTTGGAATGAAGTCTGGATCAAGAGCGTCAGGATTAGAGAAAATTGTTTCTTCTGAACCAAGAAAGTTAAAACTATTCATGGTCTTTTCAGTTATGAGAGGTTTTAAGAATTTCTCGAGTCTGGGCAATGTTTTTAATTGAAGGAGTTTAAGTGGAATCATGAACAAATTTGAGAAGTACATGAGTTTTGTTGAAGAGATAAATGCAAAGGACAGGGTTGTTTTATGTTTTGATCAAGATGGTGACGGAATTCCTGCAACGGTTTTAATGTTAAAGGCATTTCAAAGATTAAAAATAGATAATATTCATTGGGTTCCGTTTCAGCGAGGAAATAGGATACATGTTGCTGAAGAGATTCTTGCGTGGAATCCATCTCATGTAATTTTTTTAGATGTTGCAGCTGAAATGTATCACGAATTAATGGGTAAATTAGTTAATCGGAAAGTAATGGTTATTGATCACCACGAGACTAATGATCCTTTTGAAGGTGTTACAGTTTTAAAACCGCAAAGTATTGGTTTTGAAGAGTCAAATCAATATTGTACAGCAAAGTTAGTTTATGATTATATGTCAAATTTTGTTGATTTGGAAGATGTTAGTTGGATTACTGCAGTGGGAATAATTTCTGATATGGGTCAAAAAACTTGGGGTGAATTCTTGAGAGAGATATTAAAGCATCATAATTTTGAAATTAAGGAAGATTGGTATGACACTGTGCCAGGAAAAATAGCTCAAATAATTAACTCTGCAACGAGTGTGAATCCAATAAGAACTGAAGAGGCAATTGCAATGTTAGTTAATTCAACACCTAAAGAAATTTTAAAATCACCGCTTGCTGAACTTAATAATGATATTAATGCTGAGATTGCAAAGCAAATGGCAGAACCAGTAGCGAGTTTTCACGACGGTTTGTTAAATATACAAGTCATTAAAGATCCTAGCTATTCTATAGGCGGTGTAGTTTCAAATAAACGTTCAGTTGCTGAACTAAATAAAGCATTTATTACAATTACTGTTTTTGGAGCTAAGTTAAAAGTTTCTGCACGTAGTCAAGAATACAAGGTTCCAATGAATAAATTACTTAAGCAATCAATTAAAGATTTTAAAAATGCCAATGCTGGAGGACATGATCCTGCTTCAGGTGCAGCGCTTCCAACTAAATACTTGGATAAATTTAAGAAAAATCTTGTTGAAGTGTTCGGTGAACTTTTACAACTTAACACTGCAAGTTAATTTAGAAAGTCTTGCTATTGAAATTAATAATACGCCTAGTGCAACAATTTTTAGTTCATAACCATACCAAGGGAATACAGATAAGAATCCAGCCAGTCCCAAATATCCTGCCAAAGTAATATTACATGCTGCGCATCCAAAAAATAATACACCTAGTGCTCCACCAACTAAACCTTTCTTTTCACTAAGTTCTTTTTTAGTATCATACTGAAAGATAAATAATCCAATGAAGATTGCAAATAGTGCTGCAATTATCACATCTGTTCCAAGTTGTAGATATGCAAAGTTTCCTAAGTTTCCTAGCTGTTGTTCAATATCATTAAAATAATTGATTATTCCAATAAATACTGAAAAAGTAATTATAGATATTGCTAAATATTTTTTTTGTTTTAGAATGGCAATAATATTTTCTATACGATTACGCATTTCCTGCTTCAATTTCTGATAATATTATATTCTCAAAACTTGTGAAAGGTTGAGCACCAGATATTGAGATTCCATTAGCAAATGATTTTGGAGTTCCAGTTACACCAATTGATTGTCCCAACTGGTAATCTGCGTTGATTTTACTTAAGTATTTTTCACTGTTGAAACAATTATTGAATTCAGTTGCGTCTATTCCAATCTGAACTGCCCAGGATTTATATTGTGACGCACCTAATGAGTCTTGATTCTCAAAAATCAGGTCGTGCATTTCAACCCATTTTCCTTGATCTGCTGCACACTCAATTGCAAGTGCCCCTGGAATTGCTTCGTTATGACCTTGGATGGGAAAGTGTTTGTAAACAAAGTAAACTTTTCCTTGTTCTACTAATTTTTTAATTCCAGCTAAACCATCATTATAAAATCTTTCACAGAACGGACATTCTACGTCTGAGAATTCTACAAATGTAACTGGTGCATTTGGATTTCCTAAAGTAAGTTCTCGATCACCTAGAGGAATTTCTGCTCGAGGAATTTCATACTCTTCTCCTGATACAAGGGATTTATCAATATCATAGGAATCACCAAGAATCATTAAGCTTCCATCTGGAGTTATGAATGCATCTATGTTTTGAGTTTGACCACTAACGATAATATCAAGATTTACTGAATATAATCCACTAAGCGCAGTTATTGAATTTGCTTGAGCTGTACCTCCATTTTCAGATAACATAAATGAAACTTGATTTTCAGTATATTGCATAAGATCTGTTGGAGTTGTTGTAATTGTGAAGGCCAAATATGTATATAATAATAATATTCCGATTAGAATGAATTTTGGTTTTCTTTTAGTTTTGGATTTTTCATCCTTTTTTGTAGAATCTTTAGTCATACAGTCATTATGAAGAATAACTATAAAAGATTTGTGAAGTTCTTGGCGATAATTAATAATGCTGCAGAATATACAAGCAGTGAAATCACTTTTTCATGAGTTGAACCAGTTCTTATTGGACCCCTCAAAGTATATGGACTCAATGGCGCAAAAAGTTTTACTCCATGAGGAGTCATAGCATCAGTTAAAAGATGTATTAGATATCCAATGAAAAACCATCCAGCAATTGCAAGGTCGTATTCTTTCAAACTAAGTAAAAAACCAATTCCTAAAGTTAGAAGTGCGCCTGTGAATATTGAATGAACAAATCCTCTATGTTTTGAAAATATATTTGTTACTGTGTGTGCTGCACGAACTTTTCGTGAGATGAAGGAGTTTGGAGAATCAATGTCAGGAGTAATTAATCCGACTAGATAGAATACTGTTGCTAATAGTCCTGGTTGATTTAATGTTCCAAGAAAGGGCAGCGTAACTGCATTTACAAATAAGATTATATATGCAAGAAGTCCAAAACTGAGGTGTGATCTGAGCATCATAAGTTATTTAAGAAGCTTTTTAATTTTAAGCCTTTTTATAATTACAATGTTTAATCAGTTTAGAACTGCACTATTGTTGGGATTGCTCGGAGGACTATTTCTGTTAGTTGGAGGTCTTTTGGGAGGACAACAAGGATTAATTATCGCACTCGTTTTTGCAATTGTTATGAATTTTGGAGCTTATTGGTATTCCGATAAATTAGTTTTGAAGATTTATCGTGCACGTGAGCTTGAGGTTAAGGAATATGCACACGTTCACAGATTAGTTAATGTTTTGGCTAAGAAAGCTAACTTACCAAAACCTAAATTATATTTAATT
>Ga0209045_1002667_pt1 | contig 12674 bp, 17 predicted proteins | sample SaaInlLV_10m_DNA_4_FD_184664 | JGI IMG/M metagenome (GOLD analysis project Ga0209045, IMG submission 184664) | Marine microbial communities from expanding oxygen minimum zones in the Saanich Inlet - Saanich Inlet SI072_LV_200m_DNA (SPAdes) (version 2) | ecosystem: Environmental > Aquatic >...
ATATTTTCAACGGTCTCAAATTTTCCCCTGTACTCTTGTATCAATAGTTCCATCCCGACATTTCTACTCTTATTGTATTTCATGTTCAGCCGCCTTTCCTTTGTTTGGATTAAGATGACATAACAATAAAAACGCAAAATACATGCCAGGCAAAATAATATTGGCATATTCCCTTTGTTATCATTTGGTTCGGGGAATCAGCCAGGGGGTGGGGTTGGGGTTTGTCTACATGAAATATTACAAAAATTACATAAGGTTATGTATTTTAATACCCAGAGGATAGAAAAATTCTATGTTTAGCGTCTGAAGGAAAATTGTTGGTATCCTTACAAATGAAAAACCGATAAAACCCTTCCGGCCAAATTTTATAAATATTGAAAAGTAACTATAAGAATGATATTTTTTCCCAAAAAACAATTATATTTCCAAAGGGTTTAACCAATGGGTGATAAAATGCTATCAGAAGAGATCAAAAACATAGCGCAAAGTTCTTTGATTGATGTCATAGGCTTCACTGATGCTTCTGAATTTTCTAATTATACGTTGAAGCAAAGCAAACGCCGAGATCCGAAGCTGACTTTACCACAAACAAAATCAATCGTTATTGCCGGTATTTATATTAGTGGCATCACTATACCAGAATGACTGCCCTTGGAATAAAAGACATCTTGAAAATCCTTTGAATACTAAAATGACGACTTTTTTCCAGAATAAAATTAATAGATTTAGAGAGACGTATTATTTGCAGAACCTGTGTAAGCTTTCAGAAATTGATTATAAAGCTGTCTTTGGCAGCCTCAATACAGAAATCCCTTATCATATATTTAAACGAAATATTGATTTGGCATTAGAAAATGCAAAACGGGTATAAATTTTTGAGTGAGAGATAGCAGCCTCAAAAAAGTGACCGATATTTCAGCATTGTTAACAGCTAAGTTAAGAAAAAGGTCAAAATATATTAATGAATGTGGAAATAAGTTTAGAAGACACAATTGAAACCAAAGAGGTTATTGAACTTTACAAAGCAAATGGATGGTCCTCAGCGGAAAAACCGGAAAAGCTAATTCCAGCACTTAGGAATTCAGACGCTCTAGTTACAGCAAGAATTTCCCGGGAATTAATTGGTATTGGAAATGCCATATCTGACGGGAGTCTTGTCGTTTATTACCCTCATATGTTGGTACATCCGAATCATAAAGGAAAGGGAGTTGGCCGTGCCATGATGGAAAAGTTAAAAAGAAAATACAAGTTATTCCATCAACAAATGCTAACAGCAGATACTGATGCATTTGGCTTCTATGAAACTTTGGGATTTGAAAGAGCCGGTAAAACAGAACCAATGTGGATCTACTCCGGAAATGAACATTGATTTCAAATTTACAAACACTTTTTAAATTAGGAATTGGGCGACACCTATGTCTATCTATTCTGAAGGACAGGTAAAAAGCTCATATGATATGATTGAAAGCATGGGTCAATAGCCAGTCCCCGGAATGCTTTTGGCTGCGCTGCGAATTCACCGATTGAAATGGGGATGGTCACCTTGCCGGGAAAAAACGGATGGTACGACCGGGAAACATGTCGGCCCAAAATCGAAAAAAATATTGAAAACAAAGAATTCATCCAACTGAGCGGTCATGCCGAACCGGTCGGAGTCATCAAGTTCTGTCGGCGTTGCGAACTGTCTTGCCCAGTAGGAAAGGGATAATTTTCCAGGATATATCAGGCGGGCATTTTGTCCGGCATGAAGCGCCCTTACCGCCAGCGCAGATTGCTTTATCCGGGTATTCCAAGGCCATACTAAAGGGATATAGGAATGCTATCAACCCTTATTTATAAGTAAAAAATGATAGAAAAAACTGTTTTTAAAATTATAGAACTGATTGCGGGAAACACGGATCAAATTTTTTCGTTTGTTAATGATTTAAAAACCAAATATCCAAATTTGGATAACGACAAATTAGCAAAAAAAGTAGCGAATAAAGTAAAGAGAAAATGCGCAATCCAAGGTGGACTAATGGCAATTCCCGGTGCAATTCCTGGCGTTGGTTCCATAATTCAAATTGGAATTTCATTATTCGATTTTTCCAATTTAATCAACAATAAAATTGAATGAGGTTTTGGAATATTTAATTTTTTATTTTCCCAGTAGAATTATTTTTTGAAAATTTATTTGCCTTTCACCTCTATTTTTATGATATAAAGAACTTACTGACCATTGATTTTTTAATTTTAATTATTTTTCCATATTGTATTTTCTTCTACCATCGCACAGATAAAAAGGAGAACAGGTCATGAAAGAGTTGATTCAGTATATTGCTAAAGCTCTGGTTGATAATCCGGATCAGGTTGTTGTTGAGGAAATCACGACTCAGCAGACTCTTGTGCTGGAATTAAGGGTCGCAAAAGAAGATATTGGAAAAGTCATTGGTAAAAAAGGCAGGACTGCCCAGGCCATGCGAACTATTTTATCGTGTGCATCTGCAAAAGAAAAAAAAAGGGCCATCCTGGAAATAGTTGAGCCCATAGTTTTATAGTGAATAAAAAAGAGCGGGGGCCCGAACCATACAATCAGGAGAGGAAAGCTTGGAAGAGTTTATAGAAAAATTCAACAAAGTAAATCATGATAAATTTTCTAAAAATTACTATTGTGATAAAAATAAAAAGGCTCAAGGAGAAATGAAGGCAGCTTTACGATCAATGCCAGAAACAGAAAAATTTGAAGCAGAAAAAATGATTCAAGAAGCACGTAATAAGATATCATAATAATAGCAAAAGCAATGTCCCCAGACAGCCTTTATGGAACATGTCTGCCTCTGGGACTTTTCATCTTTACCCCTGTCTGTGGTATCACCAAGATACTTCCAATCGGCAGCTTTATAACAGGTTTCGTAAAAACGCTCGGTATCAACAAAGGTTTCAAGAAAATAGAGTGGGTTGTTATAGATTTTTTTCCAATCTTTTGAGATATTCCTGACCATTATACCAAGTAAATGAGATGCAAGGTGAGGCACTTTATCCGTTACAGCAAATCTCCAAACAAGTTGAATCGCCAAGCTCAAATTGGATTAAACTTTTATGTATAAAGTAGAATCATCGATAGGATAATTAGTTAGAACTCAAACTTGGGTTTGCGGTTTGTAAGCAGAAAACAGATCAAAAATTACCCGTTAAAAAATAGGACCATATTTTTCGCTTGTAATAGCTATCCTTCTGTGTAAAATTGCTATATTGAAAAAAAATCTTGATCAAAGGGATAGTTGAATGTTTAAAAGTATCGAAATTAATAATTTTAGAGGAATAAATACTCTTAAGATTGATGAATTAAGTAGGATTAATGTTTTCGTCGGACCGAACAATTCGGGGAAAACGACTATAATAGAAAGTTTATTTATTTTAACAGGAATGTCGAATCCGCGACTCTCTTTGAATGTTAATGCATTCCGAGATGTACTTCACTCTGAAGAAAATGATTTTCGATTAAATTTCAGGGGGCTTAATTTTGATAATAAAATTTACTTAAGTGGCTTTGTTGAAAAAGATGGTCGCAGAAGTCTTGAAATTACTCCAATTTATTCCAAAGGCATGCTCCGAAATGCTCCCGACAAAAAAAATGATAGTACTACAAACTCTGATATCTCAGATGCTTCTGGTTTTTCAGACAGTTCTGGACATAATGATGCAATTGGATTGAACTATAATTTTAAAAAATCTCAAAAAAAATATCTTTCAAAACTTATATTTGAAAAAAATCAAATGGAAGTAATTCTTTCAAAAAACTACAAAGAAACTCTAAATGCTCGTTTTTTTAGTGCGAACACTATGTCCGGAACAATTGCAGATAGGATTGATAAAATTCAACGAAATAAAAAAAAAGATTTATTAATTCAAACATTAAAAAGAATCGAACCCAGAATAGTAGACGTTGCGTTATCTAAAAATAAAATGGTTTATGTCGACATTGGGATTGAACAAATGATTCCTTTAAACCTGATGGGATATGGCTTCTCGAAGGCCTGTGGCCTCATTGCCAATCTTCTCGTTTTACAAGATGGTTTTTTGATGATAGATGAAATTGAAAATGGATTCCATCCTGAGACACTATCAATACTGTGGAATGCTATTTTTTCTGCGGCTCAGGAATATAATGTTCAAATTTTCTTAACAACCCATAGTTATGAGGCCATTAAAACCTTACTATCAGTCATTCAGGATAATGATTTTAACAAAGATGAATTGGGTTTATTTTTAATACAAAAATTCAAAGATGAAAGACACAAATGCTATAAGTACGAATATGAAAGTTTAAAAGAAACTTTGGACAGTAATGTTGAAATTAGAGGAAAATTAATAGATTAAAAAATGTCTATATCAATCTACGTAGAGGGACCAGCTGATAAAAAATTTATTTCTGATGTAATAAAGCACTTAAATCCACAGATAAAAATCGATGAGATAATTGCAATTGATGGATATACAAACTTATTCAAATTTGAAAATAACATCTCTCTTAGAAATGATTTTGGGGGTAGGAATTTTATTGTTTTCGATGCTGATGAAAATATAAGTGACAAAATATATGAAATTAAACGCATCAACAATAAATTAAATTGCAAAATTGAATATTTTTTTTTCCCAGACAATTCAGACACCGGCGATTTGGAAGACCTGCTAATTAAGATTATAAATCCAGAACATAAAGTTGTTTTAGATTGTTTTGAAAATTATCAAAATTGTTTATCAAAAAATAATAATTATACGCTACCAAATAAAAAAGCTCTTATATACGCCTATTGTGAAGCGCTACTATCAAAAAAAGACTCAAAGTATATTAAAGAATCTAATAGAGACTATTTAAACGAAAAATTATGGAATATAAACGCAACAGCTTTAAATCCCTTGAAAGAGTTTCTAAAAGAAATTTTTATAAAAAATTAATTCATTCATTATACCTTGATAAATTTACATTTTGGGGCTATCAAACATACTTGCATCAATCTTGAGATTCCACTTTATAGTAGGATAGCAAATTGAATGGACCTGGTTGCCAAGAACCCTCGGTTCACAGGGTCGAAAAAAATCAGCTTAAGTATGTAGTAAGTTGAATGGGATCTAACAATCACTGCTACTTCTATTCTTCAATAAAGAGTAATGGGAAACCAGAAAGTCTTAATATCCTCAACCACAACATATAGATTTAGGTCATGCTTGAAAAAAGAGAGTCCTATGAATACGAAGTGCTATCCATTGAGTTAGCCATGCAATTACTGAAAGTAAGCGCTTAGCAAACCCCACCTTATAATTTCCTCCGGGCCGTGGCATATTGAGCCAACTTTAAAATCAAAGGAGGCTTGGGCGATGTCGGAACAATCAAAAAAAGCAAATGAAAAGCGAACTCAATTCTGGAGAAAGCATCTAAAAGGATGGTCCCAGACAGGGCTAACACAGAATGCATATTGCCGGGATAACAATCTGAGGCCAAATCAGTTCACCTATTGGAAGAACAAATTCAAAAAAAATAATTTACCAGTAGAATTTGTCCAAGTTAAATCTCACCCGTTTGAGAAAGTTATCAACTGTCATTACCCAAATATCCTTCGCCTAAACATCAAATCCGGATTTCAGGTCGAGATCCCTGATGGCTTTTCCCAGACCACACTGGAACAGGTGCTTCAGGTAGTTGGGCAGTTCTAATGTTTTTACCAGGCCACAATTTAAAGGTCTATATAGCCCTGGGGATCACAGATATGCGCAAATCTATTGATGGGCTTTCCATTCTGGTCAGCGAAAAATTGAATTTGGACTTGTTCTCCGGTCACCTATTTGCCTTTTGTAACCGGAAACAGAATATGATTAAAATCCTGTACTGGGATAAAAGCGGATTTTGCCTTTGGCACAAGCGCCTTGAAAAAAACAAGTTCAAATGGCCGATCTCAAGAGAGGAGGTAATGGCTGTCGGAACACAGGAACTTGCATGGTTGATCAACGGCTTGAATATCCATCAAAAAGATGCCCATAAATCTTTAAAATATACCACGGTTTTTTGAATAAAAACTATGAAAAACCGCTTGGTTATGCTATATACAGTGTATGACAAACGACATTCTCACAGGCATAACCGATCTTGAAAATCTTAAAAAAGTTGCAATTGATTTAAACACAAAAAATCATTTTTACCAATCAGAAATTAAGATTCTCAATGAGCAGATCAAAAGCCTTCAGGATAAACTTTTTGGCAGAAAAACAGAAAAAATTCATAGAAACGACGGGCAACTTTCCCTTTTTGATATCCCTGAACCCGAATGTCCATTATTAGAAGAGCCTGAAGAGACAACTGTGACATCCCATATCCGGAGAAAAAAGGGGCGGAAGCCTTTACCTGCAAATCTGCCACGGGTAGAAGTTATCCATGAACTTTCAGAAGAAGAAAGACAATGCGGGTGCGGATGTCTTAAAGCCTATAGTGGACAGGAAGTCTCTGAACAACTTGACATTATTCCGGCCAAAGCGCAGGTAATTCGAAACATTAGATATAAATATGCCTGCAAAAACTGCGAAGGTGTTGAAGATGACGGCCCCACCGTATCCATCGCCAGGATGCCCGAACAGATGATACCCAAAAGCATGGCAACCCCGGGACTTCTTGCCCATATTCTGACAGCTAAATTTGCCGATGCCCTGCCATTTTATCGGCAGGAAAAGCAACTTTCCAGGATTGGCATTGAACTGCCCAGGTCAACTATGTGCAACTGGGCAATGAAAGTTGCCCAGGCCTGTGAAATTCTGCTGGGTTTTATGCAGGCTCAGATCCTCCAAGGTCCGGTTATCAATATTGACGAAACAACTGTTCAAGTATTAAAGGAGCCAAACCGGTCAAAATGTTATATGTGGGTGTTCAAAGGAGGAACACCAGACAAACCCATCATCTTGTTCCAGTACCACCCGACAAGATCCGGAGACGTTGCATCACAATTTTTAAATGGATACCAGGGTATTGTCCAAACGGACGGCTATGTCGGGTATAAATTTCTCGATACAATAATAGGGATTATTCATATCGCCTGCTGGGTACATGCCCGCAGAAAATTTACGGATGTGGTAAAAGCCCTTGGGAGAAAAAAAGGCAAGCCTCCTTCTGGCAACGCCGGGACTGCTTTAAAGTATATCAGCAAACTTTACAAGATTGAAAAACAAGCCAGAGAAAAAGGATTGTCCGTTGAAGAGATATACAAGGAAAGACAGGAAAAAGCTGTGCCCATCCTCAATGAATTTAAAAAATGGTTAGATGCAAAAGTTGAACAGGCCCCGCCTAAAAGCCTGCTCGGTAAGGCAATAGCCTATACCCTTAATCAGTGGCACCGTTTGATACGATATACTGAAGATGGCAGGGTCGGTCCTGATAATAATGTAGTTGAAAATGCCATAAGACCTTTTGTTGTGGGCCGCAAAAATTGGTTATTTTCTTGCACCCCTGAAGGAGCCAGTGCCAGCGCATGCATTTACAGCCTGATTGAAACTGCCAAGGCCAATGGTCTTGAGCCATATTGGTATCTGAAATATCTTTTCGAGAATTTGCCTGAAGCCATGACCGCTGATGAGTTTATGGTTTTGATGCCCCAAAATATTGATAAAAACCTGCTTGCAGGTCCCGCCGTTTAATTTATATCTGATTTTTACACGCTTTGATAGATGGGGTTAATTAACCGCTTACGTGCTATCCATTGAGTTAGCCATGCAATTACTGAAAAAATGGAAAAGTTCCGCAATCCTGAAAATTACACTTAGGTTTGGTATTCTTAACAGTTCAACGGTTGGAAATTTCAAGAATAGGACAATAATGCTTAACTGCTGGTTTATACGAATAAACCCCTCTATAATGATTTTTGTGTTCCCGCTCTCAACTTTACAGCATCAAGCCAAAAGTTTCCCCCAGCCTGTGATTCTGCCAGGGAAGGAGCGGTCCTTAAGGGTCAGATCGATGGAATTAAGACGTAAATAGACACCTATTCGGTTATTTAAGATGTGGGACATTTCAGGTCATATGTTTAAATGCAACAGCATGAGGGCGTCCTGGCATAACACCTTCGTCATAGAGTGATAGGTATCTGATATTTATGGCCCATATTATTAGCAGTGACAACAATGTTTGCATGACGATGTGGTTTCCTATTGCACAAGAGTCCCTGTGATGGTAGGATTTCTATTATAAATAGGGAATAACTTCATAATATTCATAAATGTAATAGGATGGCATCATTCATTAAGCATCCTGATATGAGCAAGGATTTAGAAACCGAGTTGCTATCGCAAGGGTGATACAACTAGATATCCCACAGTGACGAGATAATATTAAGACGGCGTTGGCCAGTTTGACTGGGAGTTAGGTTTTAATACACAAGTTTGCGCCAATGCACGTCACAAATGATAGGGAGGGACAGTAGAAATGAAGTCAACATTTAGAATGCGGTGTGTTACGATAATTGTTATTGTCTTTACGTTTTGTGTCATCAACGTATTGTCAGCGCGGGGGGCCGCGGCAGGGCAGACTACAGTAACTAACCTTTCGAGCAAGGTTGTCGAAGTACACATCAGTTTAAATGGTACAATCCTCCTTGGCCTACATGAAAAAAGCGTATGGATCACGGTCGAGCCATTCACGTCTTTTAAAAGCGATGAACCAAGATATTATGCGCTGTCTTTGAAGGGAGTGGTTGTATATCATCAGGGTATCATTGCGATGGAGTCGGCACTCCCATCATTAACTAAATTTTACTGCACAGTAATCGTCACAGACGTTGCGGATGATGGAGTACAGGCGGACATCAAATTCCGGTAAAAAGACCCGTGTCCAGCATTAGGACCACAATGTATTAATTTTTCCACAGCAACAAAAAATCTCCAAGCCCAAACCCTTCAACCCGCTTACAATAGATATAAAAAATGTAAGTGTCAGGTCCATTTTGTCCCGGCTCAGTATCAGAGTTTATTGATTTGATTCATTATAAAATGTTAACTCCCATATACATTTTTTTTCGTCATATCTGATGATATACACTCCATTATCAGATCCTAAACATTTAAAATATCTGTGATCAGGTTCTAACCACATATCCAAAACTTTATTAACAGAAATCTCTTTGTTGTTTATAAGGATTGAACGAGGGGTCTCTTCTGCTTTGTATCCAGAATAGCATTTGCCCTCTATTTGAAAAATATTCTGATCATTCATTTTTCTCTCATCGGGCCATGAAACACTTCAGAAAGGTGCCAATTAAGATATTCATTTTTTGGATAATAACTCTTGCGGATAGGATTTCTTAATCTCTGGCCATTGAATTGTAGTACAGTGCTATCAAAAAAGTCAGTGCCATGAGTTTTTTCTGAAATCCTCAGATCAAAAGAATCATCGATTGTAATTAACCCCATATCAAAAAGCTTATGGTGAAGAACACAAAGAAGCAGGCCATTATTTACATTGTCCGGGCCTTCAGCTTGGAACCATTTTATATGAGCTGCATCCAACCCGATATATTTTCTCTCAGGTCTGGAGATACTATCAAGATGATTGTTATCATCAGGGGTATTACCTTTTATTTTCCATAAATCGTCATTTTGCAGATGATAAAATGGAAGTTCTGGTTGATACCTTTTTCTTAAAGGACCAAAATCAATAAGTAGTTCCCGAAAATCTTGATCAATAGTTTTATATGAAATGTATTGTTCCCTGGATTGTTGGAGTTTTGCTAATGCCAACAGAATCAGCAAGTCTTCTTAATTTACTCACGAAGTCTTTTGTGGAGTATGCTTTTTCCAGATCTCTTGCTGGTTTAACTTTGCGGTTTGTCATGATACCTCACTCTTTAACCGTAATCGGGCTGTCTTTAATTCCAGCATAAAATACGATGATATCTGCTGGTTTGGTACCTTCATTCTTTCCATAGTGCCAGGTGTTGACGACTTCCACAATGGGATCGCCCGCTTTCAAGTGTAATGTTTGACCTGCTTTTGTCACCACTGTTAGTTCTCCTTTGATCAAAACACCTGCGTTAATAACCGGGTGAGTATGCAGTGGCAGAATGCTTCCGGGTGGGATAAGAATCCTTAAAATAGTCACCTGAGGGTGTCCCTGGGGATATTGTGGTAAGGGGTTGTTATTCCAGCTTTTAGTTGATTTTACCAAAACACTGACTTGGACACCATTGTCATTGGCTAAAGCTGCGGTAACGAACAGGACTAAAATTAATTGGAGTACCCAAGCAATACTTTTCAATTTCATATCAAATTTCCTTTTTCAATTATTTAAACTTAATTTATAACTTCCATCCCATCCCTGGCATCAAATAAAATCTGAGAAACTTTCCTTCCCCCCACTGTGCCATGAAATCCTTGAGTATGATTCACTTTATTTTTTCCTGGATTAAATTCTGAATTAGATCTTTGGTTTTCAATACATTTCCTGATTTCCGCTCGTTTCTCTTCTTGAAGATACATAATATAAGAAAGTCTCCTTTTACAATTGAATTTGAATGTGAGACTGCTTTGATTATAGGTTATATTGCACTTGGGAAGGAAGATTTCAAGGAATAAAGCGAAGCCAATTAAAAAACAGGAAAACCAGGACCTTTTACACATATAAAAATATAAGTCCCATACTCCATAAATCTGTTTTCATTGTACCAACAGCTCAAATTATTGGAAATGTTCAAATCGATAAAAAATCTTCTGTCTGGTTTCATTCAATTCTTAGAGGATCTATAGTTGCTGCTGGAGCTGTTGTTTTGGAAGCTGATTGACATGTTAAAGCGCAACCGGGGTTAAAATATGTTTGTCTTGGCATGTTTTCCTCCTATAAATCAGCAAATCTTGTTTGTTCCTTTATTTCTGCCTTGTAGAGTAACTTTTTATTTGGAAATTAACCACCCGAATATTGCTGAATTTTAGAGCAAGATTCGGGTGGCTATCAGCCAATGAATGTATTAGGTTATTATAAAACAGGAGGAAAAAATAGTGATGTATGATCTATCCCAACAGGCAGATGATTATAAAAAAATTGAAAAAGCTATTTATTTTATTGAAAATAATTTTAAATCCCAACCAAATCTTGATGAAATTGCAGACAGTGTCCATTTAAGCAAATATCACTTTACCCGGCTGTTTAAAAGGTGGGCGGGAATTGGACCAGTTCAGTTTTTGCAGTTTGTTACACTTGATCATACCAAAAAAAAGTTGGTCAAATCAAAAAGTCTCCTTGATACTTCATTAGAATCCGGCCTTTCAGGACCAAGCCGATTGCATGATTTGTTTGTGACATTCGATGCGATGACGCCTGGCGATTTCAAGAAACAAGGAGCTGGATTAAATATTGACTATAGCTTTTGCATTTCCCCTTTTGGAGAATGTTTAATGGCAATAACCAAAAGAGGGGTTTGTCAACTTGGATTCGTTCAAAAAAACAACAAATCAGATGCACTCCAGCAACTTTTTGAAACATGGCCTGGTGCAGTGTTCAGTGAAAACTCTAAATCCATTGAGCCCTTTTTAAATCAGATATTCAATCTGGATAAGACCAAAGAATCCCGCCCATTCAATCTTTTAATAAAAGGAACGAATTTTCAAATTAATGTATGGAAGGCCTTATTACAGATACCCAGCGGAAATGTGGTGAGTTATCAAGATATTGCTGAATATATTGGCCGCCCAAAAGCATTTCGAGCGGTTGCAAGTGCTATTGCCATTAATCCGGTTGCCTACTTGATACCATGCCATAGGGCTATTTCTAAATCAGGTAAAATTCATCAATATCGATGGGGCTCTTCAAGAAAAAAGGCTATTGTTGGATGGGAAGCTGCAAAAAGTGCATAGCAGAAATTGTTATCACAAAGGATAGTTAGGACAACCCGGTGATGTAGGGTTTTCTGTGATCCAGAGAAGAGAGTCAATGCCACTTCAAAATAGAGTTGATCCATGGGGAAATATAATTGCAACCGCAAGCCTGGTTTTTTTCTTGGATATTTTCATTAAAAAAAGGATGTGTGCTGTCAATTGTGCAGAAATACGATCGGGCAGTTAATCGCTGAATCGGTTATCGCAATCCATGAAATTCCAGAGATTTCATGTCCGGATTCCCCATTGAAGTGCCTTGAACCGACTTAGATCATCCTTATTTACCAGGGCCTGTGACCATACCACTGGTTCAGGCCAGCCGTGTTTTTGCGAAACTTGTTGGATTGAAAATCCTTTGGAAAACTCGCTATTTACCCATTATGCCAATCCTGGCATTTTGAATAAATAGCACGATACCGTCTGCTGGCGAATGGTCAATTTTTTTAATATCTATCATACTGAACGAAAAAGAATATTTTTTATTGTCTGTTATGGACATGATCTAATATCGCAATGGGGGCAGGCTTCAATTTTTTTAATAAAATCTCTAAGTTTTTTAAATGTCAGTTTGTCCATGGCATGCTCCATTCGGCATGCAGTTCTGTCTGCAGTTTCTTCATCAACCTTTACGATTCTGAAAAAAAAATCTTTTAAAAAAATATGGCGCTGTTCTATCTCCATTGCGATTTTTCTGCCTTCAGGAGTTAAGGTGACATATCCATAGGGCTCATAATTGATAAGCTTATTGTCGGCAAGCTTTTTCAACATTCCCGTAACAGAACCTCTTTTAA
>Ga0209045_1002668_pt1 | contig 12666 bp, 9 predicted proteins | sample SaaInlLV_10m_DNA_4_FD_184664 | JGI IMG/M metagenome (GOLD analysis project Ga0209045, IMG submission 184664) | Marine microbial communities from expanding oxygen minimum zones in the Saanich Inlet - Saanich Inlet SI072_LV_200m_DNA (SPAdes) (version 2) | ecosystem: Environmental > Aquatic > Marine...
CACTGCATTGATCTCCCATCGTAATATTGCCAACTAAGGTGGCATTATCTGCCAGATAGCAATCTTTGCCCATTTTTGGGCTATATCCTCTTACTGATTTTATTAAAACCATAACTTCTTAAAATTCAAATTTCCAGCCTGCGTATGGCAGGCAAAAAGCAAATTACAAATAAATCACAAAGATCAATGTTCAAAACAGAAGATGTTCAACTTTTTTGTTTTTTTGAAATTTAAGAATTGGATTTTTTTTGAGATTTATAAATTAATTAGAGGTTTGGATAATTTGTAATAATTTTACATCTATCAAAAAAGAGATATGGGCGTACGAAAGAAAATAATCACACACAAAGAGGAAATAGCTACAATTATAAAAACATCTCAAGTTTGTCATTTAAGTATGATGGATATAGATTCTGGTCCATATACCATACCGATGAACTTTGGGTTCGCTAATAATTGTTTTTATTTCCATACAGGTCCAGGAGGGAAGAAGCTTGAATTGCTGGAGAAAAATCCTAATGTATGCATATCCATTTCATTTGATGAGAAATTGTTTGTTCGGCATGAAGAAGTTGCATGTTCATATTCCATGCTTTACAAAAGCGTTGTGGCAAAAGGTAAAGCTGAATTTGTAACCGACCCAATACAGAAAAAAGAGCAGTTGAATATCTTGATGAAGCATTACACTTCCAAAGATGATTTTAAGTTCAATGATCCTGCTATCAATAATGTGGTTCTGTTTAAGGTGGAGTGCAATGAGATTACTGCTCACAACAGACTGAATAGTTAAAGCACATGGTTCTCAAAATATACAGATCGTCTGCTGGCTCTGGAAAAACCTTTAAATTAACTGAGGAATACCTGAAATTGGTATTTGCCGATCCTTTTAAATATCAAAAAATATTGGCTGTTACCTTTACCAATAAGGCAACGGAGGAAATGAAGAATCGTATTCTGACGGAATTATACAAATTAGCGCAGAATCAGCCAAGTGGGCATACTGAAACATTGCAAAAAACATTTCCTAATCTCGGAGATAAGGGGATTTCTTCCAGAGCAAAACTGATTTTACAACTCATTTTATATGATTATTCCCACTTTTCAATTAGTACAATCGATAGTTTTTTCCAAAAAGTAGTTAAAGGATTTTCGCGTGAAATAGGTATTCAATATGGCTATAATGTTGAATTAAATACTCAAAGCGTACTGGATAGGGCTGTTGATCAGATGATGCTTAAAATTGGGGAAGATAAACAGTTGAACAATTGGCTGGAAGATTTTGCTGCAAACCGACAAGAACAAGGTTCAAGTTGGGACTTAAAATCTAGTATTCAGAAGTTTGCAGGACAAATTACCAAGGAAGAGTTTCAACAAAATGAGACTAGTCTAAAGGCCAAGCTTTCGGAGAAAAGCTTTCTATCAGCTTTCATCAAAAAGCTAAGCTCAATAGTCAATGATTTTGAGAATGGTATGCAAGCTATTGGACAGGAAGCTATTGATTGTATTAAAAAAGCTGGACTTGATATATCAGATTTCAGTTATAAGGAAAGTGGAGTTGCAGGCTATTTTATAAAAATTAGCGAAAAACTAGACTTTATTCCGGGAACGAGAGCTAAAGATGGCTTGGATAATACGGAGAAGTGGTACTCTAAAAAGACAGAAGAGGATATTAAGGCGAGAATAACGCAACTAGTTGATTCTTCTTTAAATGGGTTACTTCATCAGGCATTTAACAAATTAGAGACTGATTATAGGAGCTTCAAATCGGCTCAGGAGGTGAAACGATATTTGTTTATGTTGGGTATTTTAACTGATATCTCATCTCAATTAAGTGAAATTCGAGAAGATGAAAACCTGATGCTTATTTCAGATGTTAATCAACTATTACGGAAGGTTATTGATGACAATGACACACCTTTTTTGTACGAAAAAATGGGTAATCGCTATATGCATTTTCTAGTAGATGAATTTCAGGATACCTCTCAGTTTCAATGGCAAAATATCAAACCTCTAATAAAAAATAGTCTGGACTCAAACCATATGAATCTGATCGTTGGTGATATAAAGCAATCAATATACAGATGGCGGGGAGGCGATTGGTCGATGTTACTGAAAGGCGTTGAACAAGAGATTGGAGATGAACTTATTGAGTCAGTTTCGTTAAAGGAAAACTGGCGAAGCAGAAAAAATATTATTGATTTCAATAATGCTGTTTTTAGCCAAGGTGCAGAATGGGTGAAAAATTCTATCGAGAACCAGCTTAAAGAATTTGATATTGAGATAGATGAAACAGTTTTGTTAAGCAATCAACAAATTACAGAAGCCTTTAAAGATGTTGTGCAGGATTGTCCTGAAAAGGAAAACAATGAAGGTGGACAAGTTGAGGTTCGATTTTGCAGAAGCGATAAAGAGAAAGGAGCTCACTGGAAAGATGATGTTCACCAACAATTGGAATTATCGCTCGATTCAATACTTGAAAATTGTCATCAAAAAGATATAACATTTTTGGTGAGAACGAAGGCTGAGGCCAATGAATTGGCAGATTTTCTTTTAGCTGCCGGAAAATACAATATTCTTTCAAAAGAAGCTCTTTTTATTAACTCATCACCTGCAGTTCGATTGCTTATTTCAGCTCTTAAATTCATTAATGAATCAGCAGATTTTATTAATGCTGTGAATCTGATAGTTGCATATTATGATATTCTTGGGCACAAGCTTCACTATCAGGAATTGATTGGGCTTAATCTTGAAAAAATCAAAGCGTTCTTACCTGCTGAATTTTTCAGCATTCGTCTTAAAGAATTATCCCTTTATGATTTGATTGAACGTCTCAGTTCCTTGTTTAAATTAAATGAAATCAGACATGAATGGGCATATATACAAGCCTTAAATGATGTTGTATTAGAATATAGCCAAAATCAAAAAGCCGATTTAGCAAGTTTCCTGGAATGGTGGGAGGAGTTTGGTTTAGAAAAATCAATACAAGTGCCTGATGATTTGGATGCTATGGAAATTATGACCATCCATAAAGCAAAAGGTCTTGATTTTAAAGTGGTAATTATTCCCTATTTGGATTGGTCACTCGATCATAATACAACACAGGAAAACATCCTTTGGACATTCTCTCATGTTGAGCCATTTAATGATTTTGAATTATTACCCTTGAAATATTCCAAAAAACTGATTCCCAGTATTTATGTAAATGAATACTGTCAAGAAAGGGTTGCAGCTGCCATGGATAGTTTAAATGTCCTTTATGTTGCATTAACAAGAGCAGTTGATTCTATGCTGATCTTTTCAAAATTACCTGAAAAGGAAAATTCCAAAACTGTAGGTGACTTACTGTTTAATTTGATTAAAAAAGAATCCACAACCCAAAATACTAAACTTATAAAACTAAACGACTTTTGGGAAGAGGAGGATGCACATTTCACGTATGGAAGTCCAGTTTTAGTTGATGAAAATCTTGAAGTTGAAAAAACGTACAAGCTTGATAATTATATTATTAACACTGATTTCTTGAATGTAAGAGTAAAGCATGAACATGCTGATGTATTTGATCCTGAAAAGGAAAGTCCTGCCAAACTAAACTATGGCAAATTAATGCATGAAATTCTGGCTCAAATAAAAGTTCCTTCAGATATAAAAAAAGTAATAAATGATTTGTTTACAGATGGAATACTGAATGAAAAAGAGAAAATATCAATTCAAACTAAATTAAGTAAGGCATTAAGCCAGGCTGATGTTAAAGATTGGTTTTCTGGAAAGTATAAGGTTCTAAATGAAAATCCTATTTTGATTCCGAATCAGGATTATAAGATACCGGACCGTGTAATGTTGGATGGAAATAAGGCATTGGTTGTAGATTATAAATTTGGAGCAGAACATGCTTCTCACAAGCTTCAATTGGCAGAATACAAGCATTTTTTGACTGAAATGGATTTTAAAGAGGTGGAGGGTTATTTGTGGTATGTGGATGAGGGGAAAATAGTTGCGGTCTAAGTTCTTAGTGATTCTTTGTGCCGTAGAGACTTTGTGGCTAAAAAAATGCCACCAAGACACCAAGTCACTAAGAAACACAAAGTTTAAGAAGTGAATATTGATTGATATACTTCTAAATCTTCACTGCTAAAACAAACAAAAATTACTTTTTCAGGAAACTCATGTTTTGATAGGAATTCTTTCACAGTCCTAATTGCGATTTTTGTGGCTCTCTCAATTGGAAATTGATAAACTCCGGTACTTATTGCAGGAAATGCAATACTACTGAATTGATGCTTAAAGGCTATTTTTAAACTGTTTTTATAGCAATTATTTAATAGCTCCTCCTCCTGATTTTTCCCTCCTTGCCAAACAGGTCCAACCGTATGAATAACATGTTTTGCAGGCAGATTGTAAGCTTTGGTAATTTTTGCACTTCCGGTTGTGCATCCATTTAATGTATAGCATTCATTTAATAGTTCAGGACCTGCAGCTCTATGGATTGCTCCATCAACACCTCCACCACCTAATAAGGATGAATTGGCAGCATTCACAATGGCATCTACCTGTAGTATTGTAATATCCCCTTGTATGATTTCAATTTTGTTCATTAAACATGTTTAGAAATTATGTCCGAAAAGTCACTTTAAGCTCTTGAATGGCAGGATAGGCAACATGAAAGCAGGAGTAGAACAACTCTTTCAATACTTAATCAATTTCTATTTTATCCCCAACTTTTAAATTTCCTCCTTGAATTACTTTACAACAAACACCACCTTTCCAATCTTTCATTAAAGCGAGAGTAAGTCCTATAACCTGTTCATCCATGCGGTAGCAAGGTTTTGTTTCTCCCATTACTTCCAGGATAATTTCATCTCCTATTTTAATTATTTTGCCTTTCGATTGTTTTATGCTTATCCCTTCCATATACAAATTAGCTCTTCTGACTTTCCAATCAATGGTTTTGTTCAAATGTTTGCATGCACTTTCCCAATCTTCTCTAAGCAATATAGTGATTTGTCGTTTTGCAGATTTACTCCCTTTGTAATCGTTTTCTAATCCCATTTCATTTGAAATATTTGTATTAGAAACTTCCTCCATAGGTTCTCTGGATGCTTTTTTATAAGCTATAGCTAAAAGTTTTCCCATCTTACATTTTCATAAACCACACTTTGATAATCTTGCCATCCTTTACTTCATAAATTGCTTGTCCTTCAATTACCTCACGTCCTGGAATACTGGTTGTAACGTATTCTCTATCCATTACATAATTTCCGTAAGTAATACGATTGACCAGTTTGCAATGTAAATCACCTGCTTTAGAAAAGAACTCACTGTAAACCTTCCGCATTTCATCCTTTCCACTGTAAATCAGTTCATTTGGAAAATAGTAAATTTCAATATCATTTGAATAAACAGCTAAAAATGCTTCTAAATCTTTGTTGTTGTATGCTACGAGCTGCGCCTGAGCTAAATCTTCAGGGCTGAGTTGTTGTTCTGTAGCAGATTTAATATGCTTAGCATCCTGGCAATAAGATGCAATGCTTACAACAGACAGAAGTGTAAATAATAGAAATGTCTTTTTCATCATTGAAGTTGGTTATAATTTCAAAGTCAAGTTACAAATGAAATTACATATTATTAATTTTAGATTCTTGCTTTCAACAATTTGAATTGAAGAAAAGCAGGATGCCTTAAATACACTAACTTTGCAGGCAAATAAGCACAATGCTACGTATACTATTTTTAACGATACTCCTATTATTTTCTCTAGCTGATTTTGCTCAGCATTTCCAGATACATGACGGAATAGAGGATAAGCAATCTGATTATAGATTGTTGTCGCCTCATGCACGAGCCTTACAAACATCTATGGCCGATTATGATTTGAAGTATCATCGATTTAATTGGTTTGTTGATCCAGATACACTCTATATTGAAGGTCAAATAACCTCTTATTTTGTTAGTAAATCCAATAGTCTGGATAATCTGGTCTTTGAACTAACTCGTTATCTCATAGTCGATTCCATTCTGTATCATGAAAATAAAATCAATTTTAGTCATCAAACAGCTTATTTTCTTGAAATTGATTTGCCTGTTGCCATATTGAAAAATGAATTAGACTCAGTAACTATTTTTTATCATGGGGCACCCGAACAAAATGGCTCAGGTTCCTTTGTAAAGGACATGCACGATACTTCGTCCATTATATGGACATTATCTGAACCTTATGGGAGTCGGGATTGGTGGCCCTGCAAACAGTCCTTAAATGATAAAATAGATTCCATTGATGTGATTGTAAAAACCACTTTGGGAAATCGAGTGGCTAGTAATGGTGTTTTAGTGGCTGATTCTTCAGATACATCTTTCGCCTATTTTCATTGGAAACACAGATATCCTATTCCAGCTTATTTAGTGGCCATTGCCGTTACAAATTATGTGACAACATCCAATTGGGTTGTTGATGGGGTTGATTCTCTTGAAATCCTAAATTATATTTACCCTGAAGATTTAAGTGAATTTTGGAACGATCTGGCTATGACCGTTCCAATAATGGAATTATTTATTGAAAAATTCGGACCCTATCCATTCGATAAGGAAAAATACGGTCATGCTCAATTTGGACGAAATGGTGGAATGGAACACCAAACCATGAGTTTTATGGGGCATTTTAGAGGCTCTTTGGTGGCTCATGAGCTTGCACACCAATGGTTTGGAGATAAAATTACTTGTCAGAGTTGGGAAGAAATTTGGATTAATGAAAGCTTTGCCACTTTTTGTGATGCATTGTATTATGAATATTTCAGGGACAAAAAAGATTTACTGGATCTTAAGAAAAGTAGAATTCAGAGTGTAACCAATTATAATGGCGGTTCTGTGTACGTTTATGGTGCAGATACCAATATTGTATCACGCGTATTTTCCTATCGACTGTCGTACCAAAAAGGTGCTATGGTTTTGAATATGTTGCGATTAAAATTAGGAGATAGTTTGTTTTTCAAGGGAATACGAGGCTTTTTGGATGATCCAAATTTAGTTTATAATTATGCTAGCACTGAGGATATTCGTTGGCATTTTGAGCAATCATCGGGTGTTGATCTTGAATATTTTTTCAATGATTGGATTTATAATCAGGGTTTTCCTTCTTATTCGATTGACATTTATCCACTGAAAAACCACTTAAGCTTGGAATTCAACCAAACGCAATCTCATCAAACAGTTGATTATTTTGAATTAGCTGTCCCTATTCGTTTTTATAGCAGCAATGGTGAAGAAAAGACAATTATATTTCATAATGATTCAGCGGGTCAAATTTTTGAAGTGGATTTAGGCTTTGAAGCTGATTCGTTTGCATTCGATCCTGAATTTCACCTGATTTCAAAAAACAATAAAATTGATATTCATGGATTGAATATAGATGAAAAACTGTATGCAATTTTATATCCCAATCCTGTAATCGATCAAATCAATTTGCAGTTTTTGCAAGCCGATGTGCTTAAAAATGTGCAGATTATTGATTATTTGGGACGTATTGTAAGATTGGAGGAGTACAACGACTTACAAATTAGTCCGGGAATGAAAATCTCAATTCCTGTTGAAGACATTTTTGATGGTGCTTATATTGTTGTTACACAACTTGCCAGTACTCGTGTGGTGCATAAATTCGTTAAGCCTTAGACTTCCATATGAGTCACTCATAGAGAACTTAGATGAATTTTGTAGCTTGGTAGAATTCGTTTATGTCACTGATTCCTTTTCAAGTGATTCAGTGGTGCGGGAAATTGGGGAGAGGGTGATTAAAACTCTGCACCTTCTTCTTTCCAAAGAAATGTGCGTTTCTGGGGTTGGTAATAGCCCATTTTATTGTTTTTCATCACTTTTATTAATGATTTATTGATATACTCAATTTCATTGAATTCAATTGGCAGGATAATCACATCTGAAATAAATAACAATCCAGACAAACCATTTTGCTTTACAATGGAGTATCCATTTTTGAAATCAGTTGCATTATCATATTGAAAGTCAATTTGCAAACGTCCTTCTTTATTTACAAATCCATATTTGTTATTTCTTTTTACACGCCCCATACCATCAGAAAAAGGATGAGCTTCCTGCAAAATAAATTTGTATATGGTTTTATTATCCTGATTTACATAACCCCAATTCGAATATTTGGCTGCAATGATGCCTTGAGACATATTGCTTAGGTTGGTAAATTTGAACGGTAACACCAATTGATCTTTTGCATTAATAATTCCGTACTTATCATTTTTTCTTACAACACAAACACCATTGCTAAAGCAGCTTTTTACAAAAACATCAGGCTTATATTGGTATAGCATAGGGATAACAATATTAGCTTGGTGGTCAATAAAACCATATTTATTGTTCTTCATGACCATTCTCAGGCCTTCACATTCATCTCCGATGCTTTCATATGAAAGATCTAAAACTAACCTATTTGTGGAATCTATCAAACCAAAATATTCATCTTTTTTAACTACAGCTAAGCCTTGATGGAAATCTTCAACAAAATCATATTCTAAGGGAATGACTTCTTCTCCTTTTACATTAATAAATCCATATTTATCCTCTTTTATAACTTTCGCCAATCCATTTATAAATGGATATGCATCATCGTAAACGCAAGGAATGATATAATCAAAGGCTGTATTCAGATAACCATATTTACTCTCCTGACTGGCAATTGCAATTCCAGTTTTGAATGAACCTAAATCATCATAATTGAAGTCTGATAATTCCTTGCCATATTTATTAATGAATCCCAATTTCCCATTTCTTTCAACCACTGCATATCCTTCAGAAAAAGGATATACTTCATCATAAATACAAGCAACTGTTTGTTCACCATTCTTCTTAATAAAACCACTTTTTCCATTTAAACCTACTTCTGCCAGACCTTCATGGAAGTCTCCGACCCATTCGTAATTTGCTGCGATTGCAATTTGTCCATGATGGTCAATGAAACCCCATTTCAGACTGGAGTCTGTCTGATTGAATTCCCGATATTGGTAATATTCAAGTTCGAGTAACAAATACTCTTTAATTACACTTTCGAGTCGGGGATAATCAGGATAATTGCTAATAAAACTATTGAATGCCTTATCATCCATATCATAAATAGCCAATAAATAAAGTTGCTCCCAAGCATAGGCAACATTGGGATTGCTTTTTTGCTGCCTTATAAAGGTTTCGAAGGATGAAATACTTTTGTCAGCAGTGGCAATGTAAAAAATTGAATCTTGAGCCTGCCGGATATAAGCACTTTCTGGATGTCGGCTTATAAATGTATCATAACTGGCAATGCTATTATTATTGGCATATCGCTGGAATAAATACTTGTCATATAATTCTTCTACTTCGGCAACTTGCTTGGCATTCGGATATTTCTGAAGAAACTCTTTGAGAGACTCAATATTGTTTTGTGTTAAACTTTGCTTAAATGCTAATTCATCCCGAATCCGTATACATTGTTTTGTGTATCTGGAGTCTGGATAGACATGTATATATGATTCCAGTGTTTCAATATTCGGATTCAAACTTATTTGGTAAAATTTAACACTATCTATTTTTAATTTTAGTTTATGAATTTCGATGGTATCAATTCCATATTTAACCACTGCTATTTTGTATTTTGAATCCATGGAGTCATAGCTTTTCTCCATATTAACAAAGAAGGCATGGGCAATATCGATATTGAAAAATGGATTGTCGTTGGTAGAGTATATTGAACTGAGTCCGAACGAACAAGGAATCGGATGCTTTTTGAGTTTCTTCTCAAATATCTCTTTGGCTTTGAAATAGTTATATATTTCAAGTGCCTCGAAAGCTTTTTTTAGATTTTGTCCTTGAGTAACACCAGACAATAACCCAAATAGAATCAATAATATTAAAAATCGTAGTTTCAAGCAATTGAATTTATAGCTTTGACAAAGTTATGATATGATTTTTGTTTCAGCTTTATAATTATGGATAAGTTAATAAGGATTACGATTTTGTGTGATTTTAGCTATTTTTAAAAAAGTGCATTTCATTACTAATTGATTGTTTTAATCAATTTGTTTGAATCAGGAATTTGTGGAATATAATCTAATATCAATTGTGCATTTTTTGCCGGATTGATACTTTCTGTTTTAAGGTTAAATACACGATCAGCAGGCCTTTGTTTTAATCCGTAAACATATGCTTTGTCATAATAATCCAATAAAACGGATGCAGCTGATTCAAAATCGTTTTCTAATAAAAAGTTTCTGATTTCAATTAGTTTTAATCCACCCAGGCGTTTTTTTAGCCGATCACTTGCCTCTAATAAATTGGAAAGATCTGTATTTGAATATTCCTTAACCAGATGTCCTATTCTTAATTCTTTAGATATCTCTAATTTGATCACGTTGGCTGTACGAATTTGATCATAGAATGCATTTGGCTGATTAATTCTACCAATCATGCGGCTTTCATCTTCAATAAAACATAGTTGATCACTATCAATCTCATCTATATGGTGAAAAAGATCATTCTCAAATTGTTCATTTGTAGGTTGTTCATGTTCGCCAATGCTGCCAAATGATGAACCTTTGTGGGAGGCCATTTTTTCCAGATCAATGATTTGATGACCTTTTGTATCGAGTTCGTATAGAATATAAGTTTTTGCAGAACCTGTCATGCCTCCAATAACCAAAAGATTTAACTTCTTTTCGAAAGAGTTTAAAACATGATTTCGAAATGCTTTATACCCTTTATCCAGCGTATAAGTTTTATAACCAACTGTTTCTAATAGCCATGCAAAACTATTGCTACGCATTCCACCACGCCAACAATAAAAATAAACTTCCTTGTTTTTTGCTATTTTATTTATCTCATTTACAAAATCGGCCATTTTAGGACCTACAAACGCCAATCCCTTTATAATAGCGGCTTCTTTACTATTTTGCTTATAAATGGTTCCAACTTCGGCTCGTTCTTCGTTCGAAAACAAAGGAATATTAAACGCCTGAGGTATATGCCCTGATGCAAACTCTTTGGGAGTGCGCACATCCACAATAATCGACTTTGCGGAATTTTCCAGAAATGCTTCTATATTTAATTTTTGTGGCAAACTTTATAATTTATGGATGAAATTTAAGGTGTCTACTTCATCGGCATAATCCCACAATTCAGGTGTTTGTGAGCTCCCAAATGTATGGGTAGGGAAGGATAATTGTTCTTTACTGACAACAACTTGCAAATGATCTTTACTTAGAATAATCCTGTTTTCCAATTCAGTTGTATTCTGATATCGTTCATAGAAAAGTACAGCCAATGGCGAATGATTGGATTGATTTTCTTTCAGCATTAAAAAACCATTGTCTAAATGATCATCTAAGTTTAGCAGAAAGATACTTTTATGATAAATGTAGTTGTTGTAGTATTTGTTGTGATCAATGAAATACCGATACTTCTCGAAGACTTCAATTAGAGTATTTAAATCATAATCAACAGGAATAAAAACTTTAGAAACACTTCTGCAACCTAATCCGAAGTATTGAAATATATCTTTTTCCAATAACTTCAAATCTTCATTTGTTTCATGGCCTGAAAGGACGGCTATAGACGTTCTGTTTTTACGGATTATTTTTGGACAATTTCTAAAATAATATTCAAAATAACGGGCACTATTATCACTTCCTGTAGCAATTAATGCATCTAATCCGGTTAATTTATCATCAATTTGAAAGTATGATGTGCTTTCAGAGTCAATTTCATTGAGTTTTCCGATGAAGAATTTGGTTAAAATACTGTCTTTTGCAGATAGTTTTAAAAGACTGATATGACCACTTATAAAAACTGAAATAATATCATGAATGCCTACCAGGGGTATGTTTCCCGCCAATATTAAACCTATTCTCTTCTTGTTTGCTTGATTGCTAAATGTGTATTTTCCCAGCCATTCATTCAGTTTATCTTCATTCAGATAATGGCTAACTAAACTGCTAAAACTCAGCTGACAGAACTCTTCCGTAAACCAATTGTTGTGAATATAAGCTTGATGAAACAATTCGGAGAATTCATTTTTTGCCAAGCCTGACTTTACAAAATCGCCAAGTTCAATCAATGCTTTTAGCCTTTTTTCAAATTCCATGTGCTATTTTTCAATACTGCAAAGATAGATTCAATATAATGGATTGTTAAAATGATATATGAATATTCGTTTTTTTACCACTAAAAGCACAAGATTTTCTTCCCTAGCCCTGTCCCTAACTGCGCTTCGCTAAAGCTTTGCGGCAGCGAAGAGGGTATGAAGAAAATCAATTTGCTCCCCCGCCTGAACTATGTCGGGCAGGTTTTAGGGCAGGGGCAAACAAATTGATTTTCATATACCTGAGCAAATTAGGGGTATAATAGCGGATAATCAATAAATGATAATTTAAATTGTCTAATGTGTATTTATTGTCATATTGTGTACCTAACCTTGTTTTTATATAATTTCCTTTCCTGAGATGGGATAGAGGAGTGTTAAAATTGAATTAAGATACTGAACTACTTTAGCATATTAGTCTTTGATTGATATCGATTAATAAGACAAGACCGTTGCAAAACCAATTATTCTTTAATGTTTAAAATTTTATCCGTTTTTTTTGTGTTTTTTTCTTGATTCCATCCAATTTTTTCTTTTTTTCACAG
>Ga0209045_1002670_pt1 | contig 12657 bp, 9 predicted proteins | sample SaaInlLV_10m_DNA_4_FD_184664 | JGI IMG/M metagenome (GOLD analysis project Ga0209045, IMG submission 184664) | Marine microbial communities from expanding oxygen minimum zones in the Saanich Inlet - Saanich Inlet SI072_LV_200m_DNA (SPAdes) (version 2) | ecosystem: Environmental > Aquatic > Marine...
CCAAAGATCCCTGGAGGGAGAGACTCCGTCGAGCCATCTCCGTCGGGCACAGATGGCCCAAAGACCCCCTGGAGGGAGAGACTCCGTCGAGCCATCTCCGTCGGGCACAGATGGCCCAAAGAACCCCTGGAGGGAGAGACTCCGTCGAGCCATCTCCATCGGGCACAGATGGCCCAAAGAACCCCTGGAGGGAGAGACTCCGTCGAGCCATCCTGAAGTCCCTTCCCACGTAACTGCGAGGGGCTGAAAATCCACTTGCGTTGGGTATTCTCCACTGGTCAGCGATATTGCGTTCTGAATGCGCAGGGCGGGGCGTACTCGTCCGTGCTGCCGTGTTTCGCACCCGGCCGGGATAGCGCCTTGGCCTGGGCCCCGTGGACCTTTGACCCGTCAGCGGATGGAGTAGAACGACCATGAGTGTTTTGGCGATCAACGGTGGACAGCCTGTACGGACAGCTCCTGTTGGGGTTGCGTGGCCTGTGTTCGACCAGCGGGAGATCGGTTCCCTGTCTGAGGTCGTCCGTTCAAGGAAGTGGGGCAGCACAACCGGCACTCATGTCCGCGAGTTTGAGAAGACCTTTGCCGCGTTCTGCGGGGCCAAACACGCCATCTGTCTCACCACCGGCAGTGCGGCGCTGGAGGTGGCGCTCCGGGCTGCAGGTGTTGAGGCGGGTGATGAAGTCATTGTCCCCCCTTACACGTTCATCGCGACAGCCAGCTCTGTCTGCATGATCGGTGGTGTTCCCGTGTTTGTTGACATCGAGCCGGGGACGATGAACATGGACCCCGCCAGGATCGAGTCCGCGATCACACCGCGAACGAAAGCGATTGTGCCGGTGCACATTGGCGGGCGCCCTGCCGATATGGACGGGGTCATGTCGGTGGCGGAGAAGCATGGCCTGGCGGTCGTTGAGGACAGCTGTCAGGCGCACGGCGCGTCCTGGCGTGGCAGAAAGGTCGCGACCCTGGGCACGGGCGGGGCATTCAGCTTCCAGGCCTCCAAGAACATCAACGCCGGTGAAGGCGGAGCGATCGTCACCAATGACGACGAGTTCTATCTGCGCTGCTACTCCATCGTGAATGTCGGGCGAATTCCTCAGGGGGACTGGTACCAGCACGAGTTCCTGGGCTCGAATTACCGCATGACAGAGTTTCAGGGCGCCATTCTGCTTGCCCAAATTGCGCGCTGGGAGGAACAGGCCGCGACCCGGGACGCGAACGCGGCGCAACTGGATCGGCTCCTGGCAGATGTGGACGGGATCGCGACCCTCGATGATGACCCCCGCATCACCCGCAATGCCTGGCACCTCTATGTGTTCCGCTACCTGGGCAGCAATCGCGGCGTCTCAAAAGAGACTTTCGTGAAGGCTGTCAGCGCGGAGGGCGTCCATGTGAGTACAGGGTACACTCCCCTGCACACAACCGGTCTGTTCCAGCAGTTCAGCAAGCAGCTTGAGGCCGTGGGCTTCTACGGCGGCCGGAGAATTGACTACTCAGAACTCGATCTCCCTGCCACTCAGAATGCCTGTGAGAACGAAGCCTGCTGGTTCCCTCAGACCGTGTTGCTGGCGCCCGCCAGTGATGTGGCGGACGTCGCGGCTGCCGTCCGTAAGGTCTGCGAGAACCTGGATGAGCTGGTGTAGAGCCCCCCTCCGTCCGAGCCCTGACCAACGGGAGGGTTTTTCCCTCCGATCGTCAGAGAAAGACCGCTTATCCCGCGGCTGCGCATGGGCGTCAAGCTAAGCCACAGCTCATTGCGGCAGAAGAATCGGGGCTCTGCCCCGAGGCCCCGCCGAGGGAGCAGCGGCTCCCCCTCGCCCTGCGTGGCCAGGGCTTTGCAGTCCTGCCGAAACGGCAGGTCGCTCAGGGACTCGCTCTGCGTCCCCCCACATACTGGGGTCGCGAACGCCAGGTGCCAAGGCCCACCTGACCTTCGCGCCCCCGTTGCCACCGCTCGCGCGACGGGCAACCACGCAAATGGAAGCTCACGCACCAGCGTCTCTCGTGACGCAACATGCTGGCGGGGAGATGTCTACACGCTAGCTTGACGCGCATGCGCGGCTGCGGGACGCGGCTCTGCAAGAGCGGGCTTGCCCGTCTCGACCGGAGGCGTCATTCTGCCGGGGGCGACGGGGGCTTGCTCTTCCCATGCTCCTCCAGAGCGGCCAGCAGTTCAGGGATCGGGGGGCGGTTCTGGTAACGGCGTTTGGCGAATTTGCCTCGAATGATGCCGGTCTGATCGACCAGGAAGACGATTGGGAACGGGACACCGTAGGCCCGGGAAGCAGGCTTGAAGTCCCTTTCGTTCAGGATCCCGAAGGCACGGATCGTCTTTGATCCATGGTCGGAGAGCAGGGGGTAAGCAATACGGTGTTTCTGCGCAAAGCCTTTGATCACCTTCACAGAGTCGTAGGAAATAGCGGAGAGCTTGATGCCGTGTTTCTCGAGTGCTTCCTGGCTGGCTGCCAACTCCCTGAGCTGGCGTTTGCAGGGGCCTCACCACGCGGCGGAGCGATAGAAAACAAAGAGGGCGCCCTTCGTACCGCAGAGCTCCGCGAACGTGCGTTTCTCGCCTGTCTGGTCAACGACTTCAAGGGCCGGGATTGGCTTGCCCACTTCAAGGCCGGGAGAGAATGGCTTGGCCGGTTCCTGGGCCCGGAGCAGTGGGGCCCCGAAACCACTTGCGAGGAGGATCGCGTAGATCAGTCGCTTCATTGCAGTTCGTTCCTCTCAAAACTGGCGGAAGTAGGTCTTTGACCGTGGCCAAATCTAATCCCGAAGCATGAGTGTTCCACTTATGTTTGGCCAAGTTGCATTGATCCACCCCTGCGGGGCATGGGGGGGGAGAGGGAAGCCGAGTTCAGAAGCGGAGGAGCGCGGCAAACGTGGAGAAGCCTGCCCCGAATGCCAGCATCAGTCCCAGTTCTCCCTGCTTGGGACACTCATGGGTGAGGATCCTGTCAAGCACGAACATGACCGATGGTGACGACATGTTGCCGTACTGTTCAAACACGGCCCGTGACTGGCGGAGCGTTTCGGGGGGCAGTTCGAGCGTGTGTTCCACCCTGTCGAGCACCGCGGTCCCACCCGGATGGACGGCCCAGTGGGCGATGTCTCTGAACGTCAGCCCATGCCGGGTGAGCAGGCGTTCGGCGACATTACGAGCTGTCTTGGCTCCGATGACCGGGACCCGTATCCCCAGCACGTTGCGGAGACGGTGCGCTTCGGTCCGGTAGTGCAGGTGTGACCTGAACGCGGGAAACAGGCCGCTCTCGAAGTCGAGGATGCAGGCTTTGGGCGTGTCCGTGGCTGCTTTGCTCGCCGTCTCCAGAACGGCAGCGGAGGCCCCATCTCCGAAGATGCTGTTGCTGACCACCAGGGCCGGGTCCTCTCCCATGAAAAGCGTGGCCGTGCAAATCTCAACCGCTACGCTGAGCACTGGTTTCTCGGGTCGGCGGAGCAGCATTCCCGCCGCAACTTCCAGGTTCGGCAAGGCGCCCCCACATCCCATCCCCACCAGGTCGCATATCATCATGTGCGTGGGCAGTCCGACGTCTTCCGCGATATAGGAGGTCAGGCCCGGACATAGGTAGCCCGTGCAGGAATTGACCGCGATGCCCCCGATGTCATCCGCGGCAAGCCCGGCCTGCCGCAGCGCACCGCGTACGGCGTCGGCAGCGGTGGACCGCGCGAACTTGAGGAACCGCTCCACAAGCCGGTCCTGATCGGTCTGGGCGGCTTCATCCGGTGAATCCATCCCGACGTACCGTCCGCGGATGGCGCTGTCCAACAGGAGCCGCTGATACAGGTCGCGTTCCCCCTGAGTCAGGTCAAACAGGCGATCGTAGTGAGCAAACGCCTCCTCCTGGGTCACGTAGAGCGGTGGGTTGGCGGTTGCCAAAGACCGGAGATTTACGCTAAGGGGAGTCATTGCGTCTCCTGCTCTCAGATGCGTCATTCACACTCCCCGTGCTCCGACGCGGCTTCCACGATTGCGCGGACGCGATAGGGCCATACGTGATCGCAGGTCACTTGCATGTCCTGGAGGGGGGCCAGAATGTCACACAGTTCCCGGCCCCGGAAACCCCGTTTGACCGAGAGGGTCGCATCATGCCGGACCCTCGACGACTCAGCCAGGCATAGAAGGTGGGCCCCGAGAAGGCTGGGCCAACAGCGGACCAGGTCATTGACGAGCAGCCGCTTGCAGGCGCCGGGAACCAGGCGTTCCACCAGACTCCGAATCTGTTCATCGGCGAGATGATGGAAGAACATAGAGCCAACAGCCACATGGCACGGGCGCCTCGGCATCCACTCGAAAATGTCCGCATGGACAAGCGTGATCGGCAGATCACCTGCGGCGTCAAGTTGGCATCGAGCCCGTTGGACGGCATGGATATCGCGCTCCACGCACACAAACTGAATCTCTATGCCGGCCCGAATGGCCCGGCGACTCACCGCGATGGGGATATCGCAACTCCCGGAACCAACGTCCAATATGCGCAATGGTTCTCCGGCGGGCAGACGTGAGGCCTCGTTCTGAACGAAGCTCCATACGATGCGCACGCCGCCCAGGAACCGGTTCACCCGTTCGATGAATCGGAAGCTCTGTCTCGCCAGGCGGGCATCAAACGCCGGTGAGTCCATGTACTCCTTCGATAGCGAACGCTCCTCAAACATCCCAGAGGCCCCCATCGGCCAGGCTTGCCTCCACGGAGGCGAACCGCTCCAGGGACTCATCCCGGAACTGCGGGTCGATTGTCACGGCCTCCCGGGCGATCTCATCGCAGTAGCGGCACGAACCGCAACCCTCGGTTCCCCCCTGGCAGTGCCCAACCTGTCCCAGGAACTCCGACGGGATGCGGGCGCTGTCGATCCGGACCGGGGTGTTCTCGCGTGGGAACAGCATCCCCTGCTGTCGAGCCAGGTCGAGAAGGGGCACCAGGCGATTCGGGGCGACATCTCGCGGCTTGAAGAAGTGCTGCACTCCCCAGAAACGTGAACGCTTCAGCGGCTCACGGAATCCGTATGACAGCACCAAATTGGCCAGGTTGGGACCGGATTTGCCCGTCGTATAGGCGTCCAAACGCCGGATGAGTTCGGCCGAAGGGATCCCGCGCTCGAGCAGCTTGAAGCTGTGGAAGCCCAGCGCCTCGTAGGCGGATAGGTCTTCGGGGCGAATCCAGCCGGCTTTGATGAACAGACTCGGGTCCTGCAGGCGCTTGCGGGCGCACCTCAGGAGGCAATAGTCGATGAAGAGGCCTCCGTCTCCGGCCGAGCTGTGCGCAAACCCATTCTGGTGATAAGGCTGCATGGGGCAGTTGGGCAGGCAGGCATGATTCGCAATGAGCTGCAGGTCGCAATCCACGGCTGCCCGGATCGCGGCGAGGCGTTCCAGGTCACGATTGATCGAGAAGCTCTCCAGTGTGATCGCATCCGCCCCAAGATCCTCCCAGAAGCGCGCCCGGGTGGGGGTGTCCACCTGAGCGAAGATGCCCACGCGGACCCGGAACTCGGGGAACCGGGCCTTCACCAGTTCAAGCAGGTAGGGCGTTGCCACTGTCACCCGGAGGATGCCTGCCTTCTTCAGTCGCGCCATCAGGCGCATGAGCTGTCGTTGCCACGATCGGCCCCACTCGCGGTTGCCATAGCAGGAGCTGTTCAACAGGTAGTTGAAGGCAATGCCCTGGCCCGACAGAGCGGCGACATACTCAGCGAGCTTCCTCCAACCCAACGGGGTCCCCATGTAGCTGGGACGTCCACCACCCACGGAGTCGGCCGGGAGTTTCCCGTACACCTCATCAACGGGGTAGGCTCCCAAAGGGGACGCCAGATCGACATCATAGTTCGCGGCAAGTGAGAACTGCATCCCCAGCTGTCCCTGTAAGTGAAACGAGCGGTGCCAGCTGCCTGTGACCTCGTCCGGGAATGAGCGTTGTCCAGGAGGGACGAGGAATCGGGCTCGCGGCCACGGAAAGGAAGATACTGAACGTACTCCTTGCCAGCCTGACACGCAAGCGACTGAGGAGTGGTGCGCAGCGTCTCAATTCACGGACTAGCGGGGAATGGCGGTGAGAGAAAGGCAATCGGGGCGTGGCAGCCCCTCCCACGTTGGCCGCACCTGACCTCAATGTGGGAGGCGGTGCCATCCGGCGACCTCTTCCTGGATGCACTCTCCGTCGCTTATCTCAACGTCATTCCGGGCCAATGAACCCCGTCCGCATCGGGCCCTTGTGGTTTGGTCACGCCTGCATCACATTGCTCCGTGAGGAACAACGCACGCACGGAGTGAGCTACATGAGGTGCCCCATACAGTTACTGCGAGACTTCACGCGCCGCGGATTGCGCACGCGTCAGGCAGTTTGTGTCGCTGTCGCCTGTCTTCTTCTCCTGCTGTGCTTCCCTTTCGTGCGTTCTGCTTGCCGACGCGGCAGCCGTCGACCCGCGACCACCGTCCTTATCGATAGCGTACACGCACACAATTTCCTGGACGAGGGGTTGGAGCCGGGCAACCGCGATTACCATTCGCTATTCGGGCTGCGCGATGCTTTTGGCCATCTCGAAGCCAACGGGTTTGGGGTCCGCGAAGTCGCCTCCGGGCCGCTCGAGGCGGATGCGCTCGAGGGCGTGGATATCCTCTTCATCAATCTGGTCTCGGATAACCTCCCGCCCTTCCTGGTTGGGGAGATTCGGGCGGTCAAAGAGTTCGTCACCGGTGGTGGGAGCCTGTTGGTGATCACCGATCACTCGAACTGCTACCACCATGTGCACAAGCTCATGCCGCTGTTCGCCGAGCTTGGCCTCCAGCTCCACAGTGAAAGTGCTCTCGAACAAGCGCCGCGCACGCTGGGGCCGGGGCCGGGCTGGATCGTCATTGACCATTTCCGGAATCACCCCATCACCCGGGGGCTGTCGGCCGTTTCGTTCCATACGGGCGGCACGGTTGACGAAAAGGGAGCCGTCGCGACACTCTCGGAGAATGGCTGGGGAGATCGGTGGGAGACGGCCCCATTCGGTGAGAATTCCCTTCGCGTCGGCAATCGCGGGAACTACGGCAACTTCGTCATGGACGATTCTGAACGCAAAGGCGAGCTGGCGGTCATCGCCGCGCGCACGCTCGGAGCCGGCCGGATCGTGGTGGTGGGAGACCAGAACGTGTTCGGCAACCTCTGGATACGCTATGCTGACAACGCTCGACTGTTTCTCAACGTCGTGTCCTGGCTCTCCGACAGAGTGGACGTGGGGAAGCCGTCTGATTTTGCTCGTGCCGGTGTGCCGTCTCTACTGCTTCTCGAGGACTACGCACGTGCCGTTTTCGCTGACTACGGGGACCACGGGTTCTACCATGTCTACGGGATTCTGAGCAGACATTACCCGACGTTTGTGCACAGCCGCGTCAACGATGATTTCGGGCTGGTAGTGGTCCCCGGCAGCGATTATCTGCTTCCTCCAGAGGCCGCGGCTAAACTGGTCGCTCACCTGAAAGAAGGGCGGGACATCCTTGTGCTTGGCGGGGACGGGGCTCCCAGCAATGTGGCTCGGAATGTCGAGTCGCTGACGGGCGGAATGGGAATGACGCCCAGGAGTCAGGAAGGTGACCGGGCGGTATACGTGGGGGATGGGACAGGAAGCCTCGTTCTCCTGCGAACCCCCGAGCGTTTCGACAACTCGGCGATCAGTGCCCCCACAGCTTCACCCGGTGATGAGGAGCGCGATCGGTCCGCTGAACTTCTGGCGCTTGTGCGCGGCTTGCTGCCGGGCGCTCTCAGGGAGTGAGGCAGCCGCCTCCTGTACGGTGGATGGCCCCCAGCCGCCATCCGCATCATGCCGCCCGTCTTTCTTGTACGGGGAGCGGCCCTCCGATCGCCATTCCCTGCTGCCGCCCGGGGGGCCGTGCGGCGTACCAGGAGAAGCTGCCGCCCGTCTTTCTTGTACGGCGAGCGGCCCTCCGATCGCCATTCCCTGCTGCCGCCCGGGGGCCGTGCGGCGTACCAGGAGAAGCTGCCGCCCGTCTTTCTTGTACGGCGAGCGGCCCTCCGATCGCCATTCCCTGCTGCCGCCCAGGGGGCCGTGCGGCGTACCAGAAGGAGAAAGAACGCCCGAGCGAGGCAAAGCACCACCCGGGCGTCTTGTGTTGTTCAGTGGCGGAGCGATCAGAACACGAATTCGGAGGCCCCGAGACGTGTCTTTACTTCCTCGAGCACGCGCTTTTCTTCGGCCTCCGTCGGGGCCACGAACGTCGCGCTGAAGCGCACGAACGCGCCCGCATCGTCCCACGGCACGGTACTGATCAGCTTCTCGGTGATCAGCCACTGACTGAAGTCCTCGCCGCTGGCGAAGGTCATGCCGTCCTTCGTGGCCTTCGGGATGCCCACGTACTGGTAGAACGACCCGCCCGGCATCTGGGCATCGAAACCGAGCGCGCACAGCGTCTCGGTCAACGCGGCCAGGCGCCGCGAGTACTTCGCTGAGATCAGGGGAGTGATCTTCGCTTGGTTCGCGAGCGCCACGGCAGCGGCTTTCTGAATCGCCCTGAACTGACCACTGTCGGCGTTGTCTTTGACATTCGCAAAGGCACTCACCGCAGCTGCACTGCCGCAGACCCAACCCAAACGCCAGCCGGTCATGTTGAAGCCCTTTGACATGCTGTGCAGTTCCACGGCCACCTCTTTGCCGCCCGGACGCGACAGCACGCTCATGGGCTTGCCGCTGAATGTCAGTGGGGAGTAAGGCGCGTCGGACACGAGCAGGATGTCATTTGTCTTCGCGAAGGCGATGGCCTGGTCCCAGAACTCGGGCGTCGCACAGGCCCCGGTTGGGTTGTTCGGGTAATTGAGGTAGATCAGTTTCGTGCGTTGGCGCTGATCTTCAGTGAGTGATTCGAGATCGGGGAAGAAGCCGTTCTCCTTGAGGAGGGGCAGGTTAACGACCTCGCCACCGAGGTACTTTGTCCACGTTCCCATGACCGGATAGCCCGGGATCGTCATGACCGAGATCTCGCCCGGGTTGACGAAGCAGGCGGGCAGCAGGGAGAGCGCTGACTTGCTGCCGATTGAATGGCATACTTCCGTCGCGGGATCCAGGTCGACGCCGTAGAGCTCCTTCATGTAGGTTGCGGCGGCCTCGTTGAATTCGTCAATCCCGTTGTCGGCATAGGTTCGGTTTTCCCACGTTGCCGCTTCTTTTGCCAGCGCCTCAACCACTTCGGGGAACGCCATGTCATCCGGTTCGCCCACGCCCATGTCGATCAGTTCAACATTCGGATGCGCAGCCATCGCGGCGTTTTTGGCGCGCTTGATCTTCTCGAACTTGTAGATGGTGGTGTCTTTGCCGAACTGGTCTCCGCCGATGCGTTCGGCGAACAGTCCTTGCAGGTAAGAGTCTGCCATGATCATTCCTTCAGTCGTCTTAATAGAGTTCTCAGAGCCAAAATGTTCGTCAGGTTGTTCAGGCTGGAGCCGCCGCGAAAGGGGTATCGCGGCGGGGTTCACGGTTGGCAGGTTCACCGTTCAACGGTTGGGAAGCAGCAATCGTGCCCAACTCGGAGGACAAACCGCCTCGGTCATGCCCCGCAAATAACCGTGAACCACTGAACCGTGAACCTCGAACCCCCGCCGCGGGATTTCCGCGGAGGGTCAGGCCACAGCCTTGAGCCTTCGTAATGTCTCCCGGAATCGGGCTACGTCAATGGAACACGATCTCGACGGCGGTTGCGTAGTCCGGGCTTGGGCAGGCAAAGCGTATTTCGGCTCCGTACTCCTCGAGCATGTCGCGTGTGATCGGCAGTCCCATGCCCATGCCCTGTCCGAGCGCCGGCTCGACTTGGGCCGTTGTTGATTGAAACGGTCTGAACCATTTGTCGGCATCCGCGAGATCCACCGCCACGCCGGTGTTCTCCACCCGAACGATTACGTCGTCCCCGGACTCCTCGCCCCAGGCCCGGATTCGCCCGTCGTTACCGGCGGCCTTCACCGCATTGGTCAGCAGATTGGAGAACACCAGCGCGATCTCTGCCCGGAACATGGGCGGCGACCGCAGCTCCTTCGGGAGGTCATTGATGGTCTCCATCTTGCGTCGCTTGGCGGAATCCTCCACCAGCTGAACACCCGACGCGAAGCTCTCATGCAGTTTCTGGCGTGAGCGCCGCCGCTGCCCGTCTACGGAGGTGATATCGGTCAGATATGACGCCTGTTTTTCGACTGCTCGTTTGAGGCGCCCGATGTTGGTGTGGATCCGGCTGAAGACCGTGCCTGAGGATGGGTAGAACTTCCCTGTTTTGCGGAGCCTGCCGAGTGAGGAGTCCAAGGTGTTTGCCATCCCGAGAAGTGAATTGATTTCATGGACGAACGACACCATCTGCAGTCCCACGGATGCCACGATCCGCATCTGTGTGGGTTCGGTCAACAACCGTTCCGTGCTTTCGCTCGCATTCGAGAACTCCGCTGCTGCTGCTTCGATGAGTTGCTGGGCCTTGTCAAACTGCCAGGCATCAGCCTGATCCTTCGCTTCCGCAGCCAGCGTCGACGCCTTCTTCACCGACTCCTCGACCGCCCGCTTCATGGTCATCCGAGACGGGGGGATTACGCCTTGTTGAGCGGCCTTGGCCTGGCGTCGTTGGCGCCGCAGTTCGCGCCGTTCACGGTAGGTCACGGCTCTGTGGCGGACCGACAGGTCAATGCCGATGCGGACGAGCCGCACGAGCGTGTCGTACACGGCATCGGGGATAAAGCCTTCGCGGTTGACCAGCATCCGCAGGGAGGGGGCACCGTCCTGGGTCAGGAAGACAGCCCCGAAGTAGGCGTCGTTGCGCAGGAACAGTGTCGCTGCTTCCTTGTCTTCAACCGAGTCGAGGTCCGCGTCGACTCCTTCGAGGTAATGGAAGGTACTGGTACGTTTGACATCTGCATTGATCATCAGCCAGTCGTCGCCGACCTCGCCATACGGCAGGACGCGGAAGCCCTCCATGTAGATCCGAACGCCGGAATTGCGCCCGACCCAACCGCGCTGTGACTTGCCAAAATTGCCCGAGCCTTCCCGGACCATGATTCGCGTCTGGAAGAACGGACCGACTTCCGGATCCGGGTGGGGCATGACGTAGGTTCGTGCCTCGGCCGACGGGTTGTCGCGCTGGCAGCGGCAGGTTGGAGTGATTCGGTAGTGGACCTGGCCGTCCCCACGTGAGGAGTCGATTTCAATGACCCAATACGCGGCCTCGAGCAGCGTCTGCCAGTATTCCTCACCCGTTTCCAGGTCACCGGTCAACTGGATGTGGAAGCCGGGGTCATCGCCGTCGGCATCGGCCAGCCGGGGGCGGTCGAAGAGCAGCTCCTGATCAACGGCTGACTTGGGAGGCTCGACCAGCACACTGGCCGGCTGGAAGGTCTGCACTTCCCAGAAGAGTCGTCCGCGTTCCGCTTCAGTCCAGCGGCGGCGCAGTCGCTTGAGCTCCATGATCGTGCCCGATTCATCGCCTTCGTTCCGGGCTTCCGAGTCAACCGTCAAGGCGTCGGATTTCTCGACGTCACGGAGTGTTTCGAGGGCCTCGATAGCGTCCCAATCGATCCCCGCGGTTACGGCCTTGGATCTGGCCCCGGCGACGGCAGGATCAGGGATCGAGCAGACCGTCATGAGTTTGGCGAGCTTGTGTGCTGCCAGGCGCCCCACCCCTTTCGCACCTGTGTACCGACGTTTGAAGCCTCCGGAACGTCGATCTCCTTCCTCCTTGATGCGCGACGCGATTCGCAGGAATCCACGCTCGAACTGCTGGGGGGTCATCCCCGTCCCATTGTCCGAGATCACGATCTGCCCATTTTCCGGGTCGCTGAGGTTCTCGCCATGGACGGTCACTTGTGTGGCGTCTGCGTCGTAGGCGTTCTTGATCAGTTCGACCAGCGCGGTCGAATCGCGTCCGACCAGCAGTTCACCCAGTTCACGGAACAGATGTGTGTCGACCGTAAATCCAGCCATAGTAGACTCCGCGACGCTTGCCCGGATCGGCGCAAGGCCCTGATGTTCATTGGTTGTCGGGACAAAGGGCCCTTAATGTCGACGGTTCCGGGGAAGTGTCAAGGCGTGCAAACGAGGGCGGTTAGAGAGTCGCGCTGCGTTCTTTCAGAGCCGCGACTCTGTTCGGAGCACGGCGCTCTTTCAGAGCCGCGACTATCGGGAGCGGTCTTCCTTGTCAGGAAGCCTGCTTATCCCGCGGCTGCGGGACGCGGCTCTGCTTGGGCAGGCACTCTTTCAGAGCCGCGACTAACAGGAGCGGTCTTCCCCACAGGTACGCGGCTCTGTTTGGGCAGGAAGACCGCTTACGCTGTGCGCGGCTCTGTTCGGGCAGGAAGACCGCTCACGCTGTGCGCGGCTCTGTTTGGGCAGGAAGACCGCTCACGCTGTGCGCGGCTCTGTTTGGGCAGGAAGACCGCTCACGCTGTGCGCGGCTCTGTTTGGGCAGGCACTCTTTCAGAGCCGCGACTAACAGGAGCGGTCTTCCCCACAGGTACGCGGCTCTGTTTGGGCAGGAAGACCGCTTACGCTGTGCGCGGCTCTGCTTGGGCAGGCACTCTTTCAGAGCCGCGACTAACAGGAGCGGTCTTCCCCACAGGTACGCGGCTCTGTTTGGGCAGGAAGACCGCTTACGCTGTGCGCGGCTCTGTTCGGCAG
>Ga0209045_1002671_pt1 | contig 12652 bp, 8 predicted proteins | sample SaaInlLV_10m_DNA_4_FD_184664 | JGI IMG/M metagenome (GOLD analysis project Ga0209045, IMG submission 184664) | Marine microbial communities from expanding oxygen minimum zones in the Saanich Inlet - Saanich Inlet SI072_LV_200m_DNA (SPAdes) (version 2) | ecosystem: Environmental > Aquatic > Marine...
TCGTCATTCCAGAAATTCAATGATTTGAATTATCTGGAATCTCATTTTGAAATTTCAATCCCTTCATTTAATAGTCGCTCAGTATGTATAAACTCTCCATTTGAAAGAGAGATGATCTCAACTTTCATTGTCTTAACAAACTTTTTATAAATCTCAGCTTTTATTGTATCAATGATTTCTTGATTTATGTCCTGGTTGAACCCAATAATATAATAGGGTCTTTCATCTTTTTCTGTATCAATAAAATAGCCAATAACGGGTCTGTGAGATAAAACTAATTGCTCTTCAATTTTATAAAAACACTTGGTAAATGATTGCAGACTCGACTTACCAGGATGTGTGAAAATTCTATAGGGTTTTGCGAGGTCAACAAAACCATTTTTTAAATCTTCTTCTTTTAAATTATGTAGAACATCTTCTGTAAAATCAACACCGCCTTTTGAATTCATTCTAATAGCTGACAGCATGTAATAGGGTCCAAATGGTAACCCCCATAATCCAAGGAGAAGGTTAATAATATTAGAGCCTGTACAATACATGGACTTGTTTTCAAAAGATTTTATCAAGTAAAGCTTAGAAAACCTTTGCACTGGAGGAAAAATAGGAATTGATATAATATATTTATAAGCAATAAAAACCGCCCCATGATCAACTTCTTTATGAATAGAATTAATGGAGAAGTTTTCTGACTTGTGAATAGACATTCTCATTGAATAGTTTTTTTATATAAAACCTGACAGGATTTTAAATCACTGTCAGGTTAAATAATTTGATATACTAATAAGCAACAACTTTCTGCAAATATGCCTTATCCATCATCACTCTCACATAGTACATTCCATGAGCAAGATTGTTTCTTTCAATTTTAATCAACTCATCACCTTTGTACTCCTGACTGAATATGACTTTCCCATTCATGTCGTGTAAACTAACTAATTTTCGTTCACCTTTTGTTTCGGGCATGTAGAGATAGAAATACTGATCGAACGGATTTGGATAAACCAATAATTGATGTCCGTCTTGTTCATAAATGCTAACCACTCCATCCTGATTAATTACAATAATTACATCCAGAACTCCAGCACCACTCAGCGTGATATTTGCCTGACGCAATGTTGTTTCAGTATTTTTTGTAGCTGTTACGGTGAGTTTTCTACTTGCAATATTCACATCAACTGTAAGCCAGCTTTGATCAGATACTGCACTCCAGCTTGAAAGGTTAGTGAAAATATCAAATACAAAAGAACCTCCTGTGGTATCAAACGTATGTGTATTCAGAGACACATTTAAATAATCAGAAGTAGTGTCAGCATTGTAATCTCTCAGGTTACTCATCGACTGACTAAATGGTCCCTTACTGGTTTGTGCTCTTAAAATTGTAGGATAACAGGTGTCATTTTTAACAACTGTTACTTGGTAAAATAAAAGCTTTTTCGGTGGGTTCAAATCTGTATAGGAATTCAAGTTGCTTGGAATTGAATCCAAAAGGGCAATGTTGTAAGGAGTTGTTCCTCTGTAAATTTTATAAGAGCTAAATGGAAATCCTTCATAATGACTCCAAATCAAGTTGGCTTCTCCATTAAATCCTGGACTCGCAGCTAAATGAATTGTTTTATGATGATCGCTAGGTGCGGATTCAATATTACACGTATCAATTAATGAAATTTTATATCTGTATGATCTTTTTTGAAGGATTGATGCTGTATCAGGAAATACACTAACCGAATCGTATGGTAGATAGCCAATCAGGTCATAAACATTTGCCTTGTCTTTTTCCTTGTAAATTTTGTAACCTTGGATCATATCCGATTTTGGTCTTTCCCACGCAATCAAATTATTTTTCGATACGGTATCCACGGTAACAAGGCAAATTTCAGGTTTTTGCAGTAATGAAGCATTCACGCTATAAGGCAAGGAGGTCGTTTTACATGCATAAATATCTGTAACAGTAAGGAAATACTCCCCTGATTTCTTCACATAAATACTTGTCCCATTTTGACCTGTTGACCAAAAGTAATCTGCATAATAGTTGGTGTTAAATAATCGCATACTATCTGTTGAGCAAGGTCTTATACTTCCTTCAGATTGTATGATAGGTTCTACAATTGGATAGTTGTTTAAAGTAAATGGAAGTGATGCTACTGAGCAATTAGAGTCACTAATAATAACCAAATAGTTCCCATTGTCTTTTGCATATATGCTTGTGCCATTTTCTCCAATCAGTACATTTCCTTCATGTGTCCAGATATAGCTCAACACATTGCCAGTTGTTGTTGCTTCAATCAGGAAGCTATCGTTTTTACAAATAATTGGAATTCCGGAATATGTTATTTCAACCGAAATGGGGCAAGGGTTTACGGATCCACCTGAGCATAAAATATAGTCGGTTCGAGAAAAAGTGTCCCGACAGCCTGTTTGCTTATGTTCTGCCGTTAATGAAACACTATAAGTACCATTAAACTTATAATTATAGAATGGATCAGAATCAAAACCTATGTTTCCATCTCCATACAACCAGCTAAAATTAAAATCGCCAGGATTAAGTGTAAGGTTTGTAAATGCAACCGGATCAAATTGTTGCGCACCTGAGTTCCAATTTGGAACACGAGGAGATGCTGTGAAATTTGGATTTAAGTTAGTTGTGTGAATAATGATCTCAACTTCTGAGGAAAAAGTAGAACATGTAGTTGTTATGTCAGTAACCTCACAAGTGTATTTACCTGATAACATGGCTGCCCAATATGGATTTGTTGCTCCACTAATTGTATTTGCATCCTTATACCACTGATAAGTAAAGTTTGCTCCTGAATTGGCATACATGGTCACACTATCTCCATCACATATTTCATTATCACCAGCAATAGATATAGAGGCAATGGGTTCTTTTTCGAAAAAGATAGGTTTGCTAATAGAATCCATGCAACCGTATGCTGATACAACCAAAAGTTTTATGTTATATGTACTATCATAAGTAGTATAGCTGTGGGAAACATCTTGTGTATAGGCATTGCTTCCATCGCCAAAATCCCAGATAGAATTATATGTTCCTGTATTAATAATTGAGCTGTTTAAGAAATTAAAGTTATTGACTTTAAAACATTGTTTGTCGTCAACGATGCTGAAATTAGCTGTTGGTTTTGGCCTGACAGTTATATGAACAGTATCACTTATGGTTAATCCAAATTTATCGAGTGCCGTAGCTATAATATCTGTAGAAGTTGAAGGTTTGATGGTGATAGTTTTTGAACTCCCATATCCGCAACACCAGCTAAAGCTCGAATCGGCACCTGTTGCTGTTAATGTTACAGAGTCTCCATCACATACACTGATATTACCTCCAATTTCAAGTTTTTCATTAGAAAATTCCCAAAGGCCATTTCCAAAAGTTCCTATAAAGAGTTGATTGCCAATTTTTACCATATTATCTGCATTCATTCCCAGATAATAATTATTGACATTAGCTTTCATCCAGTTTATACCATTTGTACTGGCAAATAAACCAATAGTTGAACTCAGATACCAATTCCCATCCAAGTAATTTAAATCTGTGATTACAATTCCATCAGGCAAACCACTTGTATTTATTGACGAAACTCCAGACGTTGTTAGATTATATAGTGAATCCCACGATTTGTCGGACCAGTAATAAGTCACAGTGAAAATAAAATTGCCTTTAGAATCAGTTGCATAAATTGGACTTCTTGCTGTATTGCTCCAGGAGTCTTTTGTTTTAATTTGTTGCTGATTTTGATTAAGCTGCGCAGTTTTAGACCAGTTCCATCCATTGTTGCTTGAAAAATAAATAACGGAAGCATAATTTTTGTTGTGTCCCAATAAAAACAGTTTGGTTCCATCTCCAATAAAGCCGTATACTTTAGCAAGGTTCATTGCTGAGCTTTTAAAAAAATCGGTACTAATATCAGTCCAGTTATCTCCTGCATCTGAAGTCCTGTAATAAAAACAATTTGTATCCCAGGATGTATTGCGATCCTTATCATCTGCAAACCGCATAATAAAGCTGTTGCCATGCTCACCATAATAACTCATATTTTTATAGGATGGGATGCTGGTTAATTTAGCCCAGCTTACACCATCATTAGGTGATCGGAATAAATCAAAAACGCCCGCATCAGGTGATTCTTCCATACTTGCAAATAGTTTCCCCCCCCCCTGTAAAAGTCTCAACTGGAAAATAGGCTCCCGGCATCCCTTGTGACAGACCTGTATTGCTATAACTCCATGTTGTACCTTTGTCGGTTGATCTCAGAACTCCTTTGACTATGTTGTGTGTTACAAGTACATCATTGATTTCTGCTAAAGAGCCAAATACTTTATTCTGATAACCACTTGATGATCCTTTCCAACTATAACCTGTATCTGTCGTATAAATAATGTCATCCAATTGCGTACCCATTATATAATTACTATCTGAAACTGCTACTGCAAGTCTTGGTATAGGTGGGAATGTCCCTGTAGCGGGTATTACTTGCCAAAAACCACCTTTGTTTAAACTTCGATAAGCTTCGATGGTTAGGTTTGGACCAGTCATGAAAATAGCAAATGTAAATAATGCGTTGCCATCACCAACAATTCCATCTATTTCTCCATTAATATTTATCCCGCTACCTCTTATATTGATCCATTTATTCTGAACCGAATCAAATCTGAAAGGATCTCCATCATTCCCACAATAAACATTGGGGCTGTTTTTGTCTACTGTAAAACTATACAAGTCAAATTTGCTTTTATTTAATCCAGTGGTAGGTATGCCATGAATGCTAGTTCCATTTGAAGTATATATTAAACTATCTGTATTATTCGTTTGAATGGCTAAATACAATTTATATTTATTTAAATGACATAGCTTTCTAATATTGATGTTTCCTCCAACAAAAGCTCCCTGAGTCCAATTGATTGCATTTGAAGAGTAATAAAAATAGGATGAGTCAACTCCATAACCCCATTGATCCCAAACACGGATATACAAAAAAGCAAGGTTATTTGCCATGCCCATTCCATCAATACGGTAAGAGCTACTTGGTAATCCTGTGGGAGAACTTAATTTTTGCCAGCTTTGACACATGTCGGAAGAAGTAATTATCTGGTTTGATCCATTTTGGAGATTTAATAGGACATAGAATTTGCTATCGAAGTAAATCATGTCCTGAATACGATTAGTGGTACTATCCATAGTAGATGACATAAAATCCCAGGTTTCTCCACCGTCAGAAGACTTAAATATACCGCCAACTTCTCCATAGCTGTAAATGTTGTTTCCAACAGTAATCATGTTTTTAATACTTCCAGAAATAAAGCTGGTGTCGGCAATTTGACTAAGTTGTGCAAAAGAAAGCGAACATGTAGTCAATACTAAACAAAGTAGGATACTGAACTTTTTCATTTTTTTGTGTTTTTTGATATTAATTATGCAAAATAAAGTTACATAATAAATTTAATTACAAATACAAAATAATTGTATAAAACTAATAAGCTGAGCTAGGGATAATAAACGTTTACAGCTGCTCGAGATTTTTTATTAACAATCTGGGTTTTTGCCTGCCTTGCCGTACAGGCAGAAAGGATAATCTGATAAAACAAAGGGAAATACATGATAAGCCTCAAGAAGGTCAAAAGGAGATTAAATGAAGGAAAAATCAATAATTGATTCGGTATAAATAAGGAAACAGTTAAGAAATCATAATAAAAAAAGAAATAGTTGCTCTTAGAGATTGAATTATTGATTTAAAGCCAAGCGTATTTGATTTTCAACTTCATTAATTAATTCTTCAACTGAAAAACTTGCAGGCTCAATAGGGTCAAGTACTTGATAGCGTAATTTCTCTCCAAAAGCTAAAGGGTAGTTGCCATATTGTAGCAATCGGTAATTACAACAAATAACATAGGGGATTATTATTGCCGAAGGTGCTGCCTTTAATAAAGTCTTAATGCCACTTTCTTTGAACGTTTTCAGACGGCCATTTTTCCCTCTTGTTCCTTCAGGGAATATACAAGCCGCATACTTATTATTTTCGATTAGATTTCCTAATGCTGCAATTTCACGAATAGATTGACGAGCATTTTTGCGATCAATGATGGCTGAGCCTCCATACTTTAAATTAAAGCTTACACTGGGTAGTCCTTTTGATAACTCAATTTTAGAAATATACTTGGGGTGGAACTTTCGAAATCCCCAAGCAATAGAAGGGATATCAAAATTACTTTGATGATTCGAAATTATAATTAGCGGTCTGTTTTCAGGTATTTTTTCAAACCCACTAAAACGAACTTTTCCATTTATTGTTTTGAAATTTTGAATGAGGAAAAAATTCAACAAATCAACAGTTTTTTTATGAGCCGTATAGCCACCTAATTTCAAGCTTAAAAACTGTATTGGATGAAAAATTAGTAGTAGTAGTCCAAAAAACAAGAAATAGAAAGGATTGAATATATGGCTTAATATGAGTTTCATTCATTTAATTTTCGTCTGCAAAAATAGGTATTTGAATGTTATCGAATAAATAGTTTGAAAGCAAGATCGTTTTATTGAGTTGCAATATCCTCAAAATCACGACTAATAACAGCCTCAAATAGTAGCTACTTTTTTACTACATTTGCTGGCATCGTAATAATTTTTTAAGAAGAAAATATGTTGAAAATCGGGATAAAATACGAAGGGAAAATTCCACCAGATACAAGAGTGCCATTAATACCTGAAAACTTAGTGAAACTGAAAGCTCAATTTCCTGATTTAGAAATAAAAGTTGAGAAATCGGCAACCAGATGTTATAAAGATGAGGAATACGAAAAAGCAGGTTTTCGTCCTGTAAGCGACATTAGCGATTGCGATATAATATTTGGGGTTAAAGAAACCAAAATTGACCGACTACTTGCCAATAAAACCTATTTGTTTTTTTCGCATACCATAAAAAAGCAAGATTATAACAGAAAAAAAATGCAAAAGATGCTTGATCGCAATATTCGGATGATTGATTATGAGATGCTGAAAGATAGCGATGGAAATCGAATCATTGGTTTTGGACGCTTTGCTGGTATTGTAGGTGCTCATTATGCCTTGTGGATGTGGGGCAGAAAAAGAAATGCTTATCAAATAAAACGAGCTGTTGAATGCCATGATTATGCTGAAATGGTTAGTCAATACAAAGATTTGGATTTTGGTCCTGCACACATTATTGTTACAGGTGATGGTCGCGTATCAAAAGGTGCTATTGAGATTCTTAAAACAGCTAATATTAAAGAAGTTAGTCCGGAAGATTTTTTGCAAAAACAATTCAATCAAGCAGTTTACGTACAGTTGGATGTCGATAAATTATATGTCCATAAGGAAAATAAGGCATTTGATTTTCAGCATTTTTTCAGTAATCCACAAGAATATAATTCTCAGTTCGAAGACTATCTTATTAAAGGCAATGTACTTATTAATGGCATGTACTGGGATCCAAAAGCTCCGCGATTGTTCGAAAAAGAAAGAATTCAGCAAGAAAATTTCAATGTCAAAATCATTGCAGATGTGAGTTGTGATATAAATGGTTCTGTTCCTATAACTACTCGAGCCACAACCATTGCCGATCCTGTTTATGGTTATTCAGCTGAAAACATGGATGAATGCTCTGCTTTTTCTGCTAAAAGCATTGATATGATGACAGTTGATAATTTGCCGAACGAGCTTCCACGTGATGCTTCATCTTTGTTTGGAGAAGTGCTTTCTGAAAAAATAATTCCTTTGTTTATTGAAAATACAGATCATCCAATTCTGGCAAATGCGTCAATTGTACGCGGTGGAAAACTAACAAAACAGTACACCTACTTGCAAAACTATGTGGATGGCAACGAATAGTATTTTTCTTCAGCCTTGGCCTTTTCCTCAGCCTATTTTTTATCTTTGTATATGCAAATACACATTCTGACCATATTCCCCAATATGTTGGAGAGCTTCTTCAGTGAGTCCATCATCAAAAGGGCACATAAAAAAGGTCTGGCAACAATTTTCATGCATGATATACGTGAATTTGGTATTGAAAGTGGGATTCGAAAACAAGTAGATGACTATGCATTTGGTGGTGGAGCTGGTATGGTTATGCGTATTGAGCCTGTGGTTAGATGTTTGGAAAAACTGGAAACAGAAGGAAAGTTTGATGAAGTAATTTTCATGACACCCGATGGTGAAGTTCTGGAACAACAGCTATCAAATAAGCTATCACAAAAGAAGAGAATTGCCATTATTTGTGGTCGTTATAAAGGCATCGATCAGCGGATACGAGATCATTTTGTTAGTCGTGAAATATCCATTGGCGATTATGTTTTGACTGGTGGAGAATTGGCAGCAGCTGTTCTATCTGATACAATAATCCGCTTAATTCCAGGTGTTTTGTCAGACGAAAGCTCCGCGTTAACCGATTCTTTTCAGGGAGATATTTTAGATGCACCTGTATATACACGCCCGGAAGAGTTCAGGGGATACAGTGTTCCTGAAATATTACTTTCTGGTGATCATCCTAAAATTGAAGAATGGCGTCATCAACAGGCACTGGACAAAACTAAAAAAAGACGACCTGATTTATTTGATAAACTATAATTAGCTGTACGATTCTGTTATCCTTTTCAAGAATTTTCTCTATATTTAACTAAGTTTTAAATAAGCTAAATAGCGAAATAATACATGTAATATTATTTTCTTCTCAATGCAATATAATTTATCTTGTTTTTAAACTACTTTCTTAACGATTAAACTATTGAAATGAAACAATTCTTCTATCTATTCTTACTTGGAATACTTATGTATAGCAGTGTTCAGGCACAATCGAAATATGATTTTGATGTAAAGGATAATCCACAAGCAATAGAGGCTTATACAAATTATTTAGTTTCTGGAACTGATGTAGAACTCTCCATGATGAATGGTGGTTATTTTACCATCGGAACTACAAAAGGATTGTCAGCAAAAATATCGGATGATTATATGTCGCTATTATACGGACATCCCTATGCCTATACATCCTTTCCCTATATCATCATAAATGGTGAAAAAATCACTCTGGATAGATTTTTCAGGAAAGATTTACAATCGATGGAAAGCTCGGCTACTTCATTGACTTATTCTGTGAAATCGAATGAGTTTATCATAGAATTTAGTTTGGCTATTCTTCCAACAAATACATCTCTTCGGTTCAATTATAAGATTGTGAATGTTTCAGGAAGTCACCAGGAATTGGGAATGGGTTTGTTTTTTGATCCAGAAATAGGTCAGGGTGGAGATGGTCAGGTAGCTATTAATAATCAGTTTATAATGTCGGATAGTAATTTTATTATAACTTTTCCAAATGATTTATACATCTATGAAAGGAACAGCAATCCTAGTGGATTAGGTTATCAGTTGGATTTTCAAAACAATATTCCTGATAATTTAAGAATTGGAAACTGGGAAGATGTGTATGGAGGATCAAACCGATTTGTCAATCAAGCAATTTTTGATGTTGCAATTGATCTCACCTGGGGTATCGATACAATATCTTCGGGAGATTCTATGGAAGTTCAAGTGGATTTGAATTTGGATCGAACGAAATTGCCAACTGCTCAGTTTATGCGTTGGGACATGCCATCATTTCTGAGTTTAAGCGATCAAAGATTATTTCCTGCCAATTTAGAAACAACTGTTGAAATTATTAATGAAACAACTGTTGTAAAAAACGTTTTGAAACTTATTTTGCCTGAAAAGGGTCCGTTTTTACAATGGAAGTCAAAAGAGTCGTTTGATGTAGCAGGGAAAAAACAAACAGTCGAACATGCATTAGTGCGCTGTCTGGATAGCTATAAAGATGAGATTATTCCACTGAAAATTCAACTTGTTGATAAGAATAATCAGCTTGTTGATGAAATAATCAGACAGGTTTTTGTTCCAGCAACTCCTTTTTCTGATTCCGGATTATTCGTTAGCATCGATTCTTTAATTCTGGGTAATTTCCCTCAGATAGAAGTTGAATTTCATGTTGAGAATGAACTAACAGGTCAAATTATCAGTCAATTAACTAAATACAATCTTGGATTGACAGAAGATTCGTTGATCATTTCCAATGATAGTTTTTCTCTTGAAAAAAGCACATCAGGAGGTGTTGATGAGGTCGATATCATTTTTGTTCTTGATGTGACCGGAAGTATGACAGATGATATTGAAGAAGTAAAATCACACATCAATGAATTTGCTGATAGTTTGGAGCTTTATTCAATTGATTATCGATTGGGCATGGTTACATTTTTAGATGTAATTGAAAATGTGTATGATTTTACCTCCAACGTTAACACGTTTTATAAGTATATCAATGAACAATATGCACATGGAGGTGGAGATGGGCCTGAAAATTCGCTGGATGCACTAAAAAGGGCAACTGAATTTAGTTTTAGACCAGCTGCCAAGCGGATTATAATTTGGATAACTGATGCACCATTTCATATTCAAAATCAAAATACAAACCTTTCCATTATGGATGTGGTTAATTTAACATTGAATGCTGGAATCACGGTATTTGCTGTTGGCCCCACAAGTTATCAAACTGAGTTTTTTGATCAGATCGTTCTAAATACAAATGGGAAATTTTTCGATATTAATGGCAATATGAGGGATGTGCTGTTGGAAGTTTCCCGTATGCAATCAAGTGGGAATTTCGTCTTAAAATACAATTCTCCAGCAAGCTTTAATAAATTGCATAAGGGGATTATTGAAATTCATTATGCTGGTTTGGGAGGAGAAGGTGAGTTTACCTATAAAGTAACCCGTGGAGGAGCTATTGGTATTTCAACAGCTTTAACTGAGTCGCTTAAAATTTCACCAAATCCAGTATTGGAAACATTAAATATTCAATTACCCGATAAACTTTTTACGAAAGGAGAATTAAGTATTTACGATGCGACAGGCAAACTCGAATATGCTTCACAAATTAACAGTTCACAAGTATCCATCAATAAAGCTGATTTTAACTCTTCGTCAAAAGCGGGTGTGTATATATTGAAAATAATAGTGTATGATGCTGACTATAGTTCAGAGGTTTACGTTTCACCATTTATTGTTAACGAATAAATTACAGCATCATGAAAACGAAATTATTAATTAGCTTATTATTGATTGTTAGCATTAATTTCACTTTTGCCGATGGTATTATGTTATCATCAAAAGAAAGTTACCCGAACCATCTTCTTAAAAATGTAAGTACCGAAATTAATGTAGAGATAAATGGATTAGTTGCTATTACCACTGTTTTTCAGAAATTTTTGAATGAAAGCGATTCTATAACTGATGCCGTTTGGAATTTTCCTCTACCTGAAAAAGCGCGCAGCATGCGCATGAGGTATTGGTATAACGATACGGCCTATGATGCAAAACTAATGGTCATTCAGCAAACTACTAATCCGGGAACGGGAGAAGGTGGAATTGCTGCTGAAATTAATAATTACATAGGTAAAAATGGAATTCGAGTTCATCTGAAAAAAATACGACCACACGATATCCAGGCTGTTGAGTTGACTTATATCGAATTATTAGACTACGATAATGGGAACTGTAGCTATACATATCCATTGGAAACAAAAGATTTGGTTTCTTTTCCTATCGACTATGTGAAAATTAATATTGATTTAAAAAGTAATCGAACTGTTTTACATTATGATGCAAAGAATTTTTCATCCGACTTGTTTGAATTAGGGAATGATTCAGATAAGCATTTGACCTTGGAAGTCTTAAAACCGAAAGCTTATTTATCTGCGGATTTTGATTTCGAATTTACCATTGACAATGTATCTTTTGATCAATATATGTATTCTTCCTTGACGGATTCAACGATGGGCTATTTTAACCTTTTTTGGGTTAATCAAATTTTCATGGAAGGATATAATTACATGAATTCAAAAATTGTTTTTTTGATTGGGAATTCCTCAACTATGTCGGGCTACAAATTGCAGCAAAGTTTAATAGCTGTCAAAAATGCTCTCGATATGCTTAGCAGGAATGATTCATTTAATATCATACTATATAATTCAACAGTCGACAAATGGAAGGATAGTTTGGTAGTAGCCGATTCCATGAATGTTTTATTAGCAAAAACCTACCTTGACAATGTTAAAGGTCACTATGGTAACTGGCTGGATATTGGTTTACAAGAAGCTTTGGGGCAATTTAATAATGCATCTAATTCAAACACAATATTTGCTTTTACAGATGGGAAGTCAGCCTTAGATCCAATCAAAATAAAGGATATAAATTTATTTAAAACAGCCATATTTATAGCGGCCATTGGTAAAGATGTGGATCGATATCGCCTTGAAATGACTAGCTCGTTGAATTATGGATTTGTCAGATATTTCGATGAAGATGATGATATTAAAAAAGGATTGAACAGCATATTCTTATCCATCAGCCATCCTGTATTTAAAAATACCCAAATGGATTTCAACAAATCCGATGTAATTGATGTAGGCCCAGTTCCATTTCCTACTGCTTTTGTGGGCACTTATTTTTATGCAGCTGGTCGATATAGTATTCCAGATACAGCTACCTGTAAAATGACATTTGAAGGGATTTATGGTCATGTTAAGTACCCATTTTTGTAACTAATCAGGGATATATGTAGCAAGGCAATTTAAGCCC
>Ga0209045_1002676_pt1 | contig 12641 bp, 12 predicted proteins | sample SaaInlLV_10m_DNA_4_FD_184664 | JGI IMG/M metagenome (GOLD analysis project Ga0209045, IMG submission 184664) | Marine microbial communities from expanding oxygen minimum zones in the Saanich Inlet - Saanich Inlet SI072_LV_200m_DNA (SPAdes) (version 2) | ecosystem: Environmental > Aquatic >...
GAATGGGAAATTACTTTATCCAAAGGGTGTTGTGGGTAATATTGAATCTAATTTTTATCATTTACCTAATGTAAAACATTTACCTTCTTATGATTTTCAAAAATCTTATTCAAATAATAAAGAAGCTGATTCAGCTGGTTTCCAACCATGTAAAGCTTGTTTTGCTACCAATCCACAAATTTCAGATTATGCTCTTGAAAAAGAATTAGTAAAAGCAATAATTATACAAATCCAAAATACAAATGAGATAATGTACGAACATGCATTATTGCCAAAACTCCAATCAATGATGAGTAATATTTTGAGCAATTGGTCTGAAAATTTAAAAGGATATAATTATAGAATTCAGATAATTCGTGATGATTCCCCCAACGCTTTTGCAGTTGCTGGTGGAAACCTCTATTTTACTACTGGTTTATTAGAATTGTCAGAAAATGATGAGGAAATAGAGTCTGTTATAGCTCATGAAATAGCCCATGTTGAACGAAGACATACGCTCCGAGAATACAAGGAATATCTTAAAAAGAAGGAATCTTTTGCCCTTTTTACTACTATTCTCGCAATTGGAGCGATTGCTGCTGAATCCGAAGAGGGACTATTTTTGGCTGGCGTATTATCCGAAATTGGTCAGTATGCAATTGAATATAGCCAAAAAGGATATGGCCGTGATTTAGAACAGGAAGCAGATATGTTTGCACAGATATACTTAATGAACTCTGATAAAAAATTAACTTATATGCTTTCATATCTCGATAAACTCGCAACACATTCAAAAACTAGGCTTGGTTTTATTCCAAAAACTTATGCATTTTCTTCTCATCCAAATATCCTATCAAGGATAAAACAAATTGAGAAAAGTGAATTTTTTGATTATGATTCACCGCTATCAATGGAATTCCATCCAATCAAACCGGATTTAAATATTCAACCTGGATTTTTAAAAATGGAAATAAACCATGCATATAAGACATTATCTTCAGATTCAGACGATAGTGACGAAATATTACTCCTTGGTAAAATAATAAATGAACATAGTGATTTAAGTTTTCAAATTAATAGCATTAACCTCAATTTTCTTGGATCCATTGGGATAACAGAATTGGGGGGTATAATTGATGTCTCAGCTTCATATGAAAGTTCAACTGAATTTGTTGGCAGAATTAAGACTCCTCGCGATATGTCAGAAAAAGTTCTTAATTCGGTTAAGAACAAAAATATTCTTCCTTGGAGTGTTGATATTTCAGCTATTGTTTTGCAATCAGGAAAGAACTCTAAGCAAGTTATGGGGTTACAGAACATACAGTGTACAATGACAATAAATTAACGTTACTGTCCAATCTAGTAGATTGTGTTTGACACATTTCGATGATAATTCTATGGGAAATTCAAATGTTTAAACCTAATCTTGCCAAAATGGGGTATCTGGTTGCTTTCCCCCTATCTCCTATCCTAGTACTACTGTCAGAGGTTACCTACTTTTCCTATTAGAAAACCGTATGTGAAATATTTTTTTGGAAATTTTCTAAAACCTATTAGGAAATCCCCCACTTTCAACTAGAACTCCCATATAGAATTTCTTTTGTAATTTCGTTCCGTCATTCGAAGCTATATTCATAACTTAAAGACCCGAAGATTCTATTTAAATGATACTGCCTTTAAATCTGGATAATATGCAACAATCAAATTGGTTATAAATATCTTTAGTTAAATTTGATATTAGAAAAAATTGAAAATGAAGAAAACTAAACAATCAACCCATACTCACTTCGGTGCAAGTTATTATGGGTAGAGGGGCAAGGAGATGATCGATGAAATACGAATACTCCTATGAATTGGTAGATGGTCATATAATTCTGGACGATGGCCCGAATCAGCTCTTGATTGATACAGGGGCTCAATCAAGCGTAGGCAACACATCACAGCTCTACTTTGCCGGAAAGAGCTATGTTGTGTTGGATGAATACATGGGAGTGACTCCCGATTCCCTCAGTTGTAACGTCGGAACTACCATCCATGGTCTTGTTGGTATCGACATTTTGAGCCAATTTGACATCCTGATTGATTCGAATGCTTGCATGATCGTGATGAGCGAGGAGGAACTCCCAACAGAAGGTGATTGTCTGTCTGTCGATGCGTTTATGGGTATACCAATTATCGACGCTTCTGTTTCAGGTATAACGGTGAAGATGTTCTTCGACACTGGAGCCAAACATTCGTATCTGAACCCAGAACTAATTGTGGCCTTTCCTGTTTTAGGTACTGAGAGTGATTTCTACCCTGGATTGGGGGAGTTTAACACGCAGATATTCTCTGTACCAATCAGAATTGGTAGTAAAAATACTATCCTCCGAATGGGTACATTACCCAAACTCCTTCAGGCAACTCTCATGATGGCAAACACAGACGGAATTCTTGGGACTGCCGTTCTTGATGTATTTAGTATTCTCTTTGCACCAAGGCGAAAGACAATTTCTCTTCTAGAAAGAAATTGCTGATGTTCCAACAAGCTTGGTGCACTAGATGGCTTCGCCCTGCGTGATCAGTACTGATTTGCCCAAAAGAAATAAGTGTATGAGTACTAAAAATAATGATTGCCCATTCTGTAATATTCCACAAGATAAAGTATTAGCAGAGAATGAATATGCTTATGCAATTCGGGATGGTTTTCCTGTTACTAAGCTACACTCTTTAATAATCCCCAAGTGCCACGTTGATGATTATTTTGGACTTACAACAGATGAATTAATTGACTGTAATTCATTATTAGCAGAAACTAGGGAGGCAATACTTAAATCAGATAAATTAGTTAGAGGTTTTAATATCGGTGTGAATGCTGGAGAAGTTGCAGGTCAGACAATATCCCATTGCCATATCCATTTAATTCCAAGAAGAGTTGGCGATGTAGAAAGTCCAGGGGGTGGCATCAGGCGAATGATACCCGGGCAGGGAGATTATTAATTATATGGCTGAGTCGTTTGTTTCAATAGAGCCAAAGCTTGAAGACTATTGGAGAGGGATAGTCCTCTTTGGCAGAAATGTTGCTAGTTATAAATTTAGTTTAGCAAAATCATTATTGAGGCTTCAGCCAAAATCAGGAGAGTTGGTTAAGCTCGAGGAATTAGCTCCCATTTATTCAAAACATATTACCGAGCATCTAAAAAAAGCCAATAAGCAGGGATCATCGAATAGTAGTAAGTTTCTTGACGGCTGTCGCAAATATAATTCCGGAGAAATAGATAGAAATGAACTTACAGATTTAACACTACGCTATGGATTTAAAAATGTAATTGATGCTTTTCATATAGTGGGAAATGGAGAAATTCCCCAGCGTTTTTACATTGATGAAAGGAGGAGCAATAAGGGGATAAGAATTACTGAGGAATTTGAGAATCTATTAAATCGTCAACAATCCATCAACCTACCTAAAGAGGTCGAAGCCAGATGGAGTCTTGTCGAAACTGCATGGGAACTAGGTGTTTCTAGAAGCCTTGTATCTATTGAGCATGATGAAGACGAACAGTTACTCTATACCTTTGACAGTGAAAGAAGACGAAAGTCAATTACTGGAAGCCGTGAAGCTTTGAATGGTTATCAGAAGGGGAAATGTTTCTATTGTTTTTCAGATATTTCAATCGATGTTGAATTAAAAGAACAATACCCAGAAGTTGATCACTTTTTTCCCCATACATTAAAGCATCATGGTTTTAGCAATATTGTTGATGGTGTTTGGAATCTAGTTTTAGCCTGTCGAGACTGTAATCGTGGTGAGGGTGGTAAATTTGCTAGCTTACCAACTATAAAGTTACTCGCTCGGCTGCACAGAAGAAATGAATTCCTAATATCTAGTCATCATCCGCTAAAAGAGACCCTCATTGAGCAAACGGGCCGTTCAGAGCAATTCAGAAAGATGTTTTTGAATGATTTCCATTCTAAGGCTTGGACTGTTTTGATTCACACTTGGGAGGCTGAAGAAAAAGATGTGCGGTATTTCTAGCAATAATTTGGCTAACAATCGTCTATCCACAGATAAATTAAAGTCGCAAAACTTCGCTTTGCAACTAAGTATGGCCAGATGATGCAATGTTTTGCCAAACTGGTTTATATGATGAAAAATAAATTTATTTATTTTCTGAATATTTTGAAATTGTTGGTCATCGATCGCAGAAATAAAACAGCATATTTACAAAGCTTCTATGATATAATTGGCCAACATAGAATAGTTGTTTTTGATACAGAGACCACAGGGTTAGATACTTCAAATGATGATATAATTCAAATTGCAGCAATAGAAATAATAAATGGAAAAATCGGACGTGATTTTGAACGATATTTTATAACGGAAAAAGATATTAGCCAAACTCAAAAAATTCACAATATCTCATATAAACAATTACAACAGAAGGCTACAAATAAAAAAGGTGGGCTAGAACAATTTCTAATATTTTTGTCCAACGATGCACTTTTAGCACATAATATTAAATTTGATCTTTCAATTCTGAATAGCAATCTACTGAAGGAAGGACTTAAAACTGTTAACAAAAAAAATAATCTAATATTTTGTACATTATCACTTACAAGGCAACTATATAATTTTTCATCTTATAAACTTGATAATATTTTAAAAAGTCTCAATATAAATGGTGTAAACTCTCACGACGCAATGGAGGACACAGAAGCTACAGTACAATTAGCATTTACATTAAAAGAAGAGATTGAAAAATTAAATTTGAATGTGAATAATGTCTAAAAATAGTGACTAATTTGATATAATAGCAGAGGATAAAAACCAATTTTACATTCTATAAGAGGCCGAAAGCGCAATCAAAAAGCGAGAAGTATTATGAGAATCCTTTAGATGACTTTAGTTTTTGGAGAAGATGTTGAATGTGCAGTTTGTAATGCGATTAGCAACCAGGCCGAAGTATTAAGTACTAATGTATTTGGTTCACCTGATTTAGATACACGACCACCTGAAATGGAACGGTCAAATATTGAATATGAAATTCAGCGGTGTCCTTCATGTGGGTATTGTTCTTCTGATTTATCAAAATGCAATAAATATTCTAAAGTAATTGTTGAATCACTAGAATATAAAACAATAATTACAAGTGATCTCTTACCAGAGATTGCATCATCCTACTTAGCTTTATCATATGAATATGAGCAAAATAATCAACTAAGCGAATCAATATGGAGTGCAATTCATGCTTCATGGATATGTGATGATGATCTGAACTTTGAAGCTTCTATAAAATGCAGAAAGCATGCAATTTCTCTAATTGGTAAGGCCAACTCTCAAGCAGAACTTCTTTCAAGTCAAACAGGTGCAACCGAGGCAATTTCTATTGATCTTATGAGAAGAGTAGGAATGTTTCAGGAGGCTCAAAAGCTAGTTTCACAAACGAAAGAAAAAGAGCTTGATGAATTAGTTGTTAAAGTGATTTACTATGAAGAAAAGTTAATTAAAATGAAGAACGTTGAGTCACATACAATTTCTGAGGCTTTACTTTAGGTAATTAATTATGTACAATAAAAATTTAAAGATGAGTTATTGGATAAATTCAATATTGTAAAAACATGGTTGGAAATATAAATGAAATATTTTTTTAATTTAAATTTTACTTATTTAAGAGGGTCAGCGTGAGATCTAACGAGAGAATATATTATAATAATTTATATAAACCCTGTTTCGATAAACTGGAAAGAAATAGAAATTTAATAAAAAATGCTATTTCAAATAGTTTTACTGAAGTTGAAGCAGCAGCAGCCTTTAAATGGTGGACAACACATAAGTGTTATTTTGATATGAAAAGTGCACCTGAAAATTTCGATCATGATTTGTGGTCACCATATCCAAATGTTTTATTTACATCTACCTCTATTGGAACTGGAGTCAAAATAGTTTGTCCATATTGCAAAGGTGAGACGGATGTGACAAATTATGGTGTTTGGTAATTTCTATCAGTATTATGCATTATAGCAAAATAAAATAATCATAGCAAAGGTAACCAAAGTAATGAGACATTATATAGACAATGGTACTGCAGAATTTTTAATTGATATTTCTTTTTCAGATACAATTCATGAAAATGAAACATATATCAAATTCACACAAAATGTAATTGATGGCTATAATGGGAGAGAAATACCCCGCATCTTTGCAAAAGGTATATTGATAGCTGAGAAATTAAAAAAAATAAAATTAACCGAGAATTCTAACTTGGATTTAGATAAATTAACTCATAGTGGAAAGAAAATTGTAGCTGTAAAATATGCACAAGTCGATATTTCTGGTGAAGATAAAATAGCAATACAATTTGTTAATCATGTAAGTGAAATATTATTAATGAAAATGAGTTTACCTTTAGAAATGCCGATTTATGAACCTGATTTTGACGAGTATGGCAAGATATCAGGTGGTGAAGTAGTTGATTACGAGCGTGTTGATGGCGAAAGCGTTGAAGTTGAAGTTAATTTAATTCTTGATAAAAATGATCTTCTAATATTACCAGTATGTGAATTTATAAAAAGAGTTCATAATGACTAAAATATTCATTAACCATATACAATAATTTTGAATTAGTATATCGTAAATTTTAAGTATGGAACAATTTGATATCTTCAATATAAATAATCATCAAAATGAGTATATAGATATTTCGAATGGAGAATATTTATATTTTCCTTCATTCTTTGCAAAAAAGGAAAGTTTTTCCTTTCTGAGGTCCCTAATAAAAGAGATTAATTGGAAGCAAGAGGAAATGAATATTTACGGAAAACCTGTTAAATTTCCAAGACTTACGGCATGGTATGGAGATGATAACAGATCATATAAATTTTCTGGTATAACCTTATATCCAAATAAATGGACACCTCTAATTATTAATATTAAAGAAAAGGTGGAGTCTCAAATTGGAACAAAATTTAATAGTGTATTATTAAATTTCTATAAAAATGGAAATGATTCTATTTCATGGCATTCAGATGCTGAAGAGGAATTAGGAAAAAATCCAATAATTGCATCAGTCAGTTTTGGTGAAAAGAGATTATTTCAACTAAAACATAATCTTTCAAAAGAAAAAAGGGAAATTGAACTTCTAAATGGTAGTCTACTTGTTATGAAAGGTGAGTTGCAACATTATTGGAAACATCAAATTCCAAAAACTAGACAGATAAAAAAGGAACGAGTAAATCTTACATTCAGATTACTCAAATAAAATATGCCATATTACTTTAGACTCCCCCCTATAAATGATTTAACAATTGGTCAACAATCCGCTCTTCATGAACAAGATTCTATATGTGTGTCTGGAGGTCCTGGAACCGGAAAAAGTGTTGTAGTATTATGGAGACATATTCGAAATCACAACAGGGAAATCAGAAATAGTTTATTACTTACCTACACTAAAACTCTAGAAATTTATTTAAGTGCATGTGCAAGTTCCCAAGATGGGGATGCAGGGGACAATGTTGGTCGAATATTTAACTGGTTAACAAATGAAGCTAGCAATTATGACGAAATTATAATTGATGAAGCACAAGATGTCAGCCCTGCAGCATATTCTAGGATAAAAAATTATTCCAGATCTATTTCATATGGTGCAGATGATGGGCAAATTGTTTACCCTGAAAAAGCTTCAACTGAAAATCAATTAAAAAATATATTCCGTAGTAATAAGAGTTATGTGCTTGGTGAGAATTTTAGAAATTCATATGAGATTATGATATTCATTAGATCAATTTTTCCCAATAGATTAGTTCCTCAAGAAACGGTAACCAATTTATTACAAAAAGGTATTAGAGGGAATAAACCAATATTATTAGTTTCCAATTTTGATTTAGACAAACAAAAAAAAGCTATAATTGATGTTATAAATCAATTTAAATCTGATACGCACAATATTGCAGTTTTAGTTCCATTTAGGGACAAAGTTAATTATTATTATGAATTGATTCAAAATCATAATATCATATGTACTAAATATGAAAGTGATGATGATAGCATTGGTGTAATTGAAAATATTCATGTTACTACCTTTAAATCTGCAAAGGGTACGGAATTTGATACGGTAATTATTCCAGATTTTGAAGAGATGTTCCTAAACATATCTATAATGGATGTTGTCGAGGAAAATGATTATTATGTTGCCTTTACCAGAGCAAGAAGAAACCTGTATTTAATAAGTAATAATGATTTAAAATTCATGAATTTCAGCGATGAAACAAAGTCAACATTTCAAAAGGTAATTCTATGACCCAAGACATATTTTACGTTCCAATAAAGTCTAAAAATCTATCACATTATTTTAGTAGGGCAATTATTCTACCAACTAAATATTATTCTAATAGAAACAACGATATTCAAGATAAAGTAAATGATTCAATTCTAATTTCAACACATAAATGGTTTAAAGATTGCGATTGTTCAATTAAAATTATTTTAACTGCCCAAGAGCAGAGGAACCTAATTTCTAACTCAAAATATTTATTAGAATCACATTCCCCAATTCCAATATCAAGAATAACTAATATTTATTTTTTGGATGAAGAGGTTAAAAGTAACACTGTTTGGGATATAAATAAAGGAGCGGCCTTTATCCCGAAGCATATTTGCAAAGTTGATAAAGATGAAAATATTGAATTTTGCGATGAGAATATTGAATATTCAGGGTTAAGCGATTTCTCTAGTAGTTTGATGTCTGATAAAAATATTGAACGATTTAATATTCTTCTTGGTGGAATGGCTTTTATGAAAATTGGGCGTGAATCTTTCATGAATTATTCTTATAACTACTTCTCGACGCTCTCATTATTAAATAAATACATTGAATCTAGATTTCAATCAGCAACTAAAATAGCTAAATTAGAGTTCAGTAATAAATATAACGGGTTATTTAATGAAAATGAAAGTCATTGGGCAAGATGGAAACAATACATATACAAAAAGGACTTAAATAGAAGCGATATCGAACAAATTGCAAGTAAGGAAAACGTCGAATTAACACATAAGCTAGGTATGATTGATATTGATTCTATGGATTCAAATACAACTTTATATGATTTAGCAATACTTGCAGAGTATAAGCAATATAAAAATACTGATAACTTAGTTACAGACCTTTCAAATGGAAAAATTCCAATTGAAAGAGCAGAGAATATTTCATTATTATTTGGACTTAATATTGGGTACGGTGCTCTTAGGAATAAATATATTACTGGCAATAATGAGTTTATTATAAAGTTTCCATTAGACAGAAAATTAGATTATTACATAATTGAGAGCATTTATCAATTTATTTTTCACAAGAGTAATAATAATGTGCCATTTGAATATTTAGATCATTGGGTTATTTCTAAGATAGATGATAAGGTAGATAAGAGATATATTACTTACCAAGTATTAGATGCCGTTATAATCGCAAAAAAAAAACCAACTCCAATGGAAGAATTTTTGGAATATTTTTCAAAAGATTTTTATCCAAAACTTTCTTCAATATTAGAAAAACATATTCCTCCTTATTTAGAATTAATAAAGGATAAGGCAAACTCTTATTTTGAACAAAAGTTGGATATTTCTTTGAAAGAAGCAATTAAATCATTTCAAGGAAAACTACAGAACGATTATCAGTTAGAATCGCAAGAAAAAATAACAAAATTGAATTCTGATTTTAATATAATAAATAAAAAATTAGAGCAAAAGATTTATGATCTTAATGTCAAATTGGATGATAAAAGAGAAGAACTAAGATTGTTAAAGGTACAATTAGAAAATAATGAAGTCTTACCTGCTAATTCAAAAATCGATAACGAAAAGATTAAAAAGAAAACTGCTAATTTTTCTCTTTCGAGTCTGAGCGAAGATGTTTTAGAATGTAAAAATAAAGACGATCTCATTAAAATTGCAAAAAATATGAATTTGCGAGGGTATTCATCACTTAATAAAGGTGATTTAATTGAGTTTATTAAAAGTAAGATAGACAGCCAAAAAAATATCCCTTTTTGAAGACTCTCGAAAAATTACAAACTTCTTCCTGTGATGTTGCTTCATTGCAAAGTTATCTGGCAAACAATTTTCAAGATGTATATGACTTGTTAAATTATACAAAGCACTCCTATTTAAAAGAGTTAACTGATCAATTAAATCGATATATTTTATTAAATAGACGAGTCATTTTGGAACTTGATGTACAGAATAATATAAATATGTCATTTATCTCCTTGTTAATAAGTATAAGTGAGAGATTAGGGTTAATATCTACATTTCGATTTTTGTTTGAACATTTATCAAGTACTGGCTTTTATATAGGTTGCAGATTGGAGGCAGCCTCTTTATATCTTATTGGAATTAAAAGCTCTTTTGATTACTTAGATAGATATGATGAAATTCTTGAAAAACTGTTATTTTCATTTAATAACGAAGAAGATGATTCTGATAAAGTTCTTATGACAATTGCCCAGTATTATTCACTGGTATTAGCAGATTTTGGTCAATTTAATATAGATGTTGTTTACGATCTTCAAAGTAAACTTTTAAAAAGTTGTTATCAAAAAAAGTATTCTTTTTTAAATACGAACTTTATTAATGAAATACTAAAAGTTGGAATAGTAGATTCTCAACTTGCGCAAATGACTATACAGAAATTACTAGATTCATTTCTTGGAAGAGAATTAGTTTGGCCAGAATACAATAATACATTTGTTATCGAGATAGAAACAATCTATGAGGACAATCTCAGGACTATACCTTGTTCTTTTTCGTCTATAAGAAATCTATCAGTCACATTACAGAATAATGTTGCTGAGGATGACATATTTGTATCACTTCAGAGAGGTGTCAAGCCATTGGAAACTGAGGACCAGTTGTTTTCCTACATGAAAAGTTATGGTAAAATGCACTATCATAAAAATATCTCTTCATTTAAATATTTACGCAGTGATTTTTTTAATAAAACAATAAACATTGTAGATTGGGGATGTGGTCAGGGGATTGCCTCTATTTCATTTTTTGATTATTTATCTAAAGCGAGAATTATTCAGAAAATTAATAAAATCTACTTAATTGAACCATCCATCCTCGCACTTAAAAGGGCATCATTACACGTTAAAAAATATGATAATATTCGCAATTCTGATATTATTACAATAAATAAAGATTTAGATTCATTGTCCAATGGAGATATAAATGTTAGTAATGGTATAGCCACTTTGCATCTTTTTTCAAATATTTTAGACATAGACTCTTTTTCGATTACAAAATTATTAAAGTTTATAAGGAATTCATTTATTGGAGAAAATTATTTTATTTGTGTAAGTCCATATATAAACGATTTAAAAACTAGTAGGATTAATAGTTTTGTTACCAGTTTAACTTCAGAAAGTTGTTTCAATCTTCTGAAGACAGTAGATAACAAAAAAGGTGAATGGATTAATAATTGGTCCAGAGTGTTAAGAGTTTTTAGTTTTGGCGTAAACTGAGACAATGTATATTGAATTAATCAATATTTTTTAGAACAAACATGAGCAAATCTGAAATGTACATTAATATATCTTCTGAGAAAAGTGTAAAGGCAAGTTGCCCTGTTATCATATCCGCAAGTCGATCAACTGATATTCCAGCATTTTATTCTGAGTGGTTTATTAATCGATTAAAAAAGGGATACGTTAGGTGGAAAAATCCATTTAATGGATTGCAATATTATGTCTCATTTGATAAATCCAGACTAATTGTATTTTGGTCAAAGAATCCAAAGCCTATCTTTAAATATCTCGATTATCTCGATTCTAAATCGATAAATTATTATTTTCAATTCACTTTAAACGATTATGTTACTGAAAATTTGGAAAAAAAAATTCCTGCATTAAATAAAAGAATCGATACGTTTATTGAACTTTCAGAAAAAATTGGGAAGGAAAAAATTATCTGGAGGTTTGATCCTTTAATATTAACTAATGAGATTAATACAGATCTTTTATTAAAAAAAATCCAAGGTATAGGTGACAAATTACACGCGTATACAGATAAACTTGTGTTTAGTTTTGCAGATATCTCAATCTATAAAAAAGTGCAATCAAATTTAATTAAAGAAGATATACAGTATATTGAATTTGATAAAAAGAAAATGATTGAAGTTGCATCAGGCATTCGAGAGTTAAATAGAAAATGGAAATTTGAAGTTGGAACTTGTTCTGAAGATATTGATTTGCAAGAATTTGATATTATTCACAATAAATGTATAGATCATGATTTGATAATAAAATTATTCAGCCAAGACAAAGCATTAATGAACCATCTTGGATATAAAATCCCTGAACCTAATCTTTTTGATGATAATTTAGTGATTAAAACAAAAAAAAGACTTAAGGACAAAGGACAAAGACAGTTATGCGGATGCATTATAAGCAAAGATATTGGTCAATACAATACTTGCCCACATGGTTGCGTTTATTGCTATGCAAATACTTCTATGAAAACAGCAATTATGAATTATAATAAACATCTAGAATTTAATAAAACAGGTGCCACAATTTGTGGAGAGTAAATATCGCGGATGTAAATAATTCTGTCTTCGAACAAATTTCAACCTAAAGAAAAAAACCAGCTACTGCCAGTTCTTTCCTTCACCTCAGAAGATACTCCGAAT
>Ga0209045_1002680_pt1 | contig 12626 bp, 14 predicted proteins | sample SaaInlLV_10m_DNA_4_FD_184664 | JGI IMG/M metagenome (GOLD analysis project Ga0209045, IMG submission 184664) | Marine microbial communities from expanding oxygen minimum zones in the Saanich Inlet - Saanich Inlet SI072_LV_200m_DNA (SPAdes) (version 2) | ecosystem: Environmental > Aquatic >...
AAGTTTGTTTATAGTGCGTTCAAATATTCTTAAGTATTCTAATTCTGATAACCTGTCTTCTATTGAACTTTTTGTTTGAGAATTTATATCTTTTTGATGATGTAATAACTTCAAATAGTTTTCAATGTGTTTAAGAGAAAGTTTTTTATTATTTAGTTCAGAAATTATTTTTAACATCCGCATAGCACCCTTAGAAGTGAAGTCTAAACCCATCCACATATCCCTTTCATCCAAATCATTTAAATCTAAACTGAATAAATTGAAATTGTGAACCTGTTTATTAAAATCCTTAGTTGCTGGCATAGGTAAATAATGTTTTAGTTTTATTCCTTTAGGTTTAAGTAATGGTGGGAGAAACTTGTTTGGCCCTGCAATCTTAGCATTACCTGAATTTGTTGTTTTTGGATCAATATATAAACAGTAATAGTTAGCGTCATGCAAAACACTCCAAATTAATTTTGCCAATTTACTCTTACCGTCACCACTAGCTGCCAAGATTAAAATATTAAAAGCACTACGTTCAATATCTTCTGTATCAAAAGCATCAAATTTTATGTAGACTATATCCTCTTCTGGAATCTCACCACCACCATAGTAAGAAGGCGGTTTAATAGTACCAAGAGGTATTTTCCTAATTGCAGCGTAAGGGTTCGAGTAACCAACTTCTTTATCTGAAATTGCTGCATAACTAAGTGGAAAATGTTTCATACCTTGACCCCACAAATTTTATAGCAATAATTAAACAAACTGAAACTGCACAAGCTAACAAAAGAAGCACAGAAAACCGCCAGTCCAAATAAGGAGTTGTTAAAATATAAATTAAAAACAACATAGTTAAGTAGGCAAGATAAAGATTTTTCACTTGGAAAACTCCGCCTTAGTTCCTTTCTTTGAAGATTTCTTTTTATACAATTCCTCAAATACAACTTCCAACTTTTCAATGATCTTACTACTTTCAAAATTTAATAAAGTGTTAGTAAGGTTCGCTATAGTCTGGTCTTTCTTTTCAATATTTGATTCAAGTTTAGCCATCCTCTCATCTTTCTTCTTAATAACTTCCTCACAAGAAACTACTTTTTTTTGTAACTCAGAGATACATTTAGCAACCCTTTCCTTATCAAACAATAAATCTAAAAAAGTTGATTCTATATATTCACCAATATCTGAAAACCTTTGATCTAAAGTTTCTATAAAATAACGGAACTGTCTTCTTGTTTCTAATGTCCAACCATCTTTTTTTATTCCAGAGATTAGTTTTGCAACACTACTGTTTCCAATCTCAATATTTTTAGTATTAAGAGAAACCGTCTTCACATGAAGTATTCTTTTATGGATTTCTTCATCATTAAAGATTTTTGAATCAAATAAATCATTCACGTTTGCCACCTTCATAAGGGTTATAGCTTGACAACTTTTTCTTTAGTTGTTTTCCCTTTTCTAATAAATCCAAAGCGTGCTTATACACGTTATCTTTGTTGCCTTTACCAACTATGTCTTCAAACTCTTCTAACTCTTGTTCTAGTTGAGCAATGTAAGCCTCAGCAGCATTAAGTTTGATAGACTTACTCAGCGGACCATTTTTTACTTGTTTTAGTAAATGAGTCGCATTGTTAAAGTTTAAATCTGCAAAAACAACATTAATAAATTTGCCAGTAAGTTCACGATTAACTGGGTCAAGCTCAGGCAATATCAAAGAAAAGGGCTGTTTAGTCTCACCATAATTTATAGTTGTCCCACTATCATTTCTTCTCTGTACTAAGTTCATTAGTTTTCTGTAAGGACTTATAGGGTACTGTTGCATATTGATTATTCTTCCATTCAATTGGTCATATGTTGAAATTGATTGACTATAAGTGTCCCCCAAAAATATTGTTCTCATTGTATCTGTCATAAATTTTACCTCTTTTAGTAATCATTATATTTCTTGTCAAAAAAGTAGTAAGTCCCGATTATTGAAAGTAAAACTACTGAAAAAAGGAAACCCCACCTTCTTTGCTTTTTCTTTTGTTTTTGTTCAACGTCTAGCGCACTATAGGTTGCGTTGAGGTCTGCTGCTTTGTTATCTACTGTTTCTTGCATTGCAGTCAAGCGGTCATCAAAAATCTCTTTATCGTTGTAAAGGTCTTCTCGGTCATCAGTGCATAACAAATAATTGTCTTCCATTGAAGTTAATTGTTCCCTGCATTCATCATACAAGGATTTTAATTCTGCGTCAATACTACCAACCATTACTAAAACTTCAGTCTCGTTAATGATCGTAAGCTCACCCTCTGCCTCTTTACGTAAAGCGAAATATTGAGTAACATAATCTAATTCTTGCTGCTGCTTTTCTTCCAAACAAGCCAAATAGTTGTCTTCTGAATCTAAACAATCATCCGAGAAAGTGTATTCCTCAAACACAATATCAGCAGAAACCACATTAAAAGTAATGTTAGCTTCCCTTGTACTGTTAGCACCAGTAAGATTAAAATAAGAAATTGTTTCACCCAAAGACAAATTTGAAGGTAAGCTATAACTTATTTCTAAAGTAGCTTCAGAAGTTGTTGCAGAAAAGTTATCTTGGCAACTTAACAAGTAATGGCAATTTGTAATATTCAATACCTCATCAAAGTCTGAAACTATAGTGAAATCTAAAGTTCCTTCCAAAGGTAATAAATCCTCACTCACATTCACATAGTATCCATTAGGCGCTACAGAGACATTAAACACAGAATTAACTTCAATCTCTGCAACTTCTGCAATAATCTCAAACACTAAACCGTAAGTAGTAGTCTCACCATCTTCTGCAATGATGTCATACTCATAAGTTAGATTGAAATCATCAGTTACAGTTATTGCACCAACACTATAATTAAAATCTGCTGTCTCTTCATTAGAAATGTTAAAAAATACTTTTTCAGGAGAACTAACATTAATCGTTTCATTACTAACACTTGTTTGATTGATTACTAAAGTAGAATTAGTATTTGAAAGCAAAGTTAGTATTGCAGTGTCACTCACAGGCAAGTCTTCTTCTTGGATAGTTATAACTTCTCCAGCAGTGAAAGCTAACACTGAACTGGTGCAAAGGATAAATAGACAAAAGATAATTAGTCGTTTCATTTGTTAAGTTTCCTCATTTTTTCAGCGTTTTCAATCTTCATACGTTGAATCATCTGCTCTTTCTCTTCTTCACTAATATCTGAAACTACAGGTTGAACATTCTTTACCTTGAAAGCGTCAAGATACTTTAATTCCCGCTCTCTAGCACCTTCTTGTGCTAAGACATCTTTATGTAGCTCTACTCTTAAGTTCTCGTCCTGAGGAGTGCTTAAGGGCATCTTACTGTCGAGTTTGAACATTTGTAGTGGCATAAAAGAAGTAATGTTACTAAACATATTCTTTTTCAAATAATCTAAACCAGAATCCATTCTTAAAACTAAAGTACTAATCCCAGCGTAAAGTCCATTAGTAGAATGAATCTCAATTGCATAGAAAGGTACACCAGTAGTAGCATCAGTCCACCTCTTCTTATCTTTTAATTGTAAATCACGAGGCCTACGTAACATAACTCTCATTTCATTCTGATCATAATAAGTAGAATAAGCCATATTTGATTCTATAGGGAATTGAAGTTTGATTAAGTCGTCAGCATCTTTTGAGTGTACTATTTTTTTTAATTCGTCAAGCTCTTCTCCATTGTTTCTTTTCAAATAGTAATGCCTAATAACTAAACCAACCACCACTAAAAGTACTAAGTACATAAAGTTTTTACTCTTAAGAAAAGTGATTATACTAGGAAGCACAGAGTCATAATTTTTAGAAAGACCATATAAAACAAGCAGGCCTAATAGAGAAAGTACAATTATCCATAATGTTTTTCTTGTTAGTCTCATTTTAATAGATTAGGGTGCAAAACGTAAGTTATTTTTGATTCAAATCTTTTTGTTGAACGAACAACAATAATTATTTCTATTTCTTCCAATAAGTCAAGGTGGCGATTCATTTGGGCATCTGTCAAAGCTCTCTTTTCTTTTACCTCTTGGCGAGTGATAGCCCCGCCAGTCCTTAATAACAAATCTAAAAACTTATGTTGACATTCACTAATGAACCAACTGTTACGCCGATTCCCATACTCCCAATAACAATAATCTACACGTATCTTCTCCCAAATTAAGTTTATTTTGTCAGGGCTAAGATTATATTCTTGAATGAAATAACTTCCTAAATAACTTGGGTGCGAACAGTCTTCAAGCTTAGCATACAATTTTGAAGAGACAATATTCTTTCTGCGCAATTGGCGCAATGAATCATAGCTTTCATCATGTAAACATACCGACCCATTCATTTATTGCCACCTTTCTTTTTGATAAAAAAATAAAAAAATAAAAATTAGGCTACCTGCCCATTCATTTCATTAAGTTTCTGTTGGTACTCTTCAATTTTCTTAGCGAGTTTTTGTTTTTTCTCAACTTCTCTTTCTGCTTTTCTTTTTTCTTTAGCAAGCCTTTTTTCTTCATCTTTAACTTTTCTTGAAGCATCACGTTGTGCAGAAACGTGTTTTTTTAATCCAGCAGCATAATCACTCAAGGTTTCCCCTTCAGCTTTTAGTCTAAATCCAGCAGATTGAGCTTTTTCTAACACAAGAAATTCTTTTTTATGGGCAGATAGTTTTATTGAGTATTCAAACAAATTTTCATCTGCCAAAGGTGATCTAAATCCAATAGCTTGAGCTTTCTTAGCCCAAACTGCAACTTTTACTCCTCTTTTAATCTTATTGCGTTCATCTATCATGGCTTGGTTTGCCCGTAAGTTATAAGTCGCAATAAAGTCTCCTTTTTTCTCAACACCATTGTCTTTTCTAACCATAACTAACCCAAACAAAAACTCGTCTTCATTTGCATCAGCAACCGCCTTATTTAACATTTCAATAGCGTTACCCACTACTGCCCTTCTTGATTTCTTTGTCATTTTTATTTACGCTCCTTACTTTTTTTGCTACAAAGTCATACTCTAATTCAGAATCTACTTTATAACTATCACTCTTAGGCAGGTTTACAGAATAACTTTCATTGCGTTTGTTTAGAATGAACTTTTTTCTAAATTTAATCTCTTCAAACTGTTCTGCCATAGTGTATAGCAGGTGAACACACATGAATATATAAAGAATTACTTTAACTTTAAAGTGACACTACTCTCTTTTGAAAAACAGTCTACCAATAAGCGCACCACTAAAAGTTAGAATAATATCTGTCATAGAATTACCAAACGATTCAAAACTGGCTAAGCCTGCTGGCACAAGAATTAAATTCTCTACAATTTCAAAAGCCAATAAGAAGAATAGAAGGTTGCTTTTTTTCTTGAAGATTACACCAAGAGGGATCCCTACAAAGAAGTGTACAATACTCCAATAGTCTAGAAACAAAACCTGACTCTCAAAAAATCTAGTTTGAAGCCAACTAGTAACTTGTTCGTAAATATTCATCTTCCCCAATATTCCCCCAATTCCTTAGCAACATCATCAAACTTAGTAAGGACTCGCCATATAGAAAGTAAGAAGATTGACAAAATCAACCACCCTTGCCAACTAGTAAACAAAGTATTAATCACATCACTAAACCCGTACTCTTGAATCATCCATAAGAAATTGTTCCCCATGTGGTAACCAACCCAGAAAATCAAGAATATTCCAAAAAAGTAAATACTGATTAGCCCAATTGCCTTAAACCCGAAAGCTCTAGCGAACTCAATTAATGAATCATAATTACTGTTTAGAACGTGCATTGCAGTAAACAAACTAGAAGCTATCGCAATACCAAAAGCAATTATTATAAAATTTCTATTTATACCAAAAGGAAGTTTGTCATCAAAAATCCATTCAATTATTAAGATACTAAACATAATCCCCGCAATCATTGCACCCAAACTAAAAACTAATTCTTCAACAACGCCTGCATTAAAAACAACATTGAATAGTACCCAATCTAAACTTGTGCCAACCTCAGCACTACTAAAACTTTGGAAAATTTGGCTATTTATCTCAGAACCAAATAAAGGGATTGATAAACTTACAGCATTATCACCAAAAAAGAAACTAACAAGACTAAAAGATGATAAGTTTGTTATTAGAAGGTTTACACCAATAACAAATCCTGCACCAATTAGTAGCATAGCACTTGCAATATTCAAACTCACAGAAAATGGAGCTTTAATTATACTGTTCAACTTTTCTAAATTGTCTCCTTTGATAAATAGCTGTGCTAAGATAAAAACTAATGAGAATGCACCTAGAAGTACCCAGTAAGTAGTCCCCACGTCAATCTCTTTTATCCGTAACCATACATTAGCAAACGCTGCAATTATGATTAACACTGGCAAAAGTAAATTAAAGTCCTCGTCCCATGAATTTGCAAATGATTTTGTGCTTGGCATCTTTTATCCTCCAAAAGTTAGTCTTAGTAAAACTATAGTCATTAACATTATAAAATATGAAATTAATATTGTGAAAGCAAGCACGATTAGTACTTGTGCCCTCTTATCTTTCTCGTTTAATCTCCTGATTGTTGGTACTATTGGAATAAGTGTAATGCCACCCAGTAGTATAAATAACATCCAACCTTTAAGCCAATTGAAAGAAAACCCGTACAATTCTAAATCGTCAACAACGTTTCCAGTCATTTGCGCTTTCAGATTCTCTAAAAATGTAAGGTCAGCATCAAAAAGGTTCAATACAGTAGTTTCCAAAATTCCTTGATTTATTAAAATTGTAACTTCAATCTCTTCACACCTATCACTAGACAAAACTAATGTGTTTTCTGCATTTTCAAGGCCTTCACCAGAATATTGAATCCCAATACTTTCTGTGCCTGTTGGCAATAAACTCTCAATAGTGTTTGTAAGGGCTAAGTCTGAGAGCGCACTAGTCTTGCCTTCAACTTCACCAAACCCAATACTAGGATCAAATGTGAAGTCCTCATTGTTTGTAATTTCTACTTCTACAAGGCTTGTTTGAGCGCTAAGCCTGATTATTTCAGGTGAAACACTAATTGAACAAGTTGATTTACTACTCCCTGTGATAATTGTAGTTGTTCCTGCACCACCACCACCACCACCAGCACCACTACCACCACTACCTTCATCAACAGCTGGAATATCAGCAGTGATTCGATAATTTTCTTGGCCAAGGTTTTCAGAAATACCAAAACTAAACCTGTCAATGTTCCCATCACTATCAAAATCATAATAATTAATGTTTCTTGTGTCTTCTTGGTAAACACTTAAAGTCGTATTAAATCTGTAAAAAGTTACTGTGTCCTTGTCAGCAGTTTCAGAAAAGTTTGTAAAAGCAGTGATTACTCCCGCATCAATTGTATTACTAGTCAAATTTGTAAAGTTCAAATCTTTGATAAATAAGACAGAAGTGCTACTTTCTTCAGAGATGAATTGTACTGCATTAGAAATTTCATAGAAAGTCGTAATATTCTCAGAACCACTAGCAGGCAAACTACTAGTTTCAAATACCACATTTGAAGAATTACTTATCTTAGTAGTTAAACCCTCTGTGAATTCTACTTTGAACAAGTCTAATGTCAAGAAATAATCTTCTGTTGAAGCAATACCTAACCCACCTGAAGAAGCAATACAAAAAGTTACGTTGTTGATGCCACTAGCCAAATGATTCTCAGTGATCTTTACATCTGTAGCCACAGAATAACTCACTGTAGCGCCATTAATATCACAAATTTCCCAGTCACCTTCAGAAGCATCAATTAAAACGTTTTCTAAGTAAACACCGCTACTATAATTTGAAACGTTTAGTTCTATCACTGAATTATTATAAGTGTCTGTATCACTGTTAAAGGTGATATTAAGCAATACCCCGTCTGTCTTGTTCAAAGACACATTAGTAGAGTTTAAAGTTCTTGAAATTGATAAGTTTGAGATTATAGTTGTTGCAGAACCATTAATACTAACATTGAACGGAAAATTAGCAATTCCAATATGTGCAGCAGTAGAATCAAAATTAGTTATATTAAAAATTGATTTATAATTGATTGTGATATTTTCGTCTTCATTCATAAAATTATTACCAATTAAAGTATTCTGTTCTTCAATTTTCCCGTAGATGTTAGAAGAGTTGTCAAGGTCAAAATTACTAATATAATCAACATACCCTTTAGAAGTTGGTACTTTGTTGTGAACTAATACACCATTTGCATAATAGTTGTGATTACCACTAACAGTTAAATCATGCACTACGCCAGTGTATTCTTTCTTTTCAATATCAAAAACTAATTCATATTTACCATTAGATTTTATGATTACATCACCAATACGTAGAGTATTTGCAAATACTTGGCCATGAGTCGTATAAAAAGGATGTTCGTAGGTCGCTTCTACGTTTTTGTTGATTAAATAAGTGTCCCAAACTCCTTTATGTTCCATTGTCCGTACAACTTGTCCAATTTCTTGTAATTCAGTTTGCTCATTCCAAGTAATAATCTCTTCACCAACTTCTAAACTTTCAATGCTCTTTTCCCCATTAGTCGTTAAAACCTGAGTGTTTGGCACAAAACAAGCAGCAGAATTAATTTTCACAGTATGATTTAAACCATCATTATAAAATGAAGTGTCAATAGATTCATTTATCCAAGACCCATTAGTACTTAACGCCTTAACACTAGAAAGCTCAGTGTTCCCATCAATAAGAACTTCTCGGCCAACACAAACAGAATCACAAGTGCCATTAATGTACTGGGAAATGTTTAATTCATCACCCAAAGGAATTACTTTTTCAATAGAATCAGTCATAGGTTCCTCAAATTGCATATAAAATGACCACGCCCCATTAGCAGCAGTGTCTTGAGTCCTAGTAGCATTATTGCTGAAAACCCAACCCTCATTACTTAATTCAAAATCGTAAAATCCTACACTGGTTGTTTCTGAAATATCAAATTCTGATTTTGGGATTGTTGAAAATGGATAAAAAAAACCATCCCCTGCATTGTATAATTCACTAATTTCTACACTTGTTAAAGAATTGTTCCAGATTGCAAACTCGTCTATTACTCCATCCCATCCTAAACCAAACGCACCGTCATCTTGGTATGACCCCATTATCCATAAATCCTTATCTGAACCACCAACTACCTCAACGCCAGTATAACCACTTAAATCACAAGTATATTCAACATTGTCTATCCATAAAGCACTATTACTCCTATCTGCACCATTATGGATAAAAGCATAAAAGTGCATAGTGTTATTATTCCAATCTTGTCCACCAGCAACATTACAAGTTACTTCACCAGCATTATCACCTTCAATATGGACTGTGTAAGAGTCACTACTAGTAGTGTATTCCAAATAAACATAACCTTGATTAAAAGCAGAATTTCTTTGACCCGCCCAAAGAATACTATCTGCACTATTATTATGTTTAGCCCAAGTTGTAATAGTTACATTATCAACATTTGATAAATATTTTATTTCTGTAGGAGTCGCAATGTATTCCCCTGTAGTTCTATCAAAATATTGTCCAAAATTACTTTTCCCCACTTGTTGCGCAGGAATATCTGAACTTGTTGCATCATTCCCCCCGTGAGAATCAGTGTAAGTTGAACTTGATTCTTCTAATTTGTAGTAGGCAATAAGGCCAGTAGTGTCAATAGCCATAACGCTAACGCTCATTAAAGTCACAAGCATTAACATTAATACTACTACAAATTTAATTTTCAAACGTGGATCACCCTTTTTTCTTCTTTGGCCTGAACAAGTAAACCAAACCTAATACTGCTACAACTGCCACCACAATTAAAGGTAAGTTGTCTGAAGCTGTTTCGCTTAAACTTGAATCACTGCCAGTTGTTCCAGTAGTTGAAGTTGTACTTGTTACTTCATCATCAGAAGAACTACTTGAACTTACAACATCATCACTAGAAGTACTTGTTGAAGTAAACTCTGTAGGATCATTTGCACTAGTTCCAAGCTCGTCACTAGAAACTACTTCAAAATTGTATCTTAAGGCTGCACTGGAAGTAGTACGGTCTGTTTCAATACCGCTAACCGAAGTATCTTGCACCATTACAAAAGGTAAAATTGAATAACTAAATTCACCAAAAGATGAAGTATCCAAATCAATTGTATAAGTGTTCCTTCCTTCTGAAAGCTCATTAAATTGTGTCTCTTGTACCTCAGAACCGCCAGTTTGGTCGGCAATGGTTAAAATCCAACCACCAATAGAATCATTGAAAGTTGTACCTAAATCATTATCAATTCTAAATTCAATTGTATAATCTGTGCCTTGCTCAACCTCGCCACCAATTCCTGAAACAGAACTAATAACTAAATCGTTTGTTGTAGAGCCACTACTTGTTTCTTCAAGCTCAGAAGTAGGGATTGCCTCATCTTCTTCTTCAACACCAAATTCTACACAAGCTCCAGTGGAATCTATTCCAAAGCCAGCAGCAGTACAGCCAGATTCCCAGCCAGTATTATAATCTACAACGTATTGGATGTATAAAACTTGATCACTAGCAATACTTACTGATTCACCTTGTCTTAAAGTGTTAGTAATTTCACCATTACTTTCAGAACGTGACCCTTCACCAATTGTTTGAATAAGAGCAGGTCGTTGATCAATACAGTAACCTAAAGGTTTGTGGCTTAAATCATCAATAGTAATTTCTTGGGAGCCTGTAAAAACATCTTCAAACCAAACTTCGTCAGATTCAATATCACAGTAGTCAAATTCTCGGAATGCCACATAATCAATCTCAACTTGACCCATGTTATTGTCTCTAAACCCACTAGATGTGAATGATAGAACCCCATCCCCGCTAGGTACTGTTACTTCGTCCGCTGTTCCACCATTCACTGTAACAAAATATTTTTCATTATCTAAACTTGATTTTTCAATTTCAATATTAAAATCTTCTGTGCCAACTGTTGCACCATCACTAGGGTTTGAATATGTTTCTTCAAATAATGCTACGCCATCCAATTCAATATTAAAACTAACATAAGAGCTTGGAGAAGTATCGCCGTGCCTTAAAGTAACAGCAGTTTTCCAATCATAAACACTAGCATCAATTGTTGTTGAAACTGTTTGAGGAGTTCCAGAAGAACCAGTTAAAGGATTAAGAACTAATTTTTCACCACTACTAACATAAATGTTGCCTGAACCATCACTAGCAGTTGTTATTGTAGCTGCACTATCCCACAAGTCACCATCACAACTGATTAAAGATGAAGATGATCTTGAGGTATCTTGACAATTAGAGCTTGCACCACTCAGAGTTGCAAAAGCAGGGTCAGTTGTAGAAAAATCATCATAAACCTCATAAGAATCTCCTAAAACAATAGTGAAAACACCACCAAGTAGTACTACTATAGCCAACAAACCTAAAAGAATAAATTGGTTATTGCCTTTTCCTTTGCTCATTTTCTTTCTACGTTTGCTTCTTGCCATATTAAGTCTCCTGCCCCTTGTTTGTTAGGTGTTCTGCTGCTATATCCATCATTATTTCTAACGGGATATTAAATTCATTCATCACGTATTGCACTCTTTGCATTTCCGTCATGGTTGGATATTCATTTAATAATTTCACTATGCTTTCTTTAGTTGTTTGGATGGTAAATTCTACCTCTTCAACACCGTCTTTTTCTATCTTGATTATTTCTGTGCCTTCAAGGCTAACCACATAATAAAGTTCATCAATTTCTAAACCAATATGCGTTTGCTCCACTTTCATCATGTTAATAGTGGCCCCTGTAACAAGACCACCACTTAGTAGGGCCAATAAGCTGATAGCTAATAACTTCAACTGATAACCACCTTTATTAGTAAAGCGATGATTCCAACAACAGTTATTATGCCGAGTATTGCATAACTTGCGTTTGTGTTCCAGATTTGATTAATTTTTCTTTGTCTTGCCATTTTTTGTAAATTATTAGTATTAACACCATGCCAACCAATCCTGATAGTGGTACGGTTTGAGTCGCGTATGTATCTAGTGACATTACCACAAATAGTGAAAGTAATGAAATCCAAACTGTTTGTTCTGTAGTTATCTCCATTGCCAGAACCTATACAAAATCCATAATGCTGGAATTAGTAAGATTGACCAAAAAGCGAACAATTCATCATTGCCTGCAACTTCCCACAGTGTTTTCCCCCATAAAACCCAATATAATATTAGCAAAATGGAGATGATTAAACCTAAAAAGTTGAAGATTAATGCGAAAAGAGCACCAGTTAATAACAATGTTGCCACAACAGCAATCATAGGAGCAAATAAAACTAGGAAAAATGTTCCTTCTCCAAACTTTCTGCTTTTGGAAATCTCTAATAAGATTATCCCCCAAACAATAACCAATAATATGCTAAATACAAATCCTGCTGCGTTCACTTTCTTTTCCCCCTACTAGGTTTTTTTATTGCTTTTACAATCCTATCTCCGAAAAATAGCCATCCAAAAAATAAGATAGCGATTACACTTAGAGCGTATGCCATTGCAGTAGGATCATTAGAGATGTCATCTAAAAAAGATAAACCAAAGATTATTCCCATTGAAACTATTAACGTACCTACACCAATAAATTCACCAATACGTGGTCTTCTAAGGCTAACTGTTACCCATCCTGCG
>Ga0209045_1002687_pt1 | contig 12613 bp, 9 predicted proteins | sample SaaInlLV_10m_DNA_4_FD_184664 | JGI IMG/M metagenome (GOLD analysis project Ga0209045, IMG submission 184664) | Marine microbial communities from expanding oxygen minimum zones in the Saanich Inlet - Saanich Inlet SI072_LV_200m_DNA (SPAdes) (version 2) | ecosystem: Environmental > Aquatic > Marine...
CTCTTTCCGGTATCCGTGGAATCAGTGTAATCCGTGGTCAGTTCCTTGGGTTGTTCTCAGGGGTAACGTGGGTGTGTCATTGGCACTCGCGTTTGCCCCGTGAACGCATACCCGAGGACTTTGTGGATGAAGTAGTCGCTGGTGTTCTTCCTCGTGTAATTCCGCAGGTGCTTCTGCAGGACGGTTCGTTCACCATCCCCAGTGTAGGTCGCATCGCTGGCAGCGAGGCGCTGTCGCCAGTCCTCAGGCAATGCGTCGAGCACGGACTGCTCCCATTCGGCCTCCGCCGCTTGCTTGCGCTTCCTGCCCTCGGCGAAATGGAAGGAGACGACGAGCCCCTCGCCCGTGGCCTCGATCTCCTCTTCCGCGTCGAGCACGAAGATGCGGGTGGCTTTGTTGTTGTTCTGCACAGCGTCCATACGGGTAAGCTTGAACTGGACGCGTGCCGTATCACCGGACGGATTGACTGGTACCGTGAAGGTGTAGTTCCTCAGATCCTCTGTCGATTTGATGTAATACTGATCCTTGTTGGCCCAGTGCAGCATCACCTCTTCACCGTCGTAGGGCACCGAATAGGTCTCGCGTCCGGCCGTGCGGCGACGACGAGAGATGAAGTCACCGTCCTCGTAGTAGCGGCTGAAGAACTCGTACAGGTGGCTATAGACCTCGGCTTCGGTCTGCGCGCCGGAACGCGCATTCTGTGAGGCCTCGACGGCCGCCAGATAACGCTTGCCCAACGGTGTGTTGCCATAGATTGGGTCGAGAGAGCCATCCGTGCCAAAGGCCGCGGGGCCCAGGCTGTCGATGATCTGGCGCTTGAGATCCGCGAGGGACTCACCGGCCTCAGCTTCGGCGAGTTCACCAAGAACCAACTTCACTTTTGCCGGCAGGCGTTCCGTGAGGTAGGCGGTAATCTGTGCGTGTTTCGTCTTGATGATCCGGTGAATACCGAAATCGAGGTCAGCCTTATCCAGCTCGAACAGCTCCCGGAGTTTGGCAACGAGTTCTTCAAACCTGGTCATCGTTCATGGGCTCCTTCTTGGCGTCCAGTATTCAAACGATAGTCCAGTGCAGCATGAAGAGCGGCTGCGTGTCTGTGTTCTGGACCATCTTGTTCTCCAGTGCCTGGATCAGCGCGTCGCGCTTGACCTCGACATCGTCCTCGACCTCAAAGATGCGCTGGCGGGCCCGACGCTTCTTGCGTTCCATCTCGCGCACCTGTTCCTGGGCGCGCTTCTGCTCGTCGACGGTGTTTGCCAACGCGGCGGCGCGGTTGGCGGCTCGGACTTCAGCCTTGGCCAGGTCCAGATCCCGCTCGGCAGCACGTACAACGTCCTCCGCCCAGCGAAATAGTTGCTCACGCCGTTCCTGGAAGTGCTCGTTGTTTTCCTCCAGGCTACGGCGCAGCGTAGCCTGGGCAAACTGTCCGGCATCAGCCAGCAGACGTTTGGCGCAGGTCTTCGTGGGCGTGGTCTCCTCAATCACCCGGCCGTCGAGGCGAAAGAACTGGTCGAGCACGTCATGGTCGAGGGACTCGCCCTGGTCCGTAAACCCCGAGAACAGAAGGTATTCCTCGCGCTCCAAGCTCTCGATAGTCAGCCGGTTCAGGACCAACCATCCCGAACACCCCTGATACGGGTCGAGGCCCGAGAGGCGCGCGTCGTAGCCGCTGAGATCGAACTCGACGTGGGCAGGTTCAGTAATCAGTCCCTTCCCCTGTGCGATACAATACTCACCCAGCGGATGGTTCAGACGATAGAGGTTCCAACCGTCTTCGGCGTCCGCAAGTTCCCCGGCCTCTTGGACGCGCGTGTCGCGCTTGCGGTTCAGAACATAGGTCCCCGGCAAGATATCGGGCCGCGGAACATGGCGCAGATGGAAGCACAACTCCTGTTCATCGAACTCCGCCAAGCCGTCAAGAATATGTCGGGTCAGTCGCCAGAACTTGCGGCCCACGGCGTCAAGAGCCCGCAAGGCTGCGTCATAATTGATCTTGATATGGGCGTGAACGTCCTCGTCGAAATGTTCGAGGAGCATCCGGCGGGTGTCAGCCATCTTCAGCTGAATCTGCTCATCCAATTCCTGCTGCAGCTTGCAGAAACCATCCTCGATCTCAGCGATCGTGCGACACTCCTGGTAGAGATCGAGTATGCGTCGCTCGAGCCCCGCGGAACTATCGAGTTGCCCCAGCACTTCGTCGGAAGCGCCGAACACGCCTTCGAATAGGTGGAACTTGTGCCGCAGCAGCTCGTACACACGCTGATCGGCGGCATTGCGTTCGTTCAGGAAGTTGATGACCACGACGTCATGCTTCTGCCCGTAACGATGGACACGGCCGATTCGCTGCTCGATGCGCTGGGGGTTCCACGGCAGATCAAAGTTGACGAGTAGCGAGCAGAACTGAAGGTTGATGCCTTCGCCTGCTGCCTCGGTGGCGATCATCACCTTGGCCTTGTGCCGGAAGTGGTCGATGATCGCGTGGCGTATGTCGATGGCGCGTGAGCCAGAAAGTTTGCCGGATTCCTGGTTCGCCGCGAGCCACTGCTCGTAGATGCGCGCCGAGTCCGGATCGCGGTTCGTGCCGGAAAAGGTGACGACCTGCCCGGCATAGCCGTTAGCTTCCAGAAAGCTCTTGAGATAGGCCTGGGTCTTGCGCGACTCGGTGAAAACGACCGCCTTCTCAGCAGCGCCCATTTCGGCCAGACTGGTGTAGCCGATTTCCAACGCTTTGAGCAGATGGCGTGTCTTGGTGTCGATGCCAAGGCTGTGGGCCCAGCGAATGTACTGCTCTACTTCCTCGATTTCGGATTCGAGTTTGGCCCCGTCGACAGGCTGTTCATCCAGATTGCCGTCCTGACTTCCCTCGGTCTCGTTCTGCGCTTCGAGCTCCTCGAACAGCTCCTCCAGCAGATCCTCATCCAGATCCTCTTGGTCCAGCAGACGTGCGGTGATGTCGCCGGTATCGCAAACTTGGTCGCGAAGGGAAACTAGGCGTTCCTTGATGACCTCAAGTGTGCTGGCCAGAGCAATCGGACTGGATGCCAGGACCTTGCGTACCACGATAATCGTCAGGTGCCGCTGGCGAGCGGGGAAGGCATAGCTGTCCTCGCGCTGCAGAAAGGCGGAAATTGCCTCGTACAGCCTATGCTCGTCGTCGGTCGGCATGAACTTGATAGTCGTCAGCTTGCGTTCGGTATACCGGATGAACTCTTGCACATCGCGCCGGAGAGTGCGTTTGCAGAAGCCGGAAAGCCGAGCCTGCAGATCGGTCAGATCCCCATCACCGCTGGCGTAGAGGGTGCGGAACGTGGGCAAATCACCGAAGAGTTGGTCGTCGATCACAGTGGTGATGCCGTAGAGCTCCGTCAGGGAGTTCTGCAACGGCGTGGCGGTCAGAAGCAACTTCTTCCGGTCCTCCAAAGCCCAGCGAATGGCCTGGCCCATCCGGTTACTGGTGCGATGGGAATTGCGGAGCTTGTGGGCTTCATCGATTACCACCAGGTCCCATGGAATAAGACGCATCTCGTTGGCCAGCCGGGCAGCGTAGTGCAAAGACGTGATGATCACGGCCTGGGATTCCAGAGGATTGCCGACGCCATCCTTCACAGCATTGCGATAGACGCGGGAGTCCAGGACAATGGCGGGCATGTTGAACTTGTCTGCCAGTTCAATCTGCCACTGCTTGCGCAACGAGGCCGGACAGATGACAAGCAGTCTGCGCTTACGCTCTGCCCAGCACTGGCAGAGCACAAGTCCCGCTTCGATCGTCTTCCCCAAACCCACCTCGTCCGCCAACAACGCACCTTTGGAAAGCGGATTGCGCATGGCGAACAGAGCCGCTTCAACCTGGTGCGGGTTGAGATCGACGGAAGCATCAAACAGCGATTGAGAAAGGCGGTCCACCCCGTGCCGCCCAGGGCAGGTCAGTTCATGGGCGAAAAACTTGCTGTGATACTCCGTACTCATCCATATGCCCTGATCGACGTGCTCACGCAAGAAGTCCTCTCTCTGGCGGCCATGTCGCGTGTCAGACTGCCGTTCCTTCACCGCACCCGTTCTCCCAACTCATCGACTCTGAGCTCCCGGAGCTGCCTCAGTTCTTGGGTAGGCACATTCATCCCCCGTGCTCCGCTCAAGACACCAGGCCTGCTCCCAGTCGATCTGCGCCGCAATGGCCTCGAGAGAGAGAGCTAACGGTAACCTGGGCTTGGCTCAATGCGATCCCTGTGGTCAACGGCACACGTGGGAAAGGAGAACCGCGATAGCGCGCGCGTGACGTGATCCGGATCCTCATGCCCAAGGGGCAACCCACCAGAGCAAAGCACATGATAGCGCAGCAACTGGAACCGTCAACAGCATGGGCCGCAAACTGGCCGCCTGGCGCATGCCGAAATGACGCAGCTGCAGTCTTCGTTACCATGGCCTCTCATGAAAGCGTTCCGCGTGAGAGGCGAAGGGAAGGCCTCTGGGAGAGTCATCGTCCGGCGACAACCCTCTCCGGGGCAACGAACGCGCCCGGAAGAGACCATTTCTGCGGCCGCAAGGTCGGATTTGCAGTAAGGGCAGACACCAAGGTTCGGCGGCACCGTCACGATCCCCCTATCTCAGTGCCCCAGCAGAACCCGATCCGAGCCAGCTTCCTGGCGCCCGGAGCGTGACACCGGCATGCCCGATCGCGTTGTGGCCAGAGGACGCTGGACTTCGAGAACAGCGCCGCGTCGGGAATCACGCGCTGATGACGATTCTCTCATTGTCCCTCACGAACTGGATGAATTCCGCCGTGCTTGCGTAGGGAATGTCTACCTTGAAAGACGACGCGATGTCGTCGATCTCATCATTGACTGTCTCGAAGTCCCCTGCTTCCAGAGCAGTGTCTAGGCGCGCACGGCGTTCTTCCTGTTGCTTGCGTTCTGCTTTCAGTCGCTCGAACACGGCCAGATCAAATCTGGCTGTAGCGTCCCTCGTGGCCTGCGCCCGAGCCTGGAAGATCTCCTCGATTCGCCGTATTCTCACTTCGCGCTTGAGGTTGAAGATGTCGAGCTTGTCGAAGAAGTGCATCACGATGGTTGAGACAATCCCAGAAGCCAGGACAGCGGCGATGTCAGAAAAGGGATCTGGAATCCCGATCGCGTTGAGGGCCTTGTCAATGACGAAGCTCCCAAGCACACCGGTCACGAAACCGGCGGCGATCTTCACGATCGCGTCCCCGCGTTGGGCTCCAGTCATGTTCGGGGTCATCAGTACTTTCACCGAGTCCACCAAAACGGAAATCCCACTCACGACGACATCCAAGAACTTCCCAAAGAAGTCTCGGATGATCTTGCACATGGTCATGAAAAGAGTGGCCGCCATCTGTGACAGATCCCCAAGCAGGTCCCCGACAAGCCGTGGGAGCTCCCGCCAGAGATGGCAGAGCACCCGCCAGAGACGCTTGGTGATGGCCTCAAATGCATTCACATCACCAAGGCCGTGGGACACACCATTCCTGAAGGAGTCTCGGACCTCAAACGCCAGAGGCCCGACCAATGTCTCCACGATCTTACCGATCTGTTCCATCAGCACCGTCTTGCCACCTGACTTGAGGAGCTGATTTCTCAGGAACTTCTCTGATTGCTTCTGCTTCTTGAGCAAGGCCTTCTTCGCTTCGTCCGACAATTCGTACTTCTCTAGCTCACGTCTTTCATCATCGGTGAGCTTCCCCGCTTTGGCTCTTGCTTTGAGCTTGGCGGCCTTTTTCTGAGTTCCGTTCAGCTTCTTCAGAACAGCCTTGTCCTCATCCGTGCGTTGAGCCTCCGGCTTCCCATAGACTTCAGACGCTGAGTCGATCGCCTCGACATACTCGATGAACTGCTGATTCGTCTTCCCGCCACCTTTCGACGCATTCATGTCGCCCGCCAACAGCTGGAAGTTCTCGTCTGAATTCACAATCGCCTTGATGTCCGCCTCGTCTGAATAGCGACGGACGAAGCTCCCATTCTCCTCATGGATGAGCTTCAGGGGTTTGACATGGTCGGCCTCGCCGACCTTGCTTCGCAACGGCTTTCCGTCCGCTCCGGTTGGGGCAGATTCCCTCGCATGCACGTCGCGTCCTGTAATGTCTTTGGCGGTCCCACTCTCCGACAACTGACTGTTCCGGAACTGAGAGTTCCGGTTGCCTTCGGGGTTCTCCTTTGTCTTCTGGCTTTTGTCTCGGTAGTTGTCACCGTTGTAGCTCTTATCGATATTGCTCGCGTCGCGACGCAGCCTATCGTGCTGGAATGCTTGGCTGGTTGTCTGGACAGGTGACGGCTGGGAGGCCGGGTACTGGAAATTCAGGCACCGGTCCACAATCTGAGAGATATTGACCTTTCCCTTCACCATCTTGCGATAGGTCGGCTCGTGGAACTTCTTGAACAGCAATAGCGTGCATGAGTTGGCCAAAGACACGACGACGGTATTAGCAAGATTTGCGCCCACTCCGCCGGCGTCCTCAAACTCGCTGACCGCACGATCAAGGACGTCCCGGGTGTCCTCCATGTCGTAGAATTCGCACTCCGCCAGGTACTGAGGCAATGCCAGAGGAGAGACCTCGGCGATCTCCCTGGCGATCTTATCTGCTCGACCTCGTTGATCGTTCATTGTCCCTCGTTACGCAACAAGCGCGCTCTTCAGCTGCTGGAAACTGCTTTCAGCGATTTCGGCTTCCTTGACGTCGTTCGTGTAGAGCTTCAGGCTGCTGTCCAAGTACTGACGCTTACCCATGTCATACATGATCCGCGTCATCTTCTCACTCGCCATCAAGCACAGTAGATGCCGCTTCGGCAAGTAATAGACGTCGAACCGGGTGCCCACGAAGCTGGATCCATGCAACATGCTCGCGGACCGGAGGAAGCAGACAGCGTACTCAAGCTCGTCGAGCAACTTCTCATAGAACCCGTGGAAACTCTCAAAGTACGTGACAATTTGCTCCAGGCTGGCACAGACGCCCTGTAGCCGCTTCTTCTCCGCTGTCACCCGCTCGCTTTCCTCGATGAACCTCTTTTCCTCTAGCTTCACCTTCTCAAGGGAGTCGTGTGCCTGTTTCCGGGTCAGAAACCCCAGGGTGAGGAACGCTTTTAGGTTCTCCTTGACCGGGTTGCTGTCGAAATCGATCGTGAACAACTCCGCTTGTGAACGGACGTCCCCGACCTTGAACGCGCTCTTCTGTGCTATCTCGTCGAACGAGACATCATGGACTTCCCACTCTGAAAAGGCGGCGGTCAGGCGCATGAAGCGTTCGAAGCACTCGTCCTCAAGTTGCTTCCGGAAACCATTGATCCTGTTGAGATGGCCGCATATCTGGTCATGCGTTTCCTCGGCAAAGCTATCGAACTCCGTTTGCAGTGCCCGAGCCCGTTCCCGAAGATCCTCAAGAAGCCTCTTTGCCTCGTCAAAGACCTTCTGCCCAGTGAAGCTCTTGAGCCCTGAGGCAAGGCCCTTGCAGACCTTCTTCGTCACGTCTTTAGTGACCTTGACAGCCTTCTTGGCAACGGTCTTGACGGCGCTGTATACGGCCGCGCACTTCGCCTTAGCATCAGCCCACCAGCCCATGTCGTCACCTCTCTATGAGTTCATAGCCCTCAGCAACCAGCTCCCGGAGCTCTTTGGCCCACCGTCTGAGGCGGTTGGTCATCGTGTCCGGGACACCAAAGCTCTGGCCTACGTGGTACATCATGTCCATTTCCCCATCGTCCCAGCGGTTGTCAGCCGCCCAGATCCCCATCAATTCGGTCAGGATGACCTTCTTGACCTGTGGGGTCGATGCCTTCAGTTTCTCAACCACAGCATCCACGTCTTCACCAGTGGGTTCGTAATCCGGAATCTCGCACTCATAGGCGTAGCTCCTAAACACGTCGAGTTCCTCGTCGAGGATCTTCCCCGAGCTCTTCACGGCATTGTACGCCAATTCCAGGAACGCTCGGTGTTCATCCTCATTCAGCTCGTGGAGAAACATTGCTTAGTCCTTCTCGACTTTGGCGACCTGCCCAAGTTCGTCGTATAGATACTCGTCGACCACGCTTCCGTCTTGCCCATAGTAAGTGCCCTTCAGAGGAGCACCGTGCTTAGAGAATTCGGTCCTAGCCCTTAGACTCCCTTCACAGTAGTGGCTGCAGACGACGCGCCCTTCATCGGTGTATTCGTACTGAAGGTCGGTGCTATCCTGCGAGTTGGAGACTGATGTCAGCCTGCCGGGTTGGAAGAACTTCTCAACGGCACCGCTCTTGAGGATCCATTGCGACGCTTCCGGATCAAGCAACGGTTCAGTTCGTGCCATCAGGGCACAGAGCTGCTGGAACTTGATCTCGTTCGTACCTTGCAGGGCGGACAGTGAGGCCCCTTGCGCTTCGACACGACGGGTCACTTCTTCGAGGTGCTGGACCAGGCTCTCGTTCTCTCTGCGCATCTTCAGAACCACAGCGAGGCCAACCGAACCAGCAAGTCCCGAGACGACAGCAGCCAACATCGTGACGATCAGCATAACCAGTGTTTCCCTTCCTCTTCATTACTGTCCTGAGATACGCGGCAAAGGCCTTCTTCCAGCTAGTGGTGTTCCGCATGGTTCTGGCGGCCATGAGGAGGCCCCACAGACAGATCGTGCCCCGAAGTTCCTGCGACCAAACAGGGCGCTCTTGCCCGCCGTTCTCTTCTCCGTGCAAGACATAAAGGCAGAGCTTAACCGGAAAAGCCCTGGATCGGCAATCCCCTTTGGGATCCTCCCCGTCCAACGGCTGGCGCACGGCTAGCTCGGCGTTACTTCCATGGCAACTGGCCCCATACCAGTCGTCCTGAACAGCACACAGCTGTTTCTTAAAGTAATAGCGCTTGAATCGCCGGATCTTACGCGGTTAGGGGCATTTTCGCAAAAAGGACTTCAGCGGCTGAGCTCAAAACAAGGATGAGTGACTTCTGCGCCGGCGCCGGGACTCAGCAGGTACTCCCATTGCGTTGCTGACGCCGATGGCCCGTTCGCGGGGTTGACTGCGCCCCCGGATAGCGGCCAGTACTGGACGTGTTTCGTTCCGCAGAGTGTGATTCGTCAGATTTCAGGCATACATCATCTCTTTGATGCAATCGCACCACTTCGTTCGTGGGCTCCCGAGGGCAATGTTCTCGGGGAATTTCGGCAGCTGGCTGAAAGACGCTTCTCCGGGCGTAGATCGCCTTCCCGTGCGATGCTGCGGGACGCCCGTTCTGGCTCCATTTTGGCAGGTAGAACTACGCGTCTCACGGGAATTCTCAGGCCGAATCCGGCTGACGAGCAAAGTCTGACGAAGAGACCCGGTTCTGGAGAATCGACTCGATATCCGTGCCCCCTTCTCAGGGCGCTGTGAACGCGCCAACCACTCCCTCACCTTCCCCATCGCTCCAGTCATCGATTGCCCTTCCGGGAAGCCCGCTTCCTGTCTCTACGACTCCGCCCTCGTCCTGCTCGCAAGGCAGGACGGGGACCGGGACTGTCACGCTTGAGGACACCGGGCGAGTTCTCATCATCACCATCCACGTTCCAACGAAGAGGAGGGTGCACAACATGTCCAGATCGATACGTGGCCATCCGCTGAGACAGCCGTCGTTGTTCAGCGTCGTCCCCGACGAGTTCGAGTACCAGGTTATCATGGAGGCGTTCGCTCAGTACGTGGCCGAGGAACGGCCGAAGCTGGAACGCCCGACGGATGTGGCCAACCTGATGAGGCCCATCTTGGCCGACAAAGAGCAAGAGGAGTTCTGGGCTCTGCTGGTGGATACCAAGAACCGCCTTCGCCATTCGCAGTTGATCACAGTCGGACTTCTGGATCGCAGCCAGATCCATGCGAGAGAGGTGTTCCGCCCGGCAATTGACCATTCGGCAAGCCGCATCATTCTGGTGCATCAACACCCGTCCGGAGATCCCACACCTTCATCCCACGACATTGACTGCACTCACAAGCTGGTTTCCGCCGGCAAGATCATCGGGATCCAGGTCATCGACCATGTGATCATCGGGAAGCAGACCAGCACGCGCTCCCGAGACTACATATCGCTCCGCGAGGAATCGTTGCTCTCGCCAGCCGCCCCATGACTCCCCGTCCCTCGGGAATCGCCAGTTTCACCAGGCACTGATCACTTTTGACAACCCAAGGAGTTTCCTCATGCGCATCACGCTCACGCGCGACCACCTGAAAGTCATGGTCAACGGATTCAACAAGATCGTTCCCCGCAACGGATCACTGCCGTTCCTGCACTATCTGCTTATCGAGCAGGATGGAGCAACGAATGCCACGATCACAGCCACGAACATGGAAGAGACGCTCCAGTACGCCGTTCCCGCATCGGTCGAGAACAGTGACAGCCCACAGTCGTTCTTGGTCGCCTTCGACGCCCTCAAGAAGCTGGGCCTGAGGAAGGGCGATCACGTGGTCTTGGAGCCGGGCACTGACAGCGCCCTCCCCACAGTGAGGCTTGCTGCCAGTATTGGTGGACAGACGATCCACTCGTCGCTTGCCTCGATGGCTGAGACAGAGTTCCCGAGAACGCTCAAGACCGTCTCGGTCGAGAGCTATCCCGTCGGCATGCTTCTGGATGCATACCGGAAGGCCATCACGTTCGCGTCCACTGACATCTCAAGGCATGTCATTAATGGTGTGTTCCATCACGCGGAGGAACATGCGTTGATCGGCACGAACGGGCACCAGCTCGGCCTGCTCACCATCCCCGACCTACCTGACGACACGGACTTCATCCTGCCGCCATCACGGTTGCTGAGAAACGGCGTGTTGTCCGTGGGAACCGGGGCCATCGGAGTGGCCGAACACAACGAACGCCAGATTGTCGAGCTCCACGCCGGGTCCTGGCGATACCAGGTCAAGTGTGTTGACGGCTTGTATCCGAACTACCGCCAAGTCATTCCGCCGGAGAACAGCGGCTTCGCGGGCCGGATCAGCTTCGCCGAGGACGACAACGCCCTCATCAAAGCGACGGTCAAGCAGTTCACGGACGATGACAGGGAATTCGTCTACATCTACGGGGACACCGAGCGAGTGGTGATCCTCAACGCTGACGTCCAGGAAGACGGAATGCGCGCACACATCACGCTCCCGAACAGCACCTGTAGCTGTGACCCGCCGACCGTCCAAGCGATCAACGGCAGTTACCTGCTCGAAGGGCTCAAAGCAGGTTTCAACGCGTGCCTGGTGCCGTCGGAGCCAGCGCCTTGGCGCTGCACCGGCAGCATGGATGGACTGCATGTCGTCATGCCCTGGAGAACGGAAGCCACCGAGCGCCAGCACATCGCCGACTTCGTCGCCACAACCACCACCAACCAAGATCAAGGAGAACAGCCAGTGGATACGCCCGAAGTGACACCGGAGACCAACGAGACCAGCACACAAGACCAGGGAACGGCCGGTAGTACCACGCCGCACAACCCCAGTCTGACGCTGGTCGACCACGATCCCGTGGCAGAGCTGATCGACGCCGTAACCGAGGCCGTGGAAGCCGTGAAGACAGCCAACAGTGCGCTCCGCGGCATCAAGGGAAAGATCAAGGCCGTCGAGAAGCACTACCGAGCCCGCGACAAGCAGTTCGCCAAGAGTGAGAAGGTCCTGGCCCAGCTTCAGGAGGTCGTCAACTTCTGATCGGCGTTCCGGAGACCACGCTATCACATCACTGGGACCGTCATCGGCTTCGTCGCCGGTGGCGGTCTCGTCGTTTGAGGAGGATTCCCCATGCTGAAGGTCAACGCTTCGTACTCCAAGAAAGTCCCTGTTGCAGGACAGGAATTCTCGTCACAGAGCTACCACGCTTCTGTCGAGGTCGAGTTGCCCGACGGACTCTCCAGGGAACAGCTCGCCGGCAGGATCCACGACACATTCGTTCTGGTCCGCGACAGTGTTGAGAACGAACTGCGCAACGGCAACGGCGCCAATCAAGCCCCGACCGCCCTCGCGCTTGCCGCGCCGCAAGGCGCACCGCCGCAGAACAACCGTACCGGGGCCAAGGCTTCCGGCAAGCAGCTCCAGTTCCTCACCGACTTGGCTATCCGCCGCAACATGGACATCAACACGCTGAACGCAGAGGCACGGCGCTTGTTCGGTGTCACCGACACCGGCCAGCTCACGCGACAGCAGGCTTCGCAGTTCATCGACATGCTCAACGGCAGTGGTGACGGAGCGAGGGAAGCCGCATGAAGGCCGAGCCCACGCTGGCGCAACTCAGGCGGCGGCCGCACTGGTCCTGTTCGTCCCTTGGCACGTTCCTGAACGTCTGCTCGTTGCAGTGGGCGTTCAGGTACGTGTACCGCCGCGCACCACGCCATACATCACCAGCGCTCGTGTTGGGCGGAGTGTTCCACCGGGCTCTCACGTTCCTCTTCAATAGGCAAATGGATGGTGAAGATACGAGCATATCTGCCATCACGGAGCTCTTCTCGGAGTTGCTGTTACAGGCCTGCCGATCCGCCGATCCGCCAGTGCTGTTCAGTCCCGAAGAGGATGTGAACTCATTGCAGGCTCTGGGCGTACGGATGCTGGAAGCGTTCATCGCCGAGATCAACCAGGAGGAGAGGATCTTGGGCGTCGCTGTGCCGTTCTCTGTTCCCCTTGTGGATCAGGACGGAAAC
>Ga0209045_1002694_pt1 | contig 12585 bp, 12 predicted proteins | sample SaaInlLV_10m_DNA_4_FD_184664 | JGI IMG/M metagenome (GOLD analysis project Ga0209045, IMG submission 184664) | Marine microbial communities from expanding oxygen minimum zones in the Saanich Inlet - Saanich Inlet SI072_LV_200m_DNA (SPAdes) (version 2) | ecosystem: Environmental > Aquatic >...
TGAATGGCCTACCGCGACACCTAGTGCCAAGCCACCTGCAGAAGCCATGTTGGCCCGCCACCGGCAAGGACGCCAGCGGGTGGACGCTGATGCAGAATATGTGTGTCAACGCCTACAACCTGGCCGCGTGCCTCACCGACAAAACGGTGCCTGACGATGACTGCGGCATGGCCCCAACGCCCGAGCTGTTTTCCACGGCGGTCCTTCCCTTCGCCTTTGAACCTGGTGCCAAGGCACCGCGCTTTCTGAAGTATCTGGAAGAGGTACAGCCTGACCCCGCAATCAGAGAACAGCTGCTGATGCTGATGGGTCTGTGTCTGATAGACTGCACCGACTACAACGCCTTCTTTGTTCTGACCGGTGAAGGCGGTTGCGGCAAGGGCGTCTATACGCACCTGCTGTCGAAGCTGGTAGGCGAGGAACAGACGTGCTGTGTCCCGCTGTCGAGATTCACTGCGCCATTCCAGACCTACCCATTGACCGTGAACCGCTTGAACCTTGACAACGACCTGCCCGAAAGTGAATACGGCAAGTCCAGCGGTTGCGAAGGCGTGCTAAAGAAGGTCACCACCGGTGAGTTGGTAGACGCCGAGCGGAAGAACAAACCTGCGGCCAGTGCACCGGCAACCGCACGCTGCGTTTTCGTCTGTAACAAGATTCCGTACCTGCGCGACAGGACACAGGCGCTCTGGGACAGGCTCAGGATCATATCCTTCAACGTCCGCATACGTCATACAGAACGTGACAATATACGCCTGCGGTACGAGCTGGAGGAGGAACTGCCGGGCATCTTCAACATAGCGGTGAAGGCACTATCACGGTTGCTGAAGTTGAAGTTCTTCCCTGATACAGTGGACGGCTTGCTGATGAAGGATAAGGAACGCGTGGGTAACGACCCTTTCCTGATCTTCTTCGATGAGAAGCTGAAGAAGACCGGTGACGAAACGGACAGCGTATCTGTGTCCCTGGTCTATCGCATGTATCAGCAGTGGGCAGCAGAGAACGGCTGCGGTCGTAGACTGAGCAGCTACCACTTGGCTGACGCCATGACACGTCAGAAGTTGGAGAGCAAGCCAGTCAAACGCGATGGGAAGACAGTCCGGTGTTGGATAGGCGTGACGTTGCGTGGAGAATGTGAATCGGTTGCCGAAGACGTGTTGAGTACCCCAAAACCATGGACGGTATGAAAAAGGAGGAATAGGAAATTCGGTTACAAAGGTTACATACCAAAGAGCGCGCTAGAAAAACCTAATTCTGTTAGGTTATTCTGAGGGGGGGGGTGACGTTGTAACCTTTGTAACCGGCGCGTAGCGGCGACGTAACGGCCACCACGGCACCGGTCACTGAGACAGTGGTGGTCCAGGCCGTAGTGCCCGCCGTTGAGACCAACGAGATGCGGACGACCAGAATGTTGTGCCACGGCACCCGTCGCGGGTGCCGTCCTGGTCTGTTGCAGGAGCGACCGTGGTAGCAGGGGGAATAGGCGTGAATAGGTGAATAGGGACTTCATAGCTTCCTGGTAGCTGAAACAAACTGTCTATGACGGTGGTCTTGAAGCAAAAGAAGTTCTGGAGTTCCTATTCCCCCTGTTCCCCACTTGTCCCCGGCAGTGCAGTACACACGGGGGAACCGCGTGAACGTCTCCTTTCCAGTGCTTTCGTGGCATTGGACAAGGCGACGCCGACGCAAAGGACTTTGACGATATCGTACGGAAGGCTATCGCTGTGCTGGACAAGGACCGGGGAGACGTGGAACTGCGCCCGGTCGCCAGCGTGCGCAACAGATGGAGAAAGCGTCCGTTCGGGACCACCATTGCTGCCAAGCCCAAGCGCTGCAATAGCGAGGCGCAAGCCGCTCGTGAAGAAGCATGGCGACACTTGAACAAGTGGGGCCGCATAGCAAACCCCGCGTTGGCCCGTCTGTTCGGGTACGCGGGGGAACGCCGTTGGCAACGAGCAAACGACTTCGCCAGACGGAACGGGCTGGAACGCACCAAAGACGCCGACGGAACAGTTCTATGGGTGCTGCCCGGCGCGTTGGTGCCTGAACCGGTCCCGGACACGACCACGCCCGCCTATGGCGGTTGTGTTGGCGACCCTGTGAGTTGTGTCGATGACAAGTCCCCCCGTCCCCGCCGGATGACCCTTTACTTCCCACCCATGACGGCCCGCTACCGTGAAAACGGAAGAACACGGACTCGCCCTAATCCTTCGGCACCTCGGTACCTTTCGCCACAGGCGCATCCTTTGCCTGAAGGTGGGCGTCACGCTGCGCGTTGGCCTCACGTTTGTGCGCAAGCCTCTTGCCTGACGCTACGGCCTTTTCCACCCGGCAAAGGTCTGCCGCGCTGAACTCCGCCCAGAACTTCGCCCTGTAAAGCATCTTGGTGGTTATCGCCGGAGCTTTGCGTGGACGGTAGTCCTTGTAGAACTCCTTGGATATGGTCTTCAGCGCTTTGCGGAGGTCTATGCTAACGGGTGCCTGGCGTCCGTCCGGCCCCCAAGGGAAGCTAATCGACCCTGTTCGCCTCTCGCCCTGCACGTCCTCCTCGTAGTGGACGCAGCCCCAACCCTTGTCGTCCAACTCATAGCGCAGGCCGTACCTCGCGAAGATGCGCGCCGCAGAATGCTTGGTGAGTTCTTCAACGTCCATCGTGTCACTACCTCCACCTTAAGGTGTTTTTTCTTGCAGTGTGTCCTGACAGGCATGGGACAAAGCTGCCTGACCACGTTGGCTTGCCTTATCCACCGGTGTCGGTACGATATCTCGCGGTGGCCACCTTGCCCACACTGCCACCAGTCATTTTGCCTGGAGCAGTCTTGACCGTCACCCCCCGCCTCCAGCCGACGTGCCTTTCGGCCTGGTGTCGTTGCGGTGAACATTTCGACCCCCGCAGGCGGCAACCCAACCGATTCCCACGGTCCCCGAGTAGAGCCAAGAAGACCCCGGTCAACGCTTGGCCCGATGCCCTTCTCTGCCTCTAGCACTTGTCCTCGCTTACCTGCGACCTTGTCTTGCGTCCCCGGCAACGCCCAACACTACCTTTGAATGGCCGGTCGCGGCCACATGTGCATGACGGCACGGGTGACAGGAAAAGCGGCTTACGGGCCGTTCTGCGTGCCGACGCGTTACCGGAACAGGTCCACGTCGATGCCGTTGCCCGACGTGTTCTACTGGACGGCCCCGGTGACCATGACCGTCACGTTCGGACCCAAGGGGCAAGTGGGGTGCGGCACGGACGGCATGCGCCGGCCGTCGCCGCCGTTGTGGCGCGAGCACAGCGGAAAGGTCGATTTCTTCGACTAATGGCACCGCGTTTGTACGGCGACGATGGTCCTGTTGCCGATGATTGGGGGCCGACCCCCGGCAGCAAGGCCGCTGCCTGGAACAGAACCAAGCCGGGTCAGTGTTGGTAGTCGCCGCTCATGCGTTCCACTTGGCGCTGATACAGGTTCGCCTCTTTCACGGGATCCCGCTTGCTTTCCTCTATCTGAGATGGTCTGGACTCAGACTTCGGCAGAGCATCCCCCTGATCTTCAAAGGGCACAGGAAAGGTGGGAATAAGCAGTGAGACCTTGGACCAGAGGGCAGCATTCATCGCTTCCCTGACCTCCAACGTCACAGAGGGAGTGGAGTGCGGCGTTCTGGCGTGCCGTCGGCACAGGTCTTCATAGGCGCTGCTAGAGATGTAATCCTCCGGTTGCCCTGGCGTGCCAGACGTAACACCCCCAAATCCCTGCGCCTCTCTGACCAGTGGCAGTCCCCTCAACCACTTCCCTTCCCCTCCGCACCCATGAAGAGCTCCCGTGACGCCCGGGAGCGCCAGCCACGCCAGAAAGTCCTTCAGTGTTCCCGGCTTCAGCATCATCGGTGCGGATCCGCCCCCAGCAATCTCGTTTACTATCGGCAACTCAATCTGCCAGTTCTCCAGCGCCTTCTGCCAGGCGTTCAGGCAGGACCTGCTCCACGATTCCAGAATCGCCTGGTCAACCGATTCCCCGAAAATCTCCGACGAAACCTGGGGACTGGAAGCCGTTCGGCAAGTCTGGCGATAGTCCTCGTAGTCCCAGGTCTCCGACTGGATACAGCTCCAGAAGACCTGGTCCTTACGTTCCTCGAGTCTCAACCCGACGTGCCATGCGCTGCCCGCGAAAGTCCACAGACCATCTGTCTGTCTGCCAGCTCTAGCGCATGCCTGATCGAAGTCCTCGTAGGTCAGACGCATCAAGGCACCCGCAGGATCATCCCAGGCGGCGTCTGACTGTCTCACTACCGTTTCTATGAAGGCTTCACTGCCCTCAGTCCCACGAAACTCCTTCCGAAAATCCGGCCTGGCAAGAAGGGCAGAGGCTAAGTCAGAAAGCGGCAAGTACCCACTCGTCTGGCACCAGGAGCGATGGAGCTGCTCAAGACTGTCGGTCGCTCGACGGAATTCGGCCTCTGCTCCTGACAGCTCAACTCCAGCCATCCTGCGCATGTCTGCCAGTCCGGTTTCGGAGCCTGCTGCCGTCTCGCACTCCGGCAGTGAATCAATGCGCCAACCACCGGGTGTTCGCGTCTGGTAGCGTTCGCAACAGCAGAACGCCAACAGAACGGACCGACGGGCAGGCAGCAACACCTCCCCCAACTTCATCCCAACATAGCGCCAATTGTAGGCTAGTAGCGAACTTCGACGGTACTCGTCAATGGCCTTTTTGAGTGTGGCCGACCGGGTTGCTGCATCCATGAAGGCTTTGTGACATTCACTATCCGCAGCCTGCCACACATGGTCCGCTTGCTTGCCATATTTCGCCCATATGCCCAGCACCACGCCCCCGAGAGACGCAATCCACGCAGACCAACGGGCGAAGGTACCCGACTCGACCCAAGAAGACAGGAAGGGAAGCATCCTCCATGCAAGTGCCGCGACAAAGAACCGCACCACAAACCAGGGCAAGACTATCCATCCCAGATATTCAGAAAACACTTCCCGGAGTGCCCCTCCGAGCTTCTCCTGCACTGTCCGCTTCATTGCATCTCCCGCGTCACCAACACCGGGCTCAAGGTGGGGTCCAGGTGTGAAGCAAAGAACTTGCTTGCCGCGCTAATCCTCCGCCTTCCCCAGCTCCCAACCGAACCAACACGCTTCCATCCCCAAGATATGTCCGCCATCCCACACTGACAAGTAGGGCAGAAGCCGAACGGGAAGACGACAGAGCACCGACGGCGAAATGCCCGCAAGGCGTCCCGGAGGTCAATGGCGTTCTGACACGGTGACAGGCAAGCAGTTGGCTTTCCTTGAAAAGCTGGGTGCGGATTTCGGTGAACGTGGACACCCGTTTCGGACCAGGCCCGAAAAGTGTCCACATAACTCCGAAATGACTGTCCACTTTGCTCCGAAACGACCGTCCAGTTATTCCGAAACGACTGTCCAGTTTGGTCCGAGATCCGCAGCTGGGCTGTCCTGACGTGCCGGAAACCAAGAAACAGGCGTCCGGCTACATAACAAGAACGCTGGCGATAAAGGCACTGGCTGAACACCTGCTGAAGGTTGGGACGGCCCGGAAGAAGAGGAACCGGCAGACACCAACCACGAGGCATGACGCAGTGCTTGGAGTGCTGGAAACGGAGGTGGACTTCTCTGGGCAATGGCACGGCGTTCATGCCGCAGAATGCCTTTCGCGCTCGATGATTGGGGCAGTGCCGTCCTCCCCCAACACCCCGCGAAAGGGCCAAGATGAAACGCGCAGCGATCTATCTCAGGGTATCCACCGAAAGTCAAACCGTTCAGAATCAGCGCCTCGCCATTGAGAACTATTGCCGCACCCAGGATTGGCGAGTCGTGAAAGTTTACGAGGATGTGGGCATTTCCGGGGCCAAAGACGAACGCCCCGGACTGGACGCCTTGAAGGCGGACGTTGTGAAGGGTCTATTTGATATCGTTACGGTTTGGAAAATCGACAGACTCGCCAGAAGCACTCAAAATCTTCTCACCACACTCTCACTGTTCCAGCGATATGGCGTTGATTTCGTCTCGACGACGGAGGCCATCGACACGTCCACACCCAGCGGACGCATGGTCATGACGCTTCTCGGGGCCATAGCCGAGTTTGAGCAATCAATCATCCGGGAACGCGTCCTTTGCGGTTTGGAGCGAGCGAAAGCGAACGGCGTGCGTCTGGGGCGTCCCCGTGTAGGTTTCGATGTTCAACGGGCACTGGAACTGCGAGAGCAAGGTTGGGGCTACCGGGCCGTGGCCAAAGAACTGGGTGTGAGCCCGTCAACCCTACACGCCAACCTGCGCAATGTCCCCACGACGGCAAGTGTCCAGAAAACCCCGGTCGGGGACTGACCTAGAAAGCCGTCCGGCAAACCCGTGCAGAAACGTGTCCGGGAAACAGTTGATTGTGGAACACGTCTCAGTCCAGTCCTACCACCCGTGTGCCGGTATCGTTTACCCGCAGGTCTGGCTATCGCGCCGCCGCAAAGTAAGTAGCACGGATTCCCGACGGAAGGAGATGACACAGATGAAGCGGACGCCGAAGGAGCAAAGGCGTTCTTCGACATCGTGACGAAGTCTGAGGACGGCGTGATTCGGTTCGGGAACGACGGTCGGAAAGCGGGGGGCACAGTAAAGTGACCAGTTTGGGACAACACGTCAGTTGTCTTACCTCGGTGCTGCGCCTATTGTTATGACTGAACGGCAAAGGTGGAAGCTCGTTCCCCTGGCAATCCCGATAGAGCAACCGAACGACCGCTGTGCGCCAGCGGTGCAACGCACTCAGTACCTGTTTCGCTTGGGAGGACCACTATCAATGGCTACCAGTCCAGACGCGCCGAAGCGGCCCAACATCCCCCTGTCAGTTGCTGTCGAGAGAGGTGACACGGAAGCTGTCAAGGCGCACCTCCACTACGGTGTAGACGTCAACGAAGGGTGGAATTCGGAGGCAAATTGTAACGCGCTTTCGCCCGCAGTAGCCAACGGTGACCTCAAGCTCGTCAACCTCCTCCTCGACAACGGCGCCTACATGAAGGAGAGTTACGTCCACATGGCCGCAGTGGGTGGACATGTGGACGTCCTCGAGAGACTGTTGGACGCAGGGGCAGTCGATCCGTCCAAAGGCCTCGACGAGCTGCTCTGGCGTGTCATCGGGGGGGCGTCTGGGCATTACGCCCGAGGGTCGACGAACAAGGAGCTTGAGGTCTGTCGGTTTCTGATGGGCAGAGGGGCGGATATCAGTGAGGTGATATGCAGGGCACGATATGTCGAGCAAGTGAAGTTTCTTCAAGAACTCGGAATCGACTTGAACTACAGAAACAAGCAGGGGGACACGCTCTGGGACGCTGTTTGCCGGCGAACCGCTGAAGAGGACTCTTCGCGTAACGACCATCAGGTCAAGTGCTACCTGAAGGAGCAAGGCATGGCGACCAACACGGGCGGGTGTCTTGTTCTCGTCCTTCTTGGTGTGTCCCTGTCAGCATTCGGAGGAGCGTGCCTGCTCTTCTTGGCATTGTGCCTGTAGCATCTCACCTGGAGCAGTGCCCCCTTCTCCTCCTCAAGGCACCCGGTGCCTGGAAGGGCTTGGGGTTCCCCGCGGGGCCCAGTGGAACTGCTGGCCACCGTGCTCTGCCGGTCCACTGAAACGCGCCTTGAGCCAGGCCACAAGCTCCGATTGCAGGAAGCACTAGACCCACGATCGGCGTAGGAACTCTGTCATCCCGAGATGCGAGCTCGCGCACTGGTGACGTCCCCTCCCGCGAATGACTGTCTTTACAGACCGGACGGAAAGACACGTCGAGCATCGCCCCCACGCTTTCTTCGGGAACGCCTTGCCACTCAGCTACTCCATTGGGTTTTCCGTAGCCGAGGCAGAAAGCGTCTCGACAACGGCGTTCAAAACCGACACTGCGCAGTATCTTAGGTCGCATACGACACACGTGCAACGGTGACAGCCGCACGGCACCGAATGTATACAACTGTACACACTTTCTGCGGCGGCAACGAACAGGGAAAGCGACATGGCAACACGACTGAAAAGCCCGATCCCCTACCCCGGCAGTAAGTCCAGGGTTGCCAACACTATCTGCCGACTCGGGCGCGCCAACGGGTACGAGGCGGAACGCATCGTGGACGTCTTCATCGGCGGCGGGTCGCTCTTGCTGGGTTTCGCTGAGGAGCTTCCCCGCGTTGCCCTTGTGGCCAACGACTTTGATCCTGCGATTGCCGCACTGTGGCGGTGCATAGCCGATCCTGCCACGGCTGAAAGATTGTGTTCTCAGCTGCCCGATGCCATCACACAGCAGAATATCGACAACGCCAACGCAATCATCGATGACAAGGGCAAGGCCCCGGATGACGTGACGTTGGCGGTGGCGGAGATCTTCACGGGCCGGTCTTCCTATCGGGGGGGGTTGAAGCAGAAGCACAGGACACGGGCCGATGGGAACAAGCGGTACAAGGGCAAGACGGTCCGGGAGTGCATAGGGAACATTGCTGCGGCGGTAGCAGGGCGGCTCATTGTCCACGAAGAAGACTTCGAGACCGTGATCCAGAGGTACGACGAGACGGGCACACTGCTGCTCCTGGACCCACCGTATCATGGCCACGATGAGTATCGGCCTGAGTTCCCCCCAGAGGCCCACGAACGGCTGGCGGCTTGCCTGGAGGGACTTGAGCACGCTGCCTGGGTGATGACCAATGGCATGGATTCGCTGACCTACAGCCTGTACGGCGACGGCAAGGCCGTGGTGCTGCCATTGCGGGTTGCGGGCAGTAAAGGAAGCCGACTGGAACGGATGATAGTCCCGCACAAGACGATGTTCCCCGGCGAGGTCATACGGCGTGTGCCGGTCACTGATCTGCAGGCGAAAACGGATAGCAACGCCGTTCACGGACAAGGCCCCGATCTCATGATTACAGTCCCAGGCAAGCAAGGCACGCAGGCAACCAAAGGGAAAAAGAAGGTCCGGGGACGTAAGCCCAAGACACCGGTAGTCGAAGCCATGACGGACGAAGAGGCGAAGCTGCTTGCTGGCCAGGAGGCAGCGATAGAGGAAGCCATGTACAGCGTCCTTGAGGGCTTCGTTGCTATCGGCTTTCACCTCATGCATATCGACCAGCTAAAGCTCTACCGGGCGAGTCACCGGACCTTTGCCGAATACTGCGAAGGACGTTGGCACATGTCTCCCGGCAGAGCCTATCAGCTGATGCGCGGCGTGGTGGCCTTTGAGGCCATCAAGGTGCAGTTTGCCAAGCGCAAGGGAAGGGACGCGGCCATGCAGGAAGGTCTTGTTCCCGCCAACGAAGCCCAGGTCCGTAGCCTGGTCCCGCTGCTGGGCAACGACACAAGGAAAGGGAAGAAGGCGGTCTGTACGGTCTGGAAACGTGTTCTAGGCCGGACTGCGGCGGGCGAACCACTCACGGCTGGTCTGGTGGCTGAAGAAGTGTCCAAGTGGAAAAGGGACCACGGCGAAGAACCGCGAGCTTCGTGGGACTACGAAGCAAGCCCGTTGGGCAATCTGCGCCCGTTGGAGGCACGCATAGGCAAGGTGACTGACGTGAAGGCGTTGGACAGCGCGGTGGCCCAACTACGTAAACTAATGCAGGCGCTCGAACGCAAACGGGAGGAACTGGCGTCTGCGCCGCCGAAGTGACCGTCGCTGTGCCCCGCCAGCCGCCCGAAAGACCGCGTATACCGGACGACATACCTGATGCGGCAGATCTGTAGTCAACGAGTGTTACGTCGTTAGGTTCCGGAGCGGGGTTTTCGACATCGACTCGAACACATCCGGCCACAGCAGCCCTCGTGCGGTGAAAACATCCATCAGATTGGATCGCAACGTCAAAGGAAGTGACTTCGTGGCCGCGTCGGCCAACGCGCTCGTCAACCGTTGCGCCAGGGCGTCAAACTCCGAGAGCTCGATTACCAGCACGTCGCGTCCTGGGTTGGCTTTCCGCGTAGCAGGGACGAGGGGGCCGACGAGAATTGGGACAATGCTATCAGCAGATGTGTTGTCCTGCACCCACTGAACGTGGTCGCTGAGCTGAGACACCTCGGCTTTCCTGTAATGTGCCGAGTCGTCCTTCTCCGTCTTCGCTTCGATGCAGAGCGCCACGGAGCCATCGATAAGCCACATGACATCAGGACCGGTTCCTTGTTCCTTGTCAGGGCGGCTGGACTCGAAGCCGAGGTACTGCCCAAGCAATCACCATCACGCGACGTCACATCTCTTCAATCTTGGCAGATAGCGCATTTCGGCACTCCAAAAACTCCCCAATGCATTCTTCTCTGGACGGGTCGCGGATATAGGCGCGGATAGACAAGAGCTGTCGCTCCAGAAGGTCAAACATGGATATCCGCTCATTGATCACATCCGCTTCGTCAGTTGCTGCATCCCAGCCAGAAGCCAGCAGTTTGCGCAGATGTTTCCTGCATACCCTTGCGGATTCCAGGTTGCAGTCGAAACAACCCAGAATGAGGCCAGTCAATTCAGTTGAGAGTGACAGACTGGGCATGAGTTTCACAATGAAATTAGTGCTTGCGAAGAGGTTGAATATGTTTTGATTTGTGAGCGTTCCACACGCCGCAAGCAAGGCATCTACAGCACTCTCTTCTATCCGGACTTCCATTGACACTCCTCCTTCATGTTCCGGATGGTCGAACCACGGGGCTTATTACGTCCGGGAATTCGCCAAGACAACGTCAGACCAAGGTGGTCGTCACGAGGTACCCCTGGCACGGACATCGCGACCAGGCATTTGCGGGATTACGGCTTCCTGAGCACTCCCCTGTTGCACTCGGGACACCGCTGGCCTTCGTAGCAGCAATGGTTGCAGTATTCCGCACCACAGTCGTCACATCGTCGGAAAAAACGTCCGCTCTTCTCTGTCTCACTGCACTTTGTGCATTCGTGGTAAGCCATGGCCTTCTTTCTCCCTTGTCAGGCTGCCCGAGCCGTCCTCTTTGGTCCCGCTTCTCCCCTACGGACAGATCCCGATTCGCGCTGATATGCGTATAAGCGGCTGTCCATCAGGGGAAGACAGCGCGAGCTCCCGTGGTCCAGGCAGGGCACAGTGTTTCATCCTCAACACCAGGCAAGACCATTCCACGGGAACCCTCGTTCTGAGGATCATGATACACGCGTCCCTGAGACGATGCAAGCTAGGACGTCAACACATTCTGTCGGCGATTGCTCAAGCTGCCGAGGAAGGTGTGCTGGCAAAGCGCCAGTCGAGATACCGCGAACCGGCGACCGCGCCGGTGCCACCAAGGCGAATATACCGACCCCCGTTCCCCCCGCAAGAAAGCGTGCTGCGCAAAGTAGCCGTAGTTCTGACCTGGCCGATGATTATGGGAAAGGGGCAGTACCGCGTCCCCGCAACCCAGAAGCCAGCAGAGAAAGGTGACAGAACGATGTCGGCAACAACAGTGGAACGTGTCGAGGTGGCGAGGGATATCCTGGTCAAGGTGGCCGAGAGAGAAGCGTTCCGGACGGAAGCATGTCCGTACATGCGGGGAGAGCCGGAGGACCACACCAAAGCGTTGAAAGCTGCGCTTGCGTGCACGAAGGAAATAGGGCAAGTCCTTGCCGAGTACCGGACGCTTACCCCCGCGTTCAAGGACTGGGATGATATTGAAGTCATTGCCGCGCTGTCAATGGTGGCCAGTTTCTTCAGTGGCCGTGCCTCGTTCCGCGATAGTGAGGACTTCGCAGCGCTCACAGACTACCCAGCCCAGGTTGTGGACCTGCTGGAGTCCTTTCGGACGGGGCGTCTGCACGATTACGCCTGTCTTGTATGGGGTGCCCGGCATTGGGATATTCAAGTTACCCAGCCGGACGCCCTGGTGGCGATGGTCGTGGGGGACTGACCGGCCCGCCGGAACCGGTCCGAGCTTTGACGGGGTGCCTGACTGATGCGGGCACCCCGTTTTCTATTCAGTGACAAAACGTCCGGCACAGAGGAAAATGGTAGGGCTATCTTGGTCGCTGAGGTGGCCCCGCCAAAGATGGTCTGCCGGGCAAAATGTCAAGAATTCACAAACAGGAACGCTCTGAACTACAGCCCCCGTGCAATACCGCTGGCACGGCCAACGCTATTTAAAGTGAACCCCCAGCTGCAACAGACGTCCCTAAAGACAAGAGCGACTGCGCCGCAGATAGGAGGACCACGGCAGGCTTCCACAAACGTTTGCCGTTCGCGGAATATTTTCAGGCAACCTAAGCGGTGCGGAACGGGACGCTTTCATCGGCGTCGCTGCAAGCAGGACAGGTTACTTGGGGGATGCGTGACGATAGGTTTGGTCAGCACAGGATCTTGGTTGCAGACCGTGCCGTCAGCACGTCGGTCATGGATGCCTGTTTTCCCTATCGTTTCCCTATAATGCTGATATCTTCTTTTCAGGGCGCCAGTCAAATACACCATACAGAACTAGCCAGCAAGCTGTTAGGTGTTACCAATGGACGACACTAAATACAGCCGGGTTCGAATCCCACCCTCTCCGCCACTATTCTCAAGATGTTCTCGGCAAGTAAGTTGTGACTCTGGCAGCCTTTTGTGTTACTGGTTGTTATCACTTCCCCGCTTGCATCCCCTCAAGCCTGCCG
>Ga0209045_1002701_pt1 | contig 12541 bp, 4 predicted proteins | sample SaaInlLV_10m_DNA_4_FD_184664 | JGI IMG/M metagenome (GOLD analysis project Ga0209045, IMG submission 184664) | Marine microbial communities from expanding oxygen minimum zones in the Saanich Inlet - Saanich Inlet SI072_LV_200m_DNA (SPAdes) (version 2) | ecosystem: Environmental > Aquatic > Marine...
CCGCCGCATGCCGCCCGGAGGGCCGTGCGGCGTACAAGCGGAACCGTAGTTAGACACGAGCGCGTCCAGGCACTCGTCCGGTCTGGTACCTTGCTTTCTGCTCGCCGGTGCTACAGTTGTTCCTATCGGCAAGGAACCGTCAACTTCGCAGGGCACCGAAACTCACGCCCTCTGCACCAGGACACGAGCAATGCCTGAACACCACAGGACTCCTCTGAACGCCACAGTGTTGGCCGGCAAACACGGCGTTCTTCTGCCGAAGGCCAGGCACACTCAGCAAAAACTCAAGCTCCGCATCATCCCGCTATCGGTGTGCCTGCTCCTGGCCATGCCTGGGACCATGTCAGCCCAAATTGTGGACATTCCCCTCAAGAACCCGTCGTTCGAGCAAGGCACAGACCAAGCCGGTTTGCCTGTGGGCTGGACCCGCTACTCTGGAAATGGCGACGGCCTGCGGGTGAGTGTGATCGAGGCGGGGCCGGACAATGCCAAGGCCTTGTTCATCGAGGACGACGACCCCGGGTCCGAAGTGGGGGTGACTCAAACGGTTCCCTTGAAGGGAGGCCTGGTCTATGAAGCAAGTGTCAGTGTCCGCGGAGTGGAGAAAACAGCCCCCTGGGGCGCTTACCTTCAGTTACGTTTCCTGCCCTCCCACAAGTACGTACAGACGGCTTTGGGAACAGACGAGACAGACGCGTTCGACCAGATATCGATAAGGGGCGTTGCCCCGCCTGGCACGGAAAAGGGGACCATCTACCTGTACACGCACAAGGGCCCAACACCGAAGATCGTCGTCGATTCCGTGAGACTCGTTTCCGGGGTAACTCCTCCTCCTCCCCCGCCGCCCGACCCCGTGCCTCCTGTCTACAGTCAGCTGAAGGATCTCCACCTGATCACGGCTCTTGTCGAAGACGGCAAGCCCACGGTCACCATCGTCGCCCCGGCATCGGGCATCTACCAGACGCCGGCCACCGACATCCAGCAGAGCGTGAGAAAACTCACCGGTGTCCAAATACCGGTTGTGAACGATCGCGGAGCTTTGGCGGCCGTGCCGATCGACGCGAACCTGATCGTGCTGGGAAACCGCTCAACCAACAGAACCATCAGCGCACTCTACGATCTGTACTACAGCTTGCTGGACCTCAAGTACCCGGGCCTCAATGGCTACGTCGTCCGGACCCTGCACAACCCATTCGGCAACGGCCACAACGTGATCTTTGTGGGCGGCAGTGACAGCGCCGGAGTGACAGCCGGGACGAACGCACTGATCACGAAACTTGAGGCCATTGGCGCGGCACAAGGACGTCTGGCCCTCGGCCGGACAGCCGAGATAAAGCTGGGCAAAGGCGTGGAAGTGCCCACAGACTTGCGGCAATTCGAGACTTGGGAGGCCTCGGACATGTACGGGTCATCGGGCTACTTCGGCTGGAACAGCATCAGCAAGCGCATGGCGATGCACTATATGACCGGCGATCCCTTCCACGCCCGCGAAGTTGTCCGCCTGGCGTTTCCGGACGCACAGGCGATCAAGGAGATCGACCAGATCGACGGTGAACGCATTGAGAATAAGAAGGAGCCCCTGCGCGGTCCCTACCACTACAATGCACATATGATGGTCCTTTTCTGGGACCTGATCGAGGAGAGTCCGGCCTTCACCGACGCTGAACGGCTCCGGATAACCAACGCTTTCTCCACGCAGCTGGCCAAACGCAGCCCGGAAGGCATCTACCGGATCACCACCCCGCTGGCTCACGTCGGATCCCGCCACGGTCAGTGGTCCGCCGTGTCCCTGTACTGCCTGGGGCGCTACTTCCAGACGTACTACCCCGACCCGATATGGGACCAGTGCGTCCGGGGGGCAAAGCTGCATTTTGCGTCTCTCAGCGAACACGCCTGGATCTATGGCGAGAGTGACAATCTCTTCTGGTACAACACGGGAATCGCGCCGATACTCACGCACACGGTGCTGACGGGCGATCGCAAGCCGGTCGACAGCGGTGCACTGCAGACCCTCCTTCGAGGGCAAGAAATGCTTCTGTCCGGCAAGCCGAAAGACCGGAATCTGCACGGCGCCTCGCTTGGTTTCCTGCACAAGGCTGCTCACGTCACGGGTGACGGCCGCTGGATCCACTACCGGCAGCGAACGCAGCTGGATACTGATATCTTCCGTTTAGGGCAGTCCTTCTGGCCGAGCGAAAGGCTCAAACCGACCCCACCCGAAGACCTCGTTGGCAAGTGGAGTGTCAACCCTCTCCCCAAGCCGCTATGGCGCACGCGGGGCAGCGGCATTCCGCTCAACCGATCGTTCCTGTTCGGCAGCTTCAGGAGTGCACCTGACGCAAGTGGCGACTTCATCCTCCTCGACGGCTACAACGGGGCTTCCAGGAACCCGTACCACACCTTCAGCATCCTCGAACTGCGCCTGGACGGGGCCACGCTCCTCAAGGGGTACCGGAACCAAGTGCTGACCAAAGCTGACGGCATGGTAGAGCCCAAAGTCGCCATGGACGCAGGCCTGCTCTGTCGCGATGTGATTGGCCAAACCGTCGTGGCTGTGGCAGAAGTCCCGAAAGCCGCTTTCAGCAGCTGGCGTCGCGCCCTGATTCAGCGCCTGGGCCGCTATGCCCTGATTGTCGATGACCTGACGTTCCGAACCGATAGCGACAACATGCAGGTGGAGTTCAGCTGGGAAACGGCAGGCGGGACCTGGGACAGCAAGAGCGACGCGATCATCATCCAAGGCGACAAGCAATCGCCCTACGAGCTTCGCACGGCTGACCCCCTCGACGTCCGCGGTCGCGGGGTGATCAGGATGTTCTGGAACGGGGCGGTCAACAAAGACCAGCACGGCATGTTCTTCCACCTCCTGCGACGGCGGCCGGATGACTCGCAGCAGGTCCCGGCCTGCACCAGGATTGCCGAGAATGCCGCCGTCCTCGGCCTGCCGCTGCCGGCCCTCGCGGTCGTCGGCGAACACGATGGGGTCAAAGCCGACCTGGCTCTGGTCGCCACAGACCACCTGCACGGCCGGCGTCTCGCCGCCGCCGCACTGGACGGAGCAGCACTGCTCTCCGCAGATCCGCCCGTCAATGTGGACTGGGATTTCTCGTCCGGAAGGCTGCGCGTGGTCGCCCCTGAAGACACTCAGATCCGCCTTGCCATCGGCCAGGGGCCACTGACCGTGGACGGAGCCGGCGTGAAGCACGAACCAGGCCCCGATGGGCAAACGGTTCTCCGTCTCCGGGCAGGACGGCACACCATGGAGGGAGCCAAACCGCACCCGCAGATCCTCAGCAGAACCACCGGCCACTTGCGGAGCTTGTTGGCCCATTCGAAGGAACAGCGCCTGCAGGCGACAGCGGCTGCAAGCAGCACGCAAGCTGGCCCGGTGGTGCCCGAGCTGCCTGTTGCGATGACGGTAAAGGTCACCCCCAGCAAGATCGTGCACCTGTCAACGATCCCGTTGGGCAAAGGGTCTCTCATCTGCGCGGTAGCCGGGAAGACGGCTCACCTTCTCACCGCCGAGGGCAAAAGCGTCCGCACGTTGCAAGCGGATGCGGACATCCGCATGGCACACTGGTGGCCGGAGCACAAATTGCTCCTAACCGGGTGCGTTGACGAGAAAGTCATCGCCTTTGGCGAAGACGGAGAGCGTAAGTGGGAATTTGTCTCGGAGATGGATCCTGCGGTCTACGCCGCCGCCAAGACCTACTGGTTCAAGTCCGCACGCGGACACGGTGGTATCCACGGATTGAGCACGGGCATCTTCCTCGACGGCACGTCACAGTGCTTTGTGGGCAGCGCCTGCACCCTTGAGATCATTGATGAGAACGGCCTGATCGTCAAGCGGAAACCCGTGTTCTGGGGACCTGGATGGAAGTTTGCGCTGACCAACGGCCCGGACGCCAGCACCAATCTGCTCATTGCCAGGCAGCCCACTGACTCCCATGCTCTGGCGGTGCTGAACAACAAGACCATGAAGCTGGGACGCAGCTTCCACGGCGTGCCCTCAGGCCACACCTCCGTGAGCGGTTGGGCCTGTATGAGTCGCGGCCACATCTTCTACCAGGACCTGGACGGAGACGGAACCCAAGAGGTGGTTTCGGAGATCAACGGACGCTGGAACCGGGTGACGGTCTGGGACGAAGCAGGTAGGCCCTTGCACAATGCCCAGTTCGGTCCCGGCGCAACCATCCCGAACAAGAACATGCGGGATTTGGACGTAGCCGATCTCGATGGCGATGGCAAGAAAGAGATCGTTGTGGGGACCTCTGCCGGGCTGGTCGTTGCCCTGGATCACACCTGCGAGAGACTATGGTCGCGACGGCTGGCCTCCTCCCCGTTGGTGCTCGGGTGTTACCGTCCCGCGGGGGCTACCGAGCCCTGGGTCGTGGTGGGCTGTCACGACGGCACTGTGCTGGCTTTGGACGGCGCAGGGAAGACCGTCCGTGAAGCAAGCGTCACCGGCTCACCGACTGGCATCGACTCGATCGAGACGCCGGCCGGGATGATGGTCCTGATCGCATCCAGCAAAGGCGAGGTCAGAGGTCTCCGACTTACTGCTGATTAGCCTGGATTGTTCGTCAGGTTGGCTCGTGAGTACGGACGGTCAGGTTCGTAGTTCCGGCTTCAGCCGGTCCAGGACCGCTTCCCAGACCGCCTAAAGGCGGAACTACAAGCCACTTGTGCCTCCAGGACAGGCGGTCGTCCCGCGGTTCGTGAATAGATTAGGCAGGATTGAGTTAAAGGAGCAGTCTCATGCCAAACGCTCACCCCATCAGCCTTCTTGCGATGTCCGCCCTCGTCTTGGCTGGGGTGGCCCGGGGACAAGCTGTCCAGAGCGCCCCGCTCAATCTCACTGACGTAATCTCACTTCCGGCCCAGACGATTGCGTTCAACAGCGCGTCTGAGCTTCAGCTGCCGTCGTTGCCGGCAAAGCCAGGGCACACACTGGCCCTGCGTCTCCGAGCCGTGTCGCGCACCGAACAGCCCGCCGGCTGCAATTTCAATGCAGCCATCGCCATCAACGGCACAGGGCTTGGCCGCTACACCGCGGGGGGTGGAGAACGGCTCATCGGTCGGGCGCCGATGTTCACGTTCGTCGAGGGGCACAAAGGCGCGTTCCAAATCTTCGCCGGTGACACACTCATGGTCCTTTTCGCCCCAGACATCGATGCCGGTGATCGAATGACCACGGACGGGTGCGGCGCGACGTTTGCCTTCGACATCTCAGACGTGGCCCGGGGTGTCGACGGGAACACACTGACCATCCGCAACATCCGCAAGCGTTCGCATCTTGGCAAGAACATGGACCTCATCGTCCAAGACATTGAGATCGGGTGGGTGGACAAAGCGCTGCTGCCGAAGCCGCCCAACCGGGTGCCGGAGCGCGGCCAGGTCGAGACGTCGGTGACGCAGGGCCCGCTGCGACTGAGTGCAGGACGGAGAGGCGGATTCGCCCTTGCCTCGGGTGCCGCGGAACTGCTTGTGGAAACGGGTATCGGCGTGCAGCCGAAGGCCGTATCGGAACTCATCGTCGCGGATGAGCCGGATGCAGCCGCAAAGGTGACCGTGTCTGTCGAGAGTGCGGGGGCGGAGGGGCTCAGGATTGAAGCTGTTTGGTCGGGTTTCCGACTCGTCCGCAAGCTCGAATTGCGCGATGGTCTGTTGCATTGGCGAGAGTGTTGGACGAATACCGGTACGGCTGTCGCCGGACTGCCATTTCGGCATCGCGTGTTCCTTCGCTCGGAGACGGCACGGTTCCGACTCGGAGGCGACGCCGATGTCGGCGCCGTCGCGGGCAGCCCGCAGAATCCGACTGTTTTTCTCCAATCCGGACGGGCGAGTGGACACGGCTTCGGGATTACCGCGGAGAGTGACTGGCTGCGCCTTCTCATGGGGTTGCGCGCCGACGGAGGAGTGGGAGAGCTCTTCTCCGACTGTCTTGCCTTGCCGCCCGGGGCGTCGATCGACTTCGCGCTGACCGTATCGACGGTCAGGGATGGCGGTGGCTACTGGTCGTTCATCAACGCGGTGCGTCAGCGGTGGGGCGTCAACGGCACCTGCGTACCGCGGCCCGTTTTCTGGAGCTATGCACGCGCGCCGGAGATCCCGGATCGCGAAGAGCAATTGCGGCAATCGCTCGGGCATCTCGGGCCGATTGTCTTGGCACTCGGACCGTGGGTGAGGCTGAGCTACGACGTGAGCGAGGTGCGACGCGGACGGTATCCGAAGCTCGCCAACGGTGAGCCCCCCACGCCAGGCGGTACGCCGGACCTGGATGTAGGTGCTTTCGTCAGCTTTGCTCACCGGGAATTGCACTGGACGGAGTACAAACGGCGCGTCGACATGATCCATCGTGTTTGCCCCAACGTTCAGGTCATTCAGCTCATGCATCCGGCAATGGAGGTCGCCTACAAGCCACTGGCCGAGCGTTGGCCCTATGCCGCAGACGCGATCACGGCGCTTGATGGCCAGCCGTTCGAAAGCTCCCATTACAGCCGAGCGCACCTGGGCGACTGTGTGCAGAAGGGCTGGGGTGTTCTCTATTATGTGCCGCGCGCCGGTTCGGCATACCTCTCGGCTCTGCTGCGAGACGTCCGACGCAGTCTCGATGACTGCGGCTGCGACGGCGTCTACTTTGACGAATTCAGCTGGGCCGGGACCAGGCGCGACTACAGCCGCTATGATTACGGCCGTTGGGACGGGTATTCGGCGGATCTTGACGAGCAAGGGAATGTGGTGCGGTTCAAGTCCGACAATGCGGCGGAGGCCGAGGTCGCACAGCTCGAGATCGTGCGTGAAGTCGCTTCCCGCGGGAAGCTCTTCCTGGGCAATGGTACGGGCACGCTGCGGAGTGTCAGCTCCCTACCGATAGCGCGGTTTGTGGAAGGTGGGAATGGCTACGGCAGATGGGCGGGGGCTCATCTCGCAACGGTACCGTTAATTCTGGGCAATTTCGGCGACAAGACCACGGTTCGCGGCGTGTTCGACGCGGTGAAGAGCTGTCTGTCTAACGGCTGCATCTACTCACCGTCATCCGTGAATCTCGTGCTGGATGACCCCAATAACTTCGTCTGCAAGCTCTACCCGATCACGATTTGCCGCATCGCCCCCGGCACCGTGGTCGGCGAAGAGCGTCTCATCACGACAGTGACCGGGCAGTACGCATGGCCCGGAAGGGACTGCCGGCTGAAGCTCTACCAGTACGACAAGAACGGAGCTCTTGTCGGTGTATCCGCGCCGCGCACGATCGAGGACACCAGGTCCCTTGAGGTCACGGTGCCGGACGGCGGCCTGGTCATTGCAGAGATCTGTCAGCGGCAGCCCCCCATTGATGGAGGAGACAAATGACGAACACACATCCGAACTGGCGTGTGTCCGCCTTCCTGCGGTTCGCGTGGGTTGCGCTCGCGGTATCGCCATTGCTCCCGGTGCATGCCCAGGAACCAACCCCGGCCCTCATCTTTGCCGAGGATTACAGCAAACCGCTGACCGTGTCGAGGAAGTGGGACCCGACCAAATCCAACATCCACGACGACACAGGATACGCGGGTGTGAAGCCGGAATACACGATCGTCGATGAGCCCCAGGCATCCGGAGGCAAGGTGATGCAGATCGAGGTCCCCGGCTTTCTCCAGACGATCCTGGGCAACGTCACGGCTGTCAAGGGACGGACCTACCGCATCCGGCTTAGACTGCGCTGCCTTGGCCAGCAGTCGGTAGACGTGATGGTGCGCCGGAAGCCAGCCCCATACCGTCGGTATTGGACAACGACCGTGCAGGCCGGGGAAGCGTGGCGTGACTATGACCTCCTGGGTCATGTCCCAGCCGTCTACAAGGGCACGGAAGACAACACCGCGTGCCTGATGCTCATGGTCAAAGCCACGACGACACTGTGGATTGACTCGGTAGAGGCCACGGAACTGCCACCAGACTACACGCCGCCTCCCGATCCCGAACCGGCACCGGGGAACGTGCTTCACAACAGCGGTTTTGAGCTGGGTTTCGAGGGTTGGTATCACCACGCAGCCGCCGAGGTCGTAGCTGGTCAAGGGCACTCGGGCGGCGGTGCCCTCCGTCTGACCGGACGCCAAGGACTCACATCCACGTGGTACAAACTCGCCCGGGGCAGACCATATCGGGTGAGTGCCTGGTGCCGTTTCGAGACCGGCAAGGGCCACGTGCGACTTGGGCCTTGCCGCTACGTGTGGCCCACAGGCGGCGTGTCGATACTCAAGAGCATCCCGGTGGGAGCGGGAGAATGGAAGAAGATCGGCTTCGATTTCACTGTGCCGGACGCCTTGCGAGCTTCGGAACCGTTCTTCTATCTGCGGATCTGGAATATTCCCCGGGAATCCACCGGGCCGTTGCTCGTGGATGATGTCGTGCTCTGTCCAGCCGAGACCGATCCGGCATACACACCACGGTCCGCCATAGAACTGAGTGTCCGAAGTCGAGCTCCGAAAGGCGTGTACTTGCCTGGGGAGGACGTGCAGCTGGATGTGCGTATCTGGAACCCAGAGGGGCGCCCCCTCCCTGACGGCGTTCAGATCGCGCTGTTCGACGAAACGAATACGGAAGCACGTTGCGAGCCAGTGGCCTTGGATGGCACGCAAACTGGAACATGTGTCATCAGGGACCTGCCCACAGGCTACTGGCGCGTGGAGACACGCACGGGGCTTCCCGCCGCTGACTGCGCTGAGGGCGAGACATTCGTGGTCAAGACCCCGCTCACGCCGGAGATCCACGACGCCGTGTTCTCTCTCGGATCGCACATGTCCAATGACGACGCGGCCCTGCGCGCGGCTCACCGGCTGGGCGTACGCTGGGATCGGTTCCACGACATCATGGGCACCCCCACCAAGTGGGTTTCGCTTGAGCCGACCAAAGGTGAGTGGAGGACCGAGGAGCCGAGGCAAGTCACTATGCGTCGGAGCTCGGGCACGCAGATGCTGGGGCTGATCGATCGCTGTCCGGGATGGGTGCAGGGAATCGAGGGGAAGGATCGCCGGGGGCGCACCAGGCACTTCCATGCGATGACATTGAGGCAGGAGGACATTCCTGCTTGGCGTGCATACGTCCACCGAACGGTCACACAGTTCCGCAACGACATTCGTGCCTGGGAGATCACCAACGAACCTCAACACAGCGCTCGAAAGAAGCTACCGGCCGGCACGCCTGGCCAGCAATACGCCATGATTGCCAAAGCAGCAGCCGAAGAGATTCGTCGCGCCGATCCGATGGCCAAGATCATCGGTGTTGGCGGAACGAACACGCACCACAAGGACTTCCTCAATTCCCTCGGCGAAGCAGGCGTGTTCTCGCTGGTGGACACAATCTCAATCCACTCCTACGGCACGGGAGCAGCGCCTTGCGGCCAGAGCCCTGCGTCTTATATGCGCTGCGTGGAGAGTGTTCGGGAACTCGTCCGCAGCTACACGGGCAAGGAGGTCGAGATTTGGGACACGGAGAGCGGCATACCGATCGACAGCGCATCCCGCAAGTTCCGCACACTGCCTGGTCAGGAGGCCTACAGCGGCGCGATCCTGTTCGCGAAAATGTTGGTGGCAAGACGCGCGGCAGGCATCCGGAAGTGGTTCCTGTTCCATGCGAAGGTGCAGCCGGACTGCTGTGCCCGAGGATGCGGACACTACTTCGAGCTCAACAACACGGTCACGCCTGCCGGCCTCACCCTTGCGGTCGCCTTCCACTTCCTGCAGACAGCCGATTTCGACAGGCTCGAGGAAAAGGGCGACGCGGGGCTCGTCCGCGTGCACTTCCGCAGACCTGAGGACCGAATGACAGTCGTGTGGAGCAACCAGGGCGACCAGTCAGTGCCTCTGCCGAAGGGGGCCTCCGCATTCTCGGTCTGGGGACGCCCGGTCGAACCAGCACCGAACGGGCTCATGGTCAACCGCGACCCCGTGTACATCGTGCAGTGACGGCGCCAGTTCACTGAATTGCCGCCCAATCGTCCCGAAGCCTTCCTACTGCAGGTGTGCCGGGGCGTCCTTCCGCCAGCGCGCGAGCAGCTTGCCGTAGAAGCGCTTTCTGAAAAGCTGGAAGCGTTTCCGGGTGACCTCGTCTGCGTCCCTCAGCTTGCCCTCCGCGGCGCTCATCAGTTCGCCCAGCTGACGGATAACGTCCCGGGTGTAGACCTCCTCCCAGAGCCCGGTCAGCCCTCGCTCCTTGCCCCAGCGTTCGGCTGGAATGTCGACAATATCCTGGTAAGCAGCGCCCCGGTAGCGACCCTTGTCGCAGCGAATGATGCCGTTGACCCACTTGTCTTCGCTCACCCTCAAGAACTCGACGACGTCATCGGCTGCGGCCCCGTACATGCGCCGGGCATACTCCCGGATCAACGCTTCGGCGTCAAGCGTCGGATCCCACATCATGCGCAAGTTCAGATAGACGTCGAGATGCGCCTGGAAGCCTTGGCTGACCAACGTTTCGAGGAAGATACCGTCCACATTGAGACCATCCAGTTCGTTGTAGAAGCGCCCCGCGGACCAAAGTCGGGGCTGCGGGATGCCGTCGTATTGGGGGCGATCGATGTGGTAGCTCCAGAGAAAGATCGGGCTCTGGCTGTAGGTGCTCCACCTCCGAATATCGGCAAATACGGTCTCCATGACACTGTTGTCACGGCTGTTCCCCAAGTGCACGGCCGTCGCCCCGATGAGCACGTTCGGGGGTAGCCTCTCCATGTCCTTTGGGACTTGGCGAAAATGGGAATAGGCCAGCATGGTGAAGCGCCTTTCAGGGAACGCCGCGTAGACTCTCGCAGCAACCTGGCGAGCATAGCTCCAGACGATGGCCGAATACTCTCCGTATGGCGACTCCGGGTCAACGAGCGCCTGACACCTCTCGCAATGGCAGCCCTTGTAGTTGTCGCCCGGAAGCAACGAGAAGTAGATATCCTGCATGCGATCAGCATCCCATCGGGCGTTCCACGGGGCACTTTCCAACTCCGTCGCCTTCCTGCCGGAGAAATAGGCGACGGCGTCGTCACCGATCTTCCGGATGACGTCCGGGTGGCTGTAGCAGAGCGAGCCATTCTTGGTGTCCTTCCCCCAATAAATGTCGCGCGTGCCATCCTCTTTGAGTGCGAAGAACTCCGCGTTCGTCTTCCGGTAGCGGTAGTAGAATCTGAGGGTCAGAGGCAGATGGTTGACGGGGCGGTGCAAGCTGGAGAGGCGGCAGCGCAATGCCCACCGGGTCGATTCCGGCCGGGTGACCCCCAGCTCGGTATAGTCGGTCATCCGCCAGGTTGTGTGCCCCGGGATACTCCAGTCCCCGAAGCCCGGCATGCAGCGGACGACCATGCGTGGTTCGTCGGTCACATCAAGCGCGCCGACGGTCAGGTCCCGCTTCTGTGAGACACTGGTGCCGAGCTCGCCTGGGTAGTACCAGCGAACCCCGACGACCCGTTCGAGGAACTCGTACGCGGCGAAGAGCGTACCGTGTTCGGGTTTGATCTCGCGGGAACGCCAACCGCGCCCACGGTGCGGGGCCTCATCGACATGATCGGCGTAGTTCTCGATGTTGTACTGCTTGTCGTCGCGCCCGGCGACCATGACGAAACGGCCCGACCGGAGCAGCCGTAAGCCATCACGCCCAAGTTCACTCACATCCAGTCCACGCTCCCGCGATTCCGCCGTATCACCGACGAGGATGACCGGACCTTCGGCCGGGACTGCTTGCGAGATGGCTATATCTGACCTGGTGGCGAGGTCGAGGAACTGCTTCAACTCCCTTGCCGCGAAGTCCGCAACCTTGCCCGCGTCAGGCGGGACAGCAATCACGGCATGTGCGTAACCGTCCCTGACAAGGTCGAGCCTCTCCTGCCCGGCAGAAGCACCGGCAACCATCATACCGGCACACAGCAGGGAGAGGCACCAAGGCCCCACCGTCCTGCCTCGGCCCGGGTTCGGACGCGCAAGTAACATCTGCTCCTCCTTTGCCACCGCTCTCGACCGCGATCTCAGACGGTCATGCGCTCTACACTACTCCACCTGGCCGACCGGTCGAACACCCAACACCCCGGAACTGAACAGAAACTCCCGGGACGCGCGACGGCTGCGCCACCCGCCTCCTGTTTCTGCCCTCCATGGGCACACTTCTCCGCCCCCCAGAAGGAAGCCTCTTGCTCCCAAGGCATTCCTGATGTACAATGAACCGGTCGTAACACGCTCGGTGTCAAGCCGATTATACTGGGGCAACGTCCCGAACCAAAGGAGTGCAGGGCATGGCAGTGCGAAGGAAGGATGAAGGGTTCACGCTAATCGAGTTGCTGGTGGTAATCGCGATCATTGCCATCTTGGCAGCCATGCTTCTGCCCGCTCTGCAGCAGGCGCGAGGAAGAGCACTTACGGCCAGCTGCGGGAGCAACCTCAAACAGCTCGGTTTGGGCCACACCCAATACCGTCTCGACTATGACGGCAACATCCCCTACTGGAACTACACCAACCATCGGAATAACTCCATATACGGGGAGAAGATCTGGTTCTGGGCCATTGAGCCATATGTGGGCGACCACAAC
>Ga0209045_1002704_pt1 | contig 12534 bp, 6 predicted proteins | sample SaaInlLV_10m_DNA_4_FD_184664 | JGI IMG/M metagenome (GOLD analysis project Ga0209045, IMG submission 184664) | Marine microbial communities from expanding oxygen minimum zones in the Saanich Inlet - Saanich Inlet SI072_LV_200m_DNA (SPAdes) (version 2) | ecosystem: Environmental > Aquatic > Marine...
CCCTAAGATTGCCAGGAGACGCTTAATGACAGATCGTACATGCGAGACTGCCGACCGGCAGATGACGAGCGTTTTCGAACGCTACTTGACCGTGTGGGTCGGGCTTTGCATCGTGGGGGGAATCGTTCTCGGGAAGCTGGCGCCAGGGCTGGCCAAGGCCCTTGATGGCATGGCTATTTCGGTGAAGGGTGCGCCGGTGGTGTCCATCCCGATTGCCGTGTGCCTGTTCTTCATGATGTACCCGATCATGGTGAAGATTGACTTTGCGAGCGTGGTCAAGGCCGGGAAGAGCGGGAAGCCTGTATTTCTGACGCTGTTCGTGAACTGGTGCATCAAGCCGTTCACCATGTATGGCATTGCGCTCCTATTCCTGGGTGTCCTCTTCCGCGGCTTTATCGGGGCCGAGGCAACCGACCTGGTCAAGATGCCCTTCGGCCTCGACTTGCCGGTTGGCGCACAGTATGGGGCAGGAACGGTCGTGCTGCAGGAGGGGGTCAAGCTGCTTCAGGTCCCGCTCTGGCGTAGCTATCTTGCGGGTTGCATCCTGCTCGGCATCGCCCCTTGCACGGCCATGGTCCTGGTTTGGGGCTACCTCTCGAAGGGCAACGATGGGCTGACGCTGGTCATGGTGGCCATCAACTCGCTGACCATGCTGGTACTCTACGGCGTGCTCGGCGGGTTCCTGCTGGGAGTCGGACGCCTGCCTGTCCCCTGGCAAGCGCTTCTTCTTTCCATCGGGATATACGTGGCGTTGCCGCTGGTCGCAGGCTACATCTCCCGGAAGTGGATTATCGCCGTCAAGGGGGAAGCCTGGTTCAAGGACAAGTTCCTGCATGTCCTGACACCGGTTACCATTGTGGCGTTGCTGATCACGCTGGTTCTGCTGTTCTCGTTCAAAGGTGAGGTCATTCTCGGCAACCCGCTCACCATTGTCTGGATCGCCATCCCTCTGTTTATCCAGACGTGTCTGATCTTTGCCTTGGGCTACGGCCTTGCCAGGGCACTGAAACTCCGCTACGAAGACGCTGCCCCTGCCGCGATGATCGGCGCCTCCAACCACTTTGAGGTGGCCATCGCGACGTCGACGATGCTGTTTGGTCTGTCCTCCGGGGCAGCGCTGGCAACTGTGGTTGGCGTGTTGATCGAAGTGCCGGTCATGCTGATGCTGGTCCGGATCTGCCTGCGGACACAGAACTGGTTTGGGCCGGCAGAGGCGGATTGATGGTGTTCATCAGGACATCCGGCACATCGGTCATGATCCCGGGGACACCTCTGTCGATCAGCAGCTTCATGTCCTCCGGACTGTTGGCATAGAACACGTTGGCCGGGGTGCGTGTTTCCTTGATTCGGCGGATGTAGCTGTCTGATAGGCACGCTTTCGTGGGTTGCAGAACATCCACCCCGAATGCCAGATGGCGCTCCAGGTTCGCTCTTTCTTCCCCGACACAGACCGCGACGTCAGGGCACACGGAGCGGACACGCTCCGCTTCCGCGAAAGACCGCAGCATGAGAAAGGCGGAGTCACCGAGTCCGTGATCGCGATACAGTGTGATGATGTCCTTCAGGGCTTCGGGGGTGTCTGTGTAGACCTGGATGTTCAGACCGACGTTGCCCGACAGCGTCACCAGTGCCTCTTCCAGAGTCGGGATGGTTGCATCACCGACCGGCTTGGCGGTCTGGTGCCCGCTGTCGTGTGTGCCGGTCCAGTACGTGGCATTCAGGGCCTTCAGCTCGGCCGCCGTATGGCTTGCGACCGGGCCGCTTCCGTTGGTTGTCCGGTCCACCGTGGCATCGTGGATGACGACCAACTCTCCATCGGCAGATTCCCGCACGTCGAATTCGACGATGTCCGCCCCCAGTTCCACTGCTCTTGTGAAGGCGAGCAGTGTGTTCTCCGGGTATCTCCCCGAGAAGCCGCGGTGAGCCGTCACAACTGTCTTGCCCGGTGTCTGATAGAGTTGCCGTAGATGCATGGCGTTCTTCCCGCGTACGGATCTGCTGCACGCCTCTCTTGTTGGCCGTGCTGCGATCAGGTTTGAGGCGTAGGGAGGGGCTTGCCGTAGAGGTCTTCGGAGACGCGGCTGAACGCGGCATACATCTTGCGTTTCGCCTCGGGCGACGCGCCAATGGCGGCTCCGTCACCGTAGTCTGAGAGGATGAACCCACCTTCCGGTGACATCCAATGCTTAGCCAGGGCACGAGCGTCTGCTTCGATTTCACGCTCGTCGTCGGTAGGCAGGGCCATCTGGATGTCGGCCAGGGATTCAAAGCAGATGCGGCCTCGATAACGGGTGCCCATCTCCTCGATGCCCAGCGCACGTGGTTGCTGCAAGTTTACCACATTGACTCCGGCCGCGATGTATCCCTCCACGATCTCGTTCACCTTGCCGCAGGAATGGACCCACACATCCTGCCCACCTTCGTGCATGGCGTCGAAAAGGCGCTTGTACCGTGGAAAGAAGATCTCGTCCCACATGTTCTTGGAGACGAAGGCAGCCTGTTGAGTGCCCCAGTCATCGGTCATGGAAAAGGCGTGGATGCGTGTGCCGAAGCGTTCCTGGAAGTTCCGGACCCGGACGAGTTGGGCATCAATGATCTTGTCAGCCAGGAGGGTGCACAGGTCCGGCTCCAGGGCGAGACCCATCAGGAGACTTTCGAATCCGACCAGCGCGTGCATCCGTTCAAAGAGCACGAAGAAGATCCCGACACAGGTGTATTTGCCGGCAGTTTCCGCGCGTTCCAGGACTGCCTCCGCGTCAGCGTACCGCCAATCATCGGAGTAATCCGGTGCTACGAAGTCGGGGACCTGTTCAAGGGTGATGGGGTGGCCTGTAACCTGCCCCATGTTGGCCATTTCCGTTTGCTCCCAGGCGCAGCCCCATTCATCCGCAACCCGCACCCCATCGACACGTGTTTCGCCGGTCGCGAAGGGGATCCCCATGGTGTCGTCGCAGCCGAAGCAGCCCATGCGGACAGGGAGGCGTTCTGGTGCGGTCTGGTAGATCGCGGTTTTGACGATCTCGTACGAGGACTGTCCCATTGCTGGATTCCTTTATGTCATGCGGTCACGGGTTCGGGGGGGGCCTTCCGCTCGGCTCGACCCGGGGCGGATGGCCTCAGTGCGTTTCGTGCTGTGTCCCGTCACCCGAATGGCTGCCCCGCATAGGGCCTCCTGCGTCAGTGTGGTGGAAGTACACTGGCATCACGGTTGGTGGGAAACCGCTCCCGAGCGGAACAACTGCACGGGTTGGCCGTTGCCCAGGAGCGTTGTCCAGTCACCTGCCGGCATCTTCGTTTCTCCCGCTGACGGGCTGTCCGTATTGACCGCAACCAGGAACCGCACATTCCCCTCGGTCCCGATGGTCCGGATGCCACCGGTTGGCGAAGGAGTGCAGGCCACACGGACGTCGCGTCGGCGGGCTGGATCGCAGGCCAGGACGGCGCAGAAGTACTCGGTCTCAGCACTCACTTTCCGGAAGGCGATAAATGGGAACTGCTTCGTGACCAGACTTGTTTCGTGCGTGATGGACCACTCCTTGCCCTGACGCCGTTCGCCGTTGCCGGGCGGCACGGCGATGGTAACGACGGGGCCCGCACCAAAGGTGACCTGCTCGGGTGAGAGTGTGTCGACCGTGTCAGTCGATGAATGGAAGTAGACATCCAGCGTACGCTTGTCGCTGGACGTGCGGACAATCTGGTCGATGATCACGAAGCACGGGGCCGTGTGCTTGATGTGCACGATGGTCCGGATGTTCTCGACTCCCAGGCCCTGGTAAGCTGCACTTGTGCACTGCCAGATGTCAGCATCGGGTGATGTCTCGAACATGTTCAGGCGGGGCATGACAGCCTTCATGTCCTGGCCGTCAACGGTCAGTGTGCTGTGCGCCTTTGAGCGCCTCATATCACTGGTATGTGGGCCGTAGTAGCTCGGGACACCCCGATCTCCCATCAGTAGCCGGCCGTGGGCGAACAGGGTGATCCCCAGAAAATCGGGGTGGGAGTGACCGTGGACGCCATGGCTTACCGCCAGGTAGACCGCACTCCCGAGATCGCCTCCGCGGCGCAGTACGCTCAGTCCCTGGTGGGGGAAGACGTAGGAACGGGGCACCCACGGCTTGTGTAGCGTATCCGGCGCGAGGCGATCGCGGAGCTCTTGCTGTGAGCGGAACGGGACAAAGCCCGTGACACAGTAGGCGCCCCGGTCTGCGATTGCCTGCGCCCCCAAGGCCAACAGGAGGCCCTTTGTCTCCTGATCCTGTAACAGGCGGGCACCGTGCAGGAGCGGCGGATCAGAGCGTCCATAGAACGCGTCCCCGATAGCGGGATATCGCCCGTCGGGCATGGTCATTCGGGTGAGGATATGGAGACCACGGGCGATGCCCTCCCGGAGTTCCGGGCTGTCCAGGTAGCCGTCGTGTCCATTCCTGACGAGGAGATCGTGCGGCCTGAATAGCGAGTTCAGGATGCCTTTATGGTAGCCCAGGGCCTCGGTCCCGCCGTCCGGTTTGAACGTTCTCGCATAGCGTTTCATGATGGTCGCGCCCTGCTTCCGCCAGGATTCGGCTTCACGGAACTCGGGGAACAAGACCCCCATGCGGATGAGCCCGGTCGCTACGAAGAGCCCCCAGTTCGAGGTCCATGCAGGGGATATTTCCCAGTCGGCCATCAGCCAGCGACACCCGCCGAGAATGGTCTTCAGAATATGCGTCTGGGTCTGTGCATCGAAGCTGGGCGTTCCCGCCATATGATGAAGTGCGCGCGCCAGGCGTCGTCCGCGGATGGCGAGGCCGAGTTTGTACCACACACACCACTGTGGATTGACCGCGTCGCGCTGGTCCCACCAGTCCTCGAAGGCACTTGCGTAGGCGTTGGCGTAGCTTTCATCGCCGGTTTCCAGCCAGGCCAGGAAGAGCGGCTGCAGGGAGCCGAAGTAGTGGAATCCGTAGATGTTGCCGTGGTTGGTCACCCAGTCCACTTTGCCGCCCCGGAACGCGACCCAGGTTGACTTTGCTCCGGCGTACAGGTGTTCACCTGCGGCGACGCGGTCGGCGTCCTGCCGTGTCCACTCATAGATGCCGTTGAAGAGCCGCGCGAGGCTGTCGTCCTTCCCTGGGAAGGTCCTGCGATAGACCTCCAATTCGTCCCGGTAGGCTTCCGTGGACACGGTGTCAACGGGGCGCTGACCCTGGGCCAAGTGGCGGCAGAACGCTGTCAGCGCTGCCGAATCGCTCACGGTTCGGGCTTCTTTGACGGCTTGCAGAGCGACGTGATCGAGAGTGAGGGCCTCGAGCAGGTCAGCGTCGCTGATGTGGGCCATCGTTTCGGCGAACACCCCTGCGTCGACCACAAGGTGCTTGGGGGGCTTTGGGATCTGATGCGGGCTGTCTGCGCTCACGGCAACTCCTTTGCTTTCCGGGCCGGCCCTGACGACGACGACGGCATCGATCAACGAGTGGAACGCCCACCCGCGTCCGCTGTTTTTCAGACCACGCTTGCCGAATTCGAGCCGGGTCGTGTTCTCACCGGCGGCGAAGAGCAATCGGGCTTTGCTGAAGCCTGTCCTCGCGTCTGACGTTTCGCCGTACCAGTGTGCCAGGTCGCACCGCCAGACTGTCTGGCCATCGAGCGAGACGTAGAGCTCCTCGTAACCGGAGTGACGGCCTTTGTAGCCTGTGGCGTAGGCGAAGGACAGAAGGTAGCGACGTCCCTTCTCCAGGGCGAGATCCTGCCCTACGGTCGACCCTCGGCCGATTCTCGGCTTCTCCAGAACCCCGAGATCGAAGCAGACGTTGCCATCGGTGGCGGCATCGGTGCTCCGGCCCGTGAAGACCATGCCTTCGGTTACCACGACGTCCCAGTACAGCACGCCGTTGTCTGGCGCGTGCGCCTCAAAACTGCCGTTCCGAACGATGTTCGGCTGAGCCTGGGCAGAGCCTATGCCGCACACGGCCAGGGCAAGCACACCCATGAACCATCTTTGCTTTTGCTTGCGCGGGCTCATTCACCTTCCTCCGGGGGGGGGCAGTACAATGCTATTGACTTTCTCTGCCCCCCGTGTCTGGCCGAAGAGTCGCCGGGTGGCACCGCCTGCCTTCTAAGTGGAATGCCACTTCGTCGACTACACTTCCAGGCGGAGCCGGTCCGGGACTCCCACATTGTGTGCTTCTCGAGAGTGGGAGGGGCTGCCATGCCGCGACCGTCTCCAGAGGAAGTTAATAGCATCGGGGGGGGGCAGCAGACGCTTCGGAGCGTCAGCGTGCGGCTGTTCCATGGGTACAATGGTGCAACAGGGGGCGCTCGACCACCGGGCAGGGCAAAGGACACTGTCGCTTCTCACCACGATTGCGGCTCTTGGAGGCAGTGGCACGTTGCGGTACTGTGTGGCACGTAACAGATGAGTCTGGCCTTCGCCAGCTGTTCTGTCGCTCATATCTGAGCAGCGTAACTTCGGTACCCACTACTCGGGAGTCGGTGAAGTCACGGACGAGGAGTCAGAGCATTGAAGCGTCGCGATTTTCTTGCCACAACTGCTGTTGGGCTGGCCAGTCTCGGGCGGGCGCTTCCCGCGTCCCCCGATCGCCCCAATCTTCTCTTCATCATGACCGACCAGCAGCGCCACGATGCGTTGAGTATCGCCGGCAATCCCGTGCTCAAGACGCCGAATCTGGACCAACTGGCGCGTGAGGGGGCCTGGTTCGAGCGGGCCTACACGCAGTGTGCGGTGTGCGCACCTGCCCGAGCGACGATTCTCACCGGGCGTACTGTTGCTCACCACGGCGTGCGCTCCAACGGTCTTGCTCACGTCGAGGAGGATTCAGGCGTCTGTCCCATGAAGACGTTTGACGAACTGCTGACTGACCGGGGCTACAGGTGCGAATACCACGGCAAATGGCATATGCCGATCCACCGGACCGCCTGCTACCGGCAATTCGGCGTTGAGCGCAAGCCGAAAGGGCGCTACCGACTGCGACATTTCATCAATTACCGGGCCCAGCTTGATCGGGACGTGCCTCGTCGAGAGCCGCGCCAAGGCGAGCAGATGTCCGAGTACGGGCGGCCCTACACGGTCGATCCCATGGATCGCTGGTTCGGGCTTCCCTCGGGACAGGACGCGCGGAAGTCAAAGCGCAGGCAACCGGACTATCACGGCAGGCTCGAGATCCCGGCGGATCACTCCATGACCGCCTACCAGGGACGCTGCACCGTCGAGGCCCTGCAACGGGCAGCCAGGCAATCCGCCCCGTTCAGCATCACCGCGTCCATCAATTTCCCGCACTCCCCGATCCTGCCGACAGCCCCGTATTACGGGATGTATCCGCCCGAGGAGATCACGCCGCCGGCCAGTATCAGTGATCCCATGACCAACTCACCGTACCGCAGGGCGAACGGACGAACGCAGATGCCGGAGTATGCCGATCCGGACAAGATCCGCTACATGATCTCGAACTACTACGGATTGGTCCGTGAGATTGATGACTGGGTTGGGAGAATCCTCGAGGAGCTGGACCGCCTCGGCCTGCGCGAGAACACCCTCGTGATCTTCACCAGCGACCATGGCGAGATGCTCGGGGCCCACGGTATGCGCGAGAAAAACGTGTTCTATGAGGAGTCGGCGCGGATCCCCTTGATTCTGCGGTTCCCGGAGAGGATCCGCGGAGGCACGTGCGTGGCCGAACCGGTCTCGAATCTTGATTTGTTCGCGACGATCATGGACTACCTGGGAGCAGGCCGGGTCGCGTCGGATGGGGAGAGTCTCAGGGACACTATTGAGGGGAGGTCCACCCGTCCGGGGTACATCGTGACGGAGTGGAACTACCACGGGCCGCGGGAGCCAAATTACATGGTAACGGACGGTCGCTGGAAGCTCCTTACATGCTACAGCCCCGAGTCGTCAATTGTGAATGCGCTCTACGATCTGCAGGAGGATCCTCACGAGATGACGAACCTGCTCGGGCGCAACCCCGAGCGGGAACAATATCGTGATCAGGGCGAGCGCATGAAAGGCCTTCTCGTCGCCTGGCTGGAACGCATAGGGCATGCCGAACACGCGGTCGGTGTGGCTAAGCGCCCCGTCATCAACCCGAACATCCTCCTGCCGGGATTGACCGAGATAGGGGTTGTGTGTGGAGATCCCGTGGCGGAACGCGGTGTGGCTTTTGAGCGCGAAAGCTCGGTCACGCGGAACGAACCGGTCGAAGCGGGGGGACGGGGCGGGTGGCGTACCGTCCGGCGAAAGCCTGGTAACCGTTTCCGTTATGTCTACTTCACGGTCGACTACGCGGACTTCGAGAGCGGTGCCAAGCCGCACTGTCGAGTCAGCCTTGACTACTTCGACGAAGGTTACACGGAGGTGACCATAGTCTACGACTCCAGCGATGCGACGGTGAAGGTCGTGCCGCGTGCTCCGGGGGCGTGGAAGCCGGGCGTGCGTTTTACGGTCGGCGACAGCAAGACCTGGAAACGTGCCACATTCGAGATCCACGACGCACGGTTCGCTCACCGCCAGAACGGGCGCGACATCCGGGTTCAGGTTCAGGGCGATCGTGAGTTGACGTTCGGCGGGTTGACCATCGAGGCCATTGCGCCTCCTCCGGGCGGGCCTGGGGCCCCAGAGTAGCGGAAGTATCCCATTTCCATGTCGGCCGGGATCGGCCGGCAGTCGAACGAGTGGAGAGTGACAATGCGTGTACTGGCGGTTCCTGCCCTTTTCCTTATGACCAGCCTGTCGTTTCCACCCGGAGCCGCTGCTGCGTCTCGCACGATCTCCATCGACCCGATGACCGGCACGGCCAACTGGCAGCTCGGAGGCCATCGCGTCAACTATGTCCTTGGTGCCAGTACGCTGACGGCTTCAACCGAACAGGTACGGGCCGATGCAACCGCGTCGCTGAAGTTGGCCTACGACTTCAATGAGAAACGGCGTACCTACATCTCGGCCTACTGGCAGGGCGACGCCATACCGGGCCGGTGCCGGGCGGTCTCGTTTTGGCTTTTCGGCGACGGCTCGCAGCGTCCTCTTTCGCTGGCGATCGAGGATGCAGCAGAACGCTGGTGCCGGAGAGAAATCGGCCCCATCGATTGGGACGGATGGAAGTGCGTCACCGTCACCATTGCCGACGGCGATGGCTGGCGCCCGCTGCGTCGCCGTGGAGAAAATCCACAGCCGCTGGAGCATCCTGTCCGGTTACGGCAGATCATGGTCGGGAAACGGGCTGAGGCCCCGCCCGAGGGGGCGGTCTATCTACACGATCTGAGTGCGGAGATCGAGGCAAGGCCTATGGACTTTGTGACGGCCAGGCTGTCGACCGGTCGACCTGCAAATCTGTTCTATCGCGGTGACGAGGGAGTCCTGGAGGTCGCGCTCACGAACCGGTCCGCTGAGACGGTGTCTTCGGGCCTGACCGTGGTGTTTGAGGATTTCCGTGGTAGACGCACACCTGGCGATGTGGTCGCCGTGGCTCTGGAGCCTGGCGAATCGACTACCATCCGCGTTGGCCTTCCAACGGATCGTCTCGGGGCCTTCACCGCGCTTGTGGCGCTGGATCGGGTCGGAGAGCCACGGTTCTGGCGGCAACGGTATGCCGTAAGCGAGGCGGGGACCGACGCTGCGTTCTCCGACGACAGCCGCTTCGGTTGCCACGCTTCCATCCGTGGGTTTCAGGGCGATCGTCTGAACACGGCGTTCCAGCTCAATCGTGATGCGGGAATTCGCTGGGAGAGACTTTCGTTCAACTGGCGGAATCTGGAGCCTTCTCCGGGTCGGTTTGTGTGGGATCCTCCTCCCACTGTTCCCGGGGTGAATGGGCGGGCTGTGCGTGGCCCCAGTGGACTGGCAAGCGCACCCGATTACCGCCTGAACCTGCGTGATGCGGTCACGCTCGCGTTCTGGATTCGTGGAGATGCCACACCGGGGGCCTGGCAATGGCCGGTTCTCAAGTACGCAGAGAACCCCTATCGGAACTACGGCGTTTTCCTGCACAAAGACACGGGAGTTGCCTCGTTCACCGCGTCCTTTGAGCGCGGAGGGCGGAGCCCCTATTTCGGGGTGTCGTCAGGCTGGTCGCCATGGGATGGAAAGTGGCATCACTTTGCGGCGACGTACGCGGCTGATACCGGTCTTGTGATCATTTATGTCGATGGCCGCGAGATTAAGCGTGAGGCGGTGGATGGCGGGCGACTCCAGACAGGAGAGGACGGGGTCCGTCTGGGCTCAGCGTTCAGCGGCGATCTCGACGAGGTGGTGCTGTGGGACAGGGCGCTGGCGCCCGAGGAGATCGCGACGTTGGCCAGCAAAGCGGACCCCCCGGCGGAAGGCATGACAGCCTGGTGGCGCTTCGATTGTCGTGAGATTGTGGGCCTGGACTTTGGACCCATCGGCCTGCATGCGGCCTCCTCCCGGAACCTGTTGGTAGCTGAACTCTCTCGCGGGGCTCGAGAACATGGCATGCATATCCTCGGGATCCTTGGGTTCCCACCAAAGTGGGCGTCCACGGCTCCCGCTGACGCTGCCCGGCCGTGGGTCTACAAGCCCGACCTGGAGGCCTTCTCACGCTACGTGGAGACCACGACACGGCGGTTCGCGGGGCTCGTTGACCATTGGGAGATCTGGAACGAACCCAACATCAGTGTCTTCTGGGAGCCGGAACCGGATGCAGGGGAGTTCTTTGACGTTGTCCAAGTAGGCTACGCGGCGGCCAAGAAGGGAAACCCCGGGTGTACGGTTATCACGCCCGGACTGGCTGGAGCAGGAAGCCACGGCGTGCCCTTTCTCGACGAATTGATCGAGGCGGGGGCCGCAGAACACTGTGATGCCATCTCGATCCACCCGTACCGCCAGACGACGCCCGAGGAGAGCGATCTGGCTGGTGACCTGCTCCGCATCTGCGAACTGACTGAGAAGCACGGGGGGCGACGTCCTCTGTGGATTACGGAGTGGTGTTGGACAACTCAGATCGGCGGCGGCTCAAGCGAGTACCGTTCGGCCATCATGACCGGCCGCGGCATCCCATTGGCTCTCGGTACCGGAGTGGTGGACCGGGTCATCTGGTTCAGACTCGCGGATCCCGGGACCGATCGGTTCTACTCGGAGCACAACTACGGGTTGTGTTACCATGACATGACGCCAAAGCCCTCCTACTTTGCCTTCCGGACCTGCGCCCGCCTGCTCGATGGGGCGGAATCACAGGGCGACCTGAAGCTCGGCGGCGGCGTATGGACGCGTCGTTTCCGGCGGGGAGAACAGACGGTTCTAGCCGTGTGGCATCCCAATGGGTACGCGTTGACTGCGCTCGATGTCGGGCAGAGCGAAGCAACGATTGTCGATATCATGGGCAATAGCGAATCTGTTGCCGCGCGCGACGGGGCGTTGTTCGTCCAGGCATCGGAGGCCGTCCGTTTCGTCGTTGTTGAGGGCGACATCCCATCGGGCTTGCTGCCCGTTGAGCTGCGGACACCGCAAAAGGTCCGTCCGGGGGAGACGCACGAGCTGACCCTCTTACTGCGGAATCCGCTGAAGAAGAACGCGTCCATGGGCGTGCGGCTGAGTGGCATGCTGCGACATGAGGTCAACGCGCAAGTTGAGGCCGGATGCGCTCACACAGTCGCCTTTCCTCTCACCCTCGCCCCGTCCGCCAAGCCCGGGAGGCACCCGATCAGGGTGACCGGGAGCCTGGGGGATGTCAGCTGGACGCAGACCAGCGAGATTGTGGTCACGACTGTGCCCCCGGGCGATGCCCTGGTTGGGCATTGGACCTTCGATGAAGGTGAAGGGGAGATTGTGCACGATGCCACTACCAATGCTAACCATGGGGTCGTTGCGGGATGTGACTGGGTTCCGGGGAAGAAGGGGACGGGATTGGCGTTCGGGGGGAGTTCTTCCGAAGCTGTGGGCGGGCCGGCAGCCCAGGCGGATGTGGCAGATTTGGTCCTTATCCCGGATGTCCCATCGCTCGGCGTGCTCGAGGATGTGACCGTTGCGTTCTGGCTCAAGCTCACCGGTGACACGGGAACGTGGCAGTTCCCGGTCGCCAAGTTTCGCAGCAATCTGGCGCGGAATTACGGGGTCTACATTCGCCCGAGTGACTTCGCCGCCTGTTTTTCTACCTCCTTCAGCGATGCGGATTCGCCGCATGTCGATGTCGGCGGCGGGCCGAATCTGAACGACGGTCAGTGGCATCACGTTGCCGCAACCTGCACGATGGTGCCTGGTGCCATGCGCATGTACGTCGATGGTACCGAGGTGGCATCTCGCGCGTTGCAGCGCGGGGTGATGGCGTTGGTGGATGAACCCTTGCGTATCGGGGCGGGGACCAAGGGCATCATCGACGACGTGCGTATCTACGCTCGAGCGCTGACTGCAGGGGAGATTCCCGAGCTCGCCAGATGATGCCTGGCGAATCCCCGTGTTCAGGACGAGCCTGGCCTTCGCCAGTTGTTCTATCGCTCATGTCGGAGAGTGTAACTTGCGATTGTTCGGTGCCTGAACAGAGCCGCGACTTACGGGAGCGGTTTCCAGTAGCAGTGCCAAGGAAGACC
>Ga0209045_1002705_pt1 | contig 12517 bp, 7 predicted proteins | sample SaaInlLV_10m_DNA_4_FD_184664 | JGI IMG/M metagenome (GOLD analysis project Ga0209045, IMG submission 184664) | Marine microbial communities from expanding oxygen minimum zones in the Saanich Inlet - Saanich Inlet SI072_LV_200m_DNA (SPAdes) (version 2) | ecosystem: Environmental > Aquatic > Marine...
TACGCGTGCTTCGATGCCACAAGAGGGCAATACAACGACGCGTAGATCTTTCCACTTGAATGAGAGAAGGTTGCAGATCCCTCTTCCTGCATCCACAGTAAACTACCGCTAGCGGGGCGTGCCGCCCTGTTGCTGGCGCCCGGAGAATGTGGGAGAGGGCTCCGTCCATGCTGGGAAGGCACGGCGGTCGGGAAGACGCCTCGGAGCTCCGGTCGTCCCGACCGGTTGTCTCTTGCCGGCCCGGGAGGCACCGGTTAGGGATAACCGGCCTCCAGGAAGGCGGAAGACCATGCCGAGTTGAGCTGGTGCTCGGTGTTCCGAGGGGAGCAGCGGATTGGTCGCCGCACGGAGGCAGCACACGCATTCGGGAGCGGCCTGCAGCGTCTCACCTACGCTACGAATGGCTCATCCCAAACGCTTCAACTCTTCGAACGCAGCACGGATCTCCAAGTCGTTCGGACACTTCTCCTCGCACAGCCCGCATGCGTCACAGTTCTTCAGGCTCTTCTCAGCCGGCATGCCCTTGAGGCGCTCACGGGCTGCATCTTCGAGCCCGAACACCTGCCAATTCCGGTAAAGCTCAAGATGCCGCGGGATGTCGACTCCCTTCGGGCATGGCTGGCAATAGCGACACGCTGTACAGATCCGGTCCCCGAACGTCTCCCTCAGGCGGTCCAGCCCTTCACAGAGCTCCTCAAAGCCAGCCGCTTCGTCCGGATCGAATGCGTTGACCGTCTTCACGTTCTGGGCGAGCTGTTCCATCGTGCTCATCCCGGAACATGCGGTACTCACATTAGGGTTGGAGAGGACGAAACGGAGGGCCATCTCGGTTGTCGGCAAATCCATCTGGAGGGCCTCTTTCAGCGTGTCTGATTCGCACGCCAGCACCCCCCCGGCCACCGGGCACATCGCCACAACACCTACGCCGAGTTCACCTGCTCGCGCAATGGTCGGTTCATACGCCCGGTTGATCATGTTGTACGGCACTGTCAGCGTATCGAAGACACCCGTCTCGATCAACTTGGTGAAGTTCTCGGGCTTGTCGTGGCCCGTGAAGCCAATGTACTGAACCAAACCGTCATCCTGCGCCTGGCGCAACGCATCCAGCACGCCACCACGCTTCAATAGGTGCGATGCACGATTCCATCCGAACCACCCCACCTGAAAGAACTTGAAGTGAGTCAGACCGAGGATCTCAAGCTGCAGTTCGATCTCTTTGCGGAAGGAGAAAGCTGTCGTGTCGGGATTGATCCCAGCCTTCCCCGAGACAATCACGCCTCGCGTCTTGCCCACGAGCCCCGGAGCAACACGCTGCTGACACTGGCCCCCACAATAGCCACGGGTGGACTCGAAGTAGTTGACCCCGTTGTCGATCGCGGTCGAGATGACCTGCTCGTTCAGGCCCATATCCTCAGAGAGCCGCATGCAACCGAACGATAGGGCGGAGACCCGCAACCCCGTCCGCCCCAGAGACCGGTAACGCATCAACTCATCATTCTGAATCAGGGCTTCACTGTTCGCCGGACGTGTCACGGCCATAGTCATGACTCCTTCGCAAAAGCTCTCTCTTAGGTCCAGACCGAGCCGCTTCGTCCCCTCGGGCAAAGAAAGGGCGAAGCGTCATGGCGCCAGCCTGGGCAGGAATGGTAGCACCCAAACACCCAATATAGCGTGTGGCGCAAATCCCGACCCCAGAGACGGCCCCCGCCCAGGGTTGTTCCATCCTGAGGAATCTGGCCCGTTCGTGATAGCGTGAGAACGCAATACCGCGATGACGTCTCCCGAATCCCGTGCTCACGCTCTCACCTTTCCACAGAAGTGAGAACGGAACAGCCCTGCCGCCGCCAGGGCCGTTCCTCACGCCGGTTGATTTCCCCGCGGCATGTGTCACGTTCTCCCGCAGTGGCGCCCGCGCATCGCACAGACGACACACGCACACTCAGCCACGGGAAGAGTAAGCAGGAGACCAGGGAACAGCCATGCAGAAGCCAAACTTCATCGTCATCTTCGCGGACAACCTCGGTTACGGAGACTTCGGCTGCTACGGCTCCACTCAACACCGGACGCCCGTTATTGACCAGATGTGCACCGAAGGTCTCAAGTTCACCAGTTTCTACAGCACCAGCGGCGTTTGTACTCCCTCTCGAGCCAGCATGATGACCGGCTGCTACCCGCGTCGTGTAAACCTGCACGTCGATGACAAGGAAGCAGCCGTTCTGCGGCCCGTTGCCCGGAAGGGACTGAGCCCGCAGGAGATCACCCCCGCCCGTCTCCTCAAACAGGAAGGCTACGCGACAGCCTGCATCGGAAAATGGCACCTGGGAGACCAAATCCCGTTCCTGCCGAACAACCACGGGTTCGACTATTTCTACGGCATTCCGTACAGCGAAGACATGATCCCCAGTGACGCGGAGGCTCGCAAAGGCTGGCCACCGCTTCCTCTGCTGCGCAATGAAGACGTCATCGAGGCCCCCGTCAACCGCAATTACCTCACAAAGAGTTACACCGAGGAGTGTGTCCGGTTCATTACGGAGAACAAGGATCGCCCTTTCTACATCTATCTTCCCCACGCCATGCCCGGAAGCACATCCCGTCCTTTCGCCAGCCCGGATTTCCAGCATCAATCCGCGAACGGCCCCTACGGTGACTGCGTCGAAGAAATGGACTGGTCGACCGGCGAGATACTCACAACCCTCAAGAAGCTCGGACTGGATGAGAACACACTGGTGATCTGGACCTCCGACAACGGTGCAGTCCGACGCAATCCCCCCCAGGGCAGCAACGCCCCGCTGAAAGGCTATGGGTACGACACCACGGAAGGCGCTCAGCGCATGCCCTGTATTATGCGCTGGCCGGGCCGAATAGCGCCCGGAACGGTGACCGATGAACTCACCTCCACCATGGACATTCTCCCCACCCTCGCACGCCTGGCAGGAACATGCGAACCCCAGGACCGAATCATCGACGGCAATGACATCCGCCCGATTATGTTCGCCGAAGGGGACACAAGCTCCGCTTACGATGAGGCCGGGTTTTTCTACTACCACGTCCATCAGCTCCAGGCCGTCCGTTCCGGTCCCTGGAAACTCTACCTCCCCCTACAAAAAAGGTTGCGCAACCTCCGTGGAGATGGGGAAAGGACGGGCGCACAGCTGTATGACGTGCGCAATGACATCGCCGAGACACAGGAAGTGTCGGCCGATAATCCGGCCGTCGTCCAGCGGCTGATGGCTCTCGCCGAAAATGCTCGGAAAGACCTCGGGGATCTGGATCTTGAGGGGGCGAACCAACGCCCGGCGGGCTGGATTGATGCCCCAACCCCTCGAGTTATGTAGCCGCCGATCGGGACTCGCTACGACCGTGAAAACATCTCCCCGGAGGGGAACTGCCCGGGGCGCGCAGACGTCCCCCGCGCAGGCAAAGCACAAACTGGCATCAATGATGCTATATTTCTAAGGGAAATCGCTCAACAGGCAGTGGGGCGCAGACAGCGCCCGGACGTTGCCGGCACCGAACAAGAGAGAACAGGGAAGGTAGGACCAATGAAACGAAGCATTTTCGGGACACTCAAACGCGTGGTTCGATCCACCCGTGGCGACTCGATGCTGCAGACAACGGCATCAATAGCCGCTGCAACGATTGTCGCGGGGGCTACCGTACCCGCCGTCTCGTCTTACATGACTCGAGCGAAGGAGTCACGCGCGTCAAGCGAGGTCAAATCTACCGCCACGATGATCCACGCTCTGATGGCCGACCTCGGTAAAGGTAACATCCCCCGGGCGTCCGACGACAGCCGAGCTCTTGCTCTCATGGCGACGCCGGGCATCGTGCCCCCGACCGAGGCCGGCGACGGCAACTTCTGGACTGCACCACTCACGGATCCCGCCGTCGGCGACCTGAATGCCTATCTCTACACCAATGCGGTGGGGTTTAAAGAAAAGGCATCCCCACTGCACGGCCGAGGCTGGTGCGGTCCGTACCTCGACTCCATCCTCGAATCCGACCCATGGGGCAACAGGTACATGGTCAGCATCGGCCTGTTCGGGCGCAGAAACACGGCAGTCGCCATTGTTGTGAGCGCCGGAGCAGATGGCGTGCTGAGCGTTCCCTACAACATGACGCGCGTTCAGACAACCGAGGAACACGGCGACGACATCTTCTACCCGCTTGAGTAGCCTGGCTCCGAACCGACTCTCTTCCTTCCTTGCCGTAACAGAAGCCGCGCCCCACAAAGGCGCGGCTTCTGTGTTGTCTCATGAACGAGCCACGGCTCGGCTTCGGCAGAGCCCTGACCAACGGGAGGGGGTCCCCTCTCGACTCGGCTCCCCCAGGAAGACCGCTTACGTTGTGCGCGGCTCGGTCGGCCAGGGAAGACCGCTTACGTTGTGCGCGGCTCGGTCGGCCAGGGAAGACCGCTTACGTTGTGCGCGGCTCGGTTTCGGGTGTCTGCGCGTCACCCCTCCTTGGCCAGCAGCCCGCTCACCTTGAGCCAGTCTGCACAGCGATCTTGCCAGGTCATCCCGATGAGATTATCGCGGTGTCCCATCCCAAAGCCATGCCCTCCGTCCTGGTAAATATGCACTTCGGCCGGCACTCCGACATCCTTCAGTGCCCGCCAGTAGACAAGACTCCCTGCAGGATCGATGTGGTCGTCTCCCGCATGCAGGAGAAAAGCTGGGCAGTGCCCCTCAGTGACAGCCACCTCCTGACTCAGACAGTTCGAGTCTTCATCGTCCAGCAGATACGCCGGATAGATCAAGACGGCAAAGTCCGGTTTGCAGTCAATGGTATCCACGCTGTCTGCCGCTTCATAGGCAGGTTCCCCGCTACAGGCAGCGGCCGCCGCGGCCAGATGGCCGCCGGCCGAGAATCCCAGGATCCCGATGCGGTTTGCCGTGATTCCCCACTCGTCAGCTCGATGGCGCACCAGACGCAGCGCGCGTTGAGCATCCTGCAGTGGAGGACGGTTGGCTTCTCCCTTCGCTCCGGCAGGAACACGATACTTGAGAAGTACACCTGTGACCCCCAGACCGGCCAGCCATTCGCAGATGCGCGTACCTTCATGCTCAATGGCCAAAATATTGTATCCACCGCCGGGGCACACGAGCACTGCCGCACCCGTGTTCTGAGCAGCAGTCGGCTGGTACACTGTGATGGCCGGTTCAGAGACGTTGGTCAGCCGGCGAATCCCATCGTCACGGTTGAGTTCCTCCTCAGGTAACTCGTTCCCACTTGCACCGGGTGCCAGGCTCGGCCAGACGGGAATCGGGGCGGAAACACCACCAACGGGCCCTGAGGTGGCCTCGAAGATGGCCGGACCGATGAGTAGAGGCAGCGATTTCGACGGAACGATCATTCGGTTATCTCCTGGCTTGAAGGTGCGAGCAGAACCTTATCCTGCGCAGAACAAGGAGGCAAACCACCCCCTCCAACTCCTCACCGCCATCGCTGGAAAAGGCCGGTCAGTCAGATAGCTTACGCCGCACTCACAACCTTCAAAGGCAGAAGCATGGACACCTCGGAGGACAACCACGCGACGGACCTGTCGGCAGGGCTCCTGCTCGGCCCTGACTCGCGTAAGCCGGCCAAGCTTGTGTGGATCGCCGCCGCCCAGCATCTCCTCGCCATGTTTTCGGGCGTGACCATGGTTCCCCTGATCGTGGCGCTTTCGGTCGGCGTGAAGCCCGAAGCTACCGTTCGCTTCATCAGCATGGCGATCCTTGTTTCCGGAATCGCCACCCTTCTGCAGGTGAACCGCCTTGGGCCACTGGGGTCCGGCTACCTGTGTGTGATGGGTTCCAGCGGGCTGTTCATCCCGCCAGCCATCATGGCCGGCAAGGCAGGTGGGCTACCCTTGATCTTCGGGATGACGTTGCTGCTTTCCCCGGTTGAGGCCGTGATGAGCCGGGCTGTGAAGCCGCTTCGGAAGCTGTGTCCACCCCACGTCACAGGCACGATCATTATGTTGGTTGGGTGCTCACTGATTCCCGTGAGCGTGAAGCAGTTGGGCGGAGGGCCTCGAGCCACCCCTTTCGCGTCCCCTCAAAGCCTGGCTATAGGGATGCTCACCCTGATCGTGATCCTTGCCGCTTCCGTCAACCGCCGACCGTTCATCCGGGCGTCGTCCATCATCATCGGGACAGCCGCCGGCTGGATCACTGCAGTGGCCTCAGGTTGCGCAGGACTGCCCAAGACAAGCGCGCAGCCGTGGATCCTGCTCCCACGTCCGGGGTGGGCAGGATGGGATTTCGACGTGCGCTTCGTACTGCCATTTGCGGTCGCGTATTTTGTCACGGGGTTGGAGACCTATGGTGACATCCACGCAATCGGTGAAATATCCGAAGGACGCGTGGAAGACGTTGACCCGAAGCGGGTCAGTGGAGGACTGCTCACAGATGCGTTGGGCAGCGCTTTGGCCGGGCTGTTCGGGACGAGTCCAAACACCTCGTATAGTGGCAATATTGCGATCGTTCAGTTGACCGGCGTGGCAGCTCGACGCGTCGGTATCCTCGTCGGAGCCGGTCTGATTCTCCTAAGTGCGACGCCCAAGCTTGGTGCTCTGCTCAGTGCCATGCCGGCCCCCGTCCTGGGTGGTGCCATGATTGGCGCTGTGGCAACGATGATCGGGATCGGCCTGCGCATCGCCGCCCGAGGCCTGAATACGAGTACCGATATGCTTGTGGTCGGCATGTCGCTCTGCGTTGGGCTGGCGACGCAGTCGGTGCCGGAACTCTTTGACCAGATGCCGGCCTTCCTGCAGTCGCTCCTCAAGACGAGCACCTGCACGGGAGCGCTCTGCGCGATTGCGCTCAATCTCTTCCTCACGAGTCGGTCACACGCTCCCGGTCCGCCAGCACCCGAAAGCCACGAGGAGCGCCCTGCCCAATGAACATCCTCTGGATCCTGGAAGACGCACTACGCCCGGACCACATGGGGTGCTATGGCTATCCCGGGAACACGACCCCGAACTGCGACCGCCTGGCTCGCGAGGGCGTACGTTTCACCAACGCCATCTCAACAGCATCTCACACACTCCCACCGATTGTCTCCATGATAACCGGACAGGATGCCGGTACGCACGGCATCGTCAATCCGGCGCGCTTCGCCAAATGGAAGTTCGAGAAGCTCTGGGAAGGGCGCAGGACGCCGCTTCACACCTTGCGCGAACAAGGCTACAAGATTGACGGCGAACTCGTCACCCGTTGGGCCCCCCTGGGCTTCGACCGAGATACCGCCGGTGACGATATCCCCGCGTATTTCGGGCAAAACCAAGACCAGAAGTGGTTCTTCTTCGCAGAGCCGTATCCGACCCATTTGCCGTACAATCCTCCCGACGAGTACTACCGCATGTTCCTGCCGCCTGAATGGCCCACCAGCAGCGACGCGGAAAAGCGCCTGGCCGTTGTCCGCAATTTCCTGATCGTTCACCCGTCAGGGGTCATCAGTAAGCTGGAAGCAGGCGAGAGTGACCCGTTACCTGATGACGACAGTGATGACGCCCACAAACGCACCGCAGGAACGGTCGATCTGCTCCCCGAGGATCGGCCGGCCGTGCTCGCACTCTACGATGGCGAGGCGCGAGTCTTCGATGACCTGGTGGGCACATGGATTCGGGCTCTGGAGGATCTGAATCTACTCGACGACACCCTGATCATCCTCACGGCTGACCACGGTGAAGAGCTCATGGAACGCGGCCATGTCGGACACTGTTCCTGCAATCTCAAGGGTACCCTCTACGACGAGTCCATTCGCGTTCCGCTGATCATGCGCTTCCCCGCCCGACTCCCGGCTGGCCGCGTGGTCAACCGACAGGTATCCCACATCGACATCATGCCCACCCTGTTCGACCTCCTCGAGCTTCCCTCGCCCCCAGACATGGATGGGCAGTCGCTCCTGCCCGTCATCGGCTCTGAAACAGCTCCTTTCCGGGAAGAGACCTTCTGTGAAACGCCACCGGCAGGGTGGCAAGCCCTCGCGCGCGACAAACGCGATATCTGGTGCCTGCGGACACAGCAGTGGAAACTCATCATGAATACGGAGTCCCCAACCGGTTTGCAGACGCTTGAGCTCTATGACCTGGTTCAGGATCCCGGGGAGACGGAATCACTCACCGCTTCCCGCCCGGACATCCTCGCAGAACTGTTGCCCAAACTTGAGGCCCACATCGCGGGTGCCGTCCAGTACGACGACTGAGCAAGCCAACGAACGCGGAAGCAGGAATCCAGAATGAATACCTCGACATCACTCCGCCCCCCTATCGCCTTCGTCCTCGCCCTGGGGGTTGTGCTGTCGCTCCCAGCCCTGGGTGAACTGCGCCGGTCCCCTGCCCCCGGCATGCTCTGGCTCGAGGACTTCGGGACGATCAACATCGCCGCGAACCCTCATGAAGGGTGGAAGGTGGGCGATCCACCCCAGGCATCCATCACCGTCCGTGACGGTACCGCCACATTCACGGAAATCGGTCCACGGACCTACTTTGCAGTCCTGCGCTACGTCCCCTTCGACCTGGTTGCGGACGGAGAAGGCTACCCCTACCTGCAAGTCAAACTTGCCGAGGCCCCCGGGCGCATCAGTGTCAACAACGCGTCGACCGGAGGAATGGTCTTTGGCACCGGAGTCTCCGGTGCCGGCCTCTACTCCGTTGATCTGCGGCACTGCACGTCACTCGCAGAGCGGGGGAAACCCGGGGAGTTTGGCCTCGTATTCATGGTGACTGGCCCCCGCGGCCGGGAGCCGGGACCGGAGACAAGAATTGACTGGATTCGCTGTATCCGGAGTGGACAGGACAATATCGAGGTCGAGCTGAACGACCAACAAGCCGAGGGACAGCCGGGGCATGAGTTCATCTCCGTGGGAGACGAGCTCAAGCTGTCCGTTATGACCTCATCACCATGCGAGAAACTCGTGTTCCGGTTCCTGGACACACGCACACAAAAGTCCGTCCGCGTAGACGGCAAGGAACGCTTCCCCGCAGTAACGGATCCCGACTACCAGGGAACAATGTGGCGCGTAGACATCCCCGTCACCATGGACTCTAACCGCACATTCAAGACATGGTCAATCGCCAAGGGAGCAATCAAGCGCAATATGGCCCGAGTTCTGGTCGTGGCTGAGCTGGCAGGCGGGCGTGTTCCGAAGCTGATGGGGCATGTCCCCGCAAGTTGGGATCTCACCCCCGAGACGGGAGGCGGCCTCCCGGGCGGTGTGAAGGCGAAAACCGTTGACGAACTCCTTGCCGGGGAAGTGATGCTGGCGAGCGACTTCAACGGCCACTCACGGCCATGGCAGGCGATCGCGGGGAACCAGTGGGTACTGCTCCGCGAGCGCTTCGGGGAACTCAGCGACTCCCCCGGCCCCGAAGGAGACGGTGTGTGGGCCAAGGGCGGCGAGGATTGGTGGGATGACTACCTGTTCACGGCGGAGATGGCCGAGGAGATGGATGGAGCCGGCTCAGTGTTCCTGGCCGTTCGCTTCCAGGACCCCAAGAACTACTACGCGCTCGAGTGGCTCGCCTCGAGTAAGGACTCGCTTCGTCTCATCCGCTGCCGCGCAGGAACCCGGTACGTCCTCGCGGAGTCGACCGGCTATGAGTTAAAGACCTTCCCTTTCACTCTCGGGGTTTCAGTGGCAGGTGACCTGCTCACCGGCTACCTGAATGGCCAACCGGTCGTCACCGGCTGGGCCGGCGACTTCCCCAAAGGCCCGGCCGCAATCGGCGAGATGGGGCGGAAGGTGCTGTTGGACAACGCCAAAGTTACCCGGATTGTGTCCGACCGGAAGCGCTCGAAGTTCCTGCGCGACCTGGCGTTCTCCTACGGGCTTCGCGCCCGGTATTTCCTGCGGGATACCGGCCCGCTGGGCCTCCCGTTCACGTTGCGCAACGATGGCAAAAAGCCATTCGAGAGGGTGCATCTTCGCATCCACTTCGGCGAAGCGTGGCAAGGCCAGGAGCTGTTGACCCAAGATCCCACCGACAACCCGCTCCTTCCCCCTGTGGAACAGGAAATCCCCACGCTTTCCCCCGGAGAATCGGTAACCATCACGTTTCCGCTGAACACGCATTTCCTCAAGACCGGCGAATACACCCTGGCCGCACGACTGAGCCTCCCGCGGCAAGGCCTGACCCGCGACGAGGTAGTCGCCATCGGCATCGCCCGCAACTGGAATGGCGACCGTTTCAACTACTTCACCTGGGGGCTTCCACGAGACGAGGACGTACTCGCGGATTACGCTGCCCACGGCCACACCATGGGCATTGGCGGCGGCCGAGCACGCCCCATAGACTGGCAGTTCGCGGGCAAACCGGTCCCCGAGGATGCTCAGCCGCGTTACTTCGGTCCCAAAGACCGCGACTCCAGTTTCCATACCTTCGATCTGGCCCTGAAACATGGCATCATTTCGGGCACCAACCTGCAGACGAACCACGGAAAGTTCTTCCCCGAAGACGTCTACGGCAAGACCAGCAACGGTTCCAAGACAAAGCTCCCCCTCCCCTACGCCCCCGCCTTCCACGACTTCTCCGTCAACATGGCTCGCACCTACGCCGCCGAGAACAGTCCATACCCCGGCTACCGACTCATGAACCTGAACACCGAGACGGAGAACCACAACTCGCCGGACTACTCCGACGCCGGCCTGGCCAGAGCCAAGGCCGAGTATGGCGAGACTCCCCCTCCCCTCGCGACCAGCTCCTATGCACTCCCGCACACTGAGGTAGATGGTCTGGCACAGCACGGCATCATCGATGACAAACACCCCCTCCTGCGCTTCTACAGGTGGTTCTGGCTGCACGGTGAAGGCTTCAACGAACTCAGCGGTGACATGGCCAACGCCATCCGGGAGGTGGCCCCACGCGCATTTGTCTTCCATGATCCCGCCGAACGCATGCCGTTCTTCCGCGATCGACACCGCGATGTCCACCTCTGGGACTGGACCTACACCACCCCGAATGCCCTCACCATTCCCTTCAAGATCGACGTCCTCAACGCCATGGCCAAGGCGCCCTTCAACCAGGTCACCAACTACGTCCAGGTCCTATGGAAAGCCACCATCGTCAGCCCGGAAAACGAGTGTCCGTCGGCATCAATAATCCGGCTCGGGCTCCTCTATTCCACGAGTCGCCAAGTCTGTGCAGCAGGGCACTGGAACACCGGTTGGATGCGGGATCCGCAGAACCTCGACCGTTGGGAAGGTGTCAAACGTCTGCACGAAGAGCTTTGGCGTCCCTTGGGACCAACCCTCACCAACCTATCCCATGACACTCCCGCAAAGATCGCGTTCCTTGTCTCACACACCAATGAGCTCTTTGCGGCCAAGTTCCGTGGTAAGTGGCAGAAGTTCAGCGCCTATGCCGGCTGGTGGGAAGCCTTTGCCCGAGCCGGGATCAGCGTCAACATCGTGTTCGAGGAAGACGTCGCAGAAGGCAAGCTGGCCGGCTATCGAGCACTCTTCATCCCCTTCGGCGAAGTCATCAGCAAGAGTGCCCATGACGGCATCACGGCCTTCGCCCAATCGGGGGGCCGAGTCGTCGCGGACAGCAATCTCGGGTTCCCGGTGGCGGGTGTGACCATTATGAAGAACTCCCTGGACCACTGCGTCTACCCGCAATGGGCGTGGCGCACCGTGCGCCACGGCCGTGGAGTGAATGCCCAGGAGAGAATCGCCCGGATGTGGGCCGCAACCGAGGAAGTCGAGAAAATCTTCGCCCAAGAGAGAGTAGACTGCCCCACCCCGAACGTCCCATGGCTCGTCATCAACCAGCGGAGTTTCGAAGACATTCGCTACGTGTTTGCCGTCAACGACAAACGGTCGGCAGGCAATCAGGTCGGCCAGTATGGTGTCATGCTCGAGCAGGGAGAGCCGCTCACGGCCTCGGTCACGGTCCCCAGGGCAGAACACGTGGCGGCCGTATACGACCTGACGGACTCGACCAGGACGCCCTTCTCACGAGAGGGAGAAAATGTGACCTGGGAAGCCGCCTATGCCCCGGCTTCCGCGAAGCTGTTCGCCTTGCTCCCGCAGGAAATAGGCAGCCTGCAGCTGACCGTCCCGGAGACAGCCCAGACAGGATCCCCTGCAACGCTGTCCGCCCGAATCCTCGATCCGAGCGGGAACGCCGTCCGAGGCGTCGTCCCGCTCGAACTCGAACTCCGTGATCCCCAGGGCGCACGCTCAGAGTTCAGTGACACGTTTACCGCAAAGAACGGAGCGTGGGAAAAGGTGATCCGGATCGCTCTCAACGATCGCCCCGGGACGTGGCAGGTCACCCTTCGAGAACGAGCATCAGGGCAGACGAAGACACGGTATTTCAAGGTCCTGGCGAAGCCCCTTCCCCCCTCCCGGGATTGAGCTACATCACGCACGCGAACACCTCGGCAGTACGCCTGTCGAGGTAGCGTCAAAAGTTCTATGAAAACAATGAAGAGAGACTGAGCCGGTATGGAGAATGGTGTGGTTTACCATGACGCTTGCTACCGGGCAAGTTCAGATCCGGCATAAAGCCGCTCGTTCCTCGCTA
>Ga0209045_1002714_pt1 | contig 12490 bp, 7 predicted proteins | sample SaaInlLV_10m_DNA_4_FD_184664 | JGI IMG/M metagenome (GOLD analysis project Ga0209045, IMG submission 184664) | Marine microbial communities from expanding oxygen minimum zones in the Saanich Inlet - Saanich Inlet SI072_LV_200m_DNA (SPAdes) (version 2) | ecosystem: Environmental > Aquatic > Marine...
ACTTACATCCCCACTTTGCTGAATGCTTTCCTTAACCTGAATATTAGAATTTAGTATTAATCCTTTGAATGTTAATTCTATATCAAAAGCTTGACCGGATAGAGAAGGTTCAATGGTTTTATATTTTTCAAAAAAGCTAAGGTAAATCTTAAAATTGAAAAACACTGTTTTCAAATAGGCCTCTTTTTCTTTTTCGCTCAGAAAACTGAAATTCTTATCAATATTATTAATGATCAGTTTTTTAGCTTCAAGGTTTAAAGGCAAAGCTCTTTCATATTGTCCAATACTTGTATACAATGCCGACAGGTTATTCAAACGAATTCCATAGGCTGAATGGTCCTTACCCAGCGATTTTTCAGTATTCGTTAAAGCTTCAAGGTATAAAGGCAAAGCTTTTTCGTATTGTCCTATACTTTCATACAATCCAGCCAGACCATTCAAACTAATTCCATATTCTGAATGGTTCTTACCCAGCGATTTTTCAGTATTCGTTAAAGCTTCAAGGTATAAAGGCAAAGCTTTTTCATATTGTCCCGTACTTTCATACAATCCAGCCAGATTATTCAAACTAATTCCATATTCTGAATGATCCTTACCCAGCGATTTCTCAGTATTAGTTAAGGCTTCAAGGAATAAAGGCAAAGCTTTATCATATTGTCCCATACATTCATACAATAATGCAAGGTTATTCAATCGAATTCCATAAGATGAATGTTCCTTACCCAGCGATTTTTCAGTATTAGTTAAAGCTTCAAGGTATAAAGGCAGAGCTTTTTCATATTGTCCAATGCTTTTATACAATCCAGCCAGGTTATTCAAACGAAATCCATAGGATGAATGTTCCTTACCCATCGATTTTTCAGTATTAGTTAAGGCTTCAAGGTATAAAGGCAAAGCTTTTTCATATTGTCCCATACTTTCATACAATAATGCCAGATTATTCAAACGAATTCCATATTCTGAATGATCCTTACCCAGTGATTTTTCGGTATTCGTTAAAGCTTTAAGGTAGAATGGCAAAGCTTTTTCATATTGGCCCATACTTTTATACAATACAGCCAGGTTATTCAAACTAATTCCATAGGATGAATGGTCCTTACCCATCGATTTTTCAGTGTTCGTTAAAGCTTCAAGGTATAAAGGCAAAGCTTCTTCATATTGTCCCATACTTTCATACAAACCAGCCAGATTATTCAAATAAGTTCCATAATATGAATGGTCCTTGCCCAGCGATTTCTCAGTATTCGTTAAGGCTTCAAGGTATAAAGGCAAAGCTTTTTCATATTGTCCCATGCTTTCGTACAATAATGCCACGCCATTCAAACGAATTCCATATTCTGAATGATCCTTACCAAGTGATTTTTCAGTATTCGTTAAAGCTTCAAGGTATAATGGCAATGCTTTTTCATATTGTCCTATAAGCCTGTACAATACAGCCAGGTTATTCAAACTAATCCCATATTCTGAATGTTCCTTGCCAAATAATTTTTCAGTATTAGTTAAAGTCTCAAGGTATAAAGGCAATGCTTTTTCATATTGGCCCATTCTTTTATACAATGTAGCCAGATTGTAGAGGGAAGTTCCATAATTATTATGAGAAACTCCAAATTCTACTTTGGCCCGGGTTACAGCTTTTTCAGCATAAATTATTGCATTGGAATAATCACCCAGACTATAGTATTTAATTACATTATTGTTCAACTCTTCCCAGTTTTGGGAATAAGCAGTTTGCACTATTATCAGAAGGAGGAAGATGAATTTATATTTTTTCATTTATTTTTTATTATTCCTAATAGAAATTCTAAAAAAAATCCCAGCCTGACAAGCCGAATTAAAATTTTGTTCACTTATCTTTTTATTTAATAGTTCACGAGTTGTTTCAATATCCCAAAGAATAAGCAGGCCATCTCCATAACCACCTAAAGTAGCAAGTTTCTTCCCATCAGGACTATAATCTGCAAGGATAACACTTGCCTGTTGACCTTTCTGAATTTTCAATATTGCCTTATCTTGTTCGTAACTAGTCTAATATGAAGCTGTTAGAAGTATTATTAATGCAAAAAAGTGATATTGTTTTCATTTTGATATGTTTTTTTTGAATAACTAATTTAACTGTTTAATGCCAAATTACTACACAATAGAACAGTGTACCAGTTGTAATGACAAATGATAAATTCTTTTGAGTTTCAAATTATAATAGGCAAACCTTTGAACGAGGCTGACTAATTGATAATATGTTTGCATCTGCAATCAAGCGTTTTGGAAGCATACGCAAACGAGTCAAAACCAATTCAAGTATTTGCTATTTACTCAATAATAAGAAATGTAGGACTGTCTGATAAATCTTTAATTCAGATGTTTTACATTAAAGACGTTTGCAAATTAGGAGATATGCAGTCTTTTTTTCGATATTTTTTCTAATGTAATAATCTTATTTGTTTACTTTTGTTCTGTAACATCCTTATTATGCAGGGAGACGAATTAATCCAGAAAATAAAATCAGGTGATGAAAAAGTGCTTCAGGATTTTTATAAAAAATTCCGGAATCATTTTATATCCTACGCCTATAAAAGATACAAGCTCGATATTGAAATTCTTAAAGAAGTCTATCAGGATGCAGTGCTTGCATTTCGCAACAATATAGTGGACGAGAAATTAACTGTATTAACGTGCAAACCAAAAACATATTTATTTCAAATTGGTAATAACCTAATTGGAAAAGAGCTGCGGAAACGCAAATCTGAAGTGCCAATGCCCGATTATATTGAACGAACCTGCTACGATAAGGAGGCTGATTTATTTTCAAAAATGAATTTGACTGAAGTCCAAAGTATAATAAAAAAGGAAATGCAAAAACTTGGCGATAAGTGTTTTAAAATATTGCATCTCTTTTATTTTGAGAAAATGAGAATGGAAATGATTGCTGAGCAACTGAATTATGGTAGTGTTGACTCTGCAAAATCTACAAAGCATCAATGTTTTCAAAAACTTAAAAACTCGATTACAGAAAAGTATGATAAATCTACCTTTACTTTATAAGAAGTAGAGGTATAAATAGTGGATTTAGAAGAAATTGTGATATTTGCAATACCTAATGAATAAATTATCAGACATATACGAGCTTTTCGACAATTTTGAAAATAACAGATTGTCAAAAGCTGAAAAGGAAGAATTTCAAAAAAGACTTGAATCTGATGATAATTTCAGGATTGAATTCGAACAATATCATGATATTATTGTTGGAATCAAAGCCGCTTCAGAAGAAAAGCTGAGAGATGGCCTGAAAGAGCTGGATAAAAGCATTATTGACCCAGTAATTAGGTCAACTATATATTATGTATATAGAGTAGCGGCTACAATTGCAGTTCTTTTAATTGGTGCGGCAATAATATACCTAACTAAATATCAGGAATCTGATAGTGATTTATTAACTAATTCACCTGATGTGTTGATTGACGAAATTCAAAAGGATATTATTGACAGTTTAAAATCTAGTGATAATAGTCATATTAATCCAAATGATAATAATGAGGATTTATTACTTGCCATGAATCTGTTTGATGAATATTTCGAAAGCTATCCCAATAATTTGGTTCCTCAAAGCAGGGGCGTTCCTACCGATAGTCTTGAACTAGCCATGTATTACTATCAGCTTGACGATTATAAGAATTGTTTAGTCATCCTAACTGATTTACTAATAAAAAATCCTGATAATAATGACTTGCTGTTTTATTCAGCAATTTGTTTAATGAATAACCTTGAATTTGAACAAGCTCTTTCTCATCTTAATAAGATGTCAAATTCAGGAACTGAAGTTTATAAAGATGAAATTAAATGGTATACTGCTTTAATATATCTTCGAACAACACACATTGATCAGGCACTTGATCTCCTGAATATACTGTCTTCGTATACTAATGATTATAAAAATAGTTCTGAAAGTATTGTTTTTGCCCTGTCAGATAAGAAAAAGTAATTTCTTATAAAAAGTTCTTTACCTTTTTAATTGCATGGGTATATATAGGAAGTATGTTAAAAAAAGTTCCTTTAAAAAACAGAATAACAAAGAGTTGTAATTCACGCTTATTCTTTGTTTAGAATATTATTTAATAAGATTCTATATAATAAACAATATTAATATAAATTTGTAATGAAGATAAAAACAAGAAATATTACTGTGATGAAATCAAGAAAGGCATTATTAATATTGTTTTGCTCACTTGCGATATCTACTCTTGCTTTTTCCCAAACGGCCAATGATTTATTTGATAGCGGAATGAAAAAATTAAAATTACGTGAATTTGATTCAGCAATTTACTATTTCAACTTGGCTATGGAAATCAAACCTGATTTCGCTGAAGCAATGTTTAGAAGAGGACTAGCAAAAGACAATTCAGGAAGAACTGAAGAAGCTTATGAGGATTACTCATTAGCAATAGGAATGGGGCCAAAAGCTGTGTATTATAACAACCGAGGCATTTTAAGATATGTTAAAGGAGATCATACGAATGCTATTGCTGACTATGACAGTGCTATTGGCTTAGATCCTGATTATTTAATTGCTATTTTTAATAAAGGTAGAGCCTTATTTGAAAATAATGATTTTGAAGAAGGCTGCGATTGCATGCAGGATGCCTACAAAAGAGGGCTTACTGCTGCGAAAGATGCAGTCGATTATTATTGTAACTAAACTTTAATTATTTAATAAACACTTAAAAATGAATGTTATGAAGAAGTTATTATTAACCTTGGTTTTTGGATTGGCAATTTCAACTTTCCTGTTCGCACAAGTAAAACCTAACTCTGATCAGGTAGCTGGAACTAAAATTGAAAAATCAAGAGGAGTCGATGTAAACATCGTTGCTAAAAAAAGTGTCAATGGTGTTGCAAGTAAATCTAAAGTGGTACAGCCAGCAACAAAAGGTGCTGAGCAAAGCCGTGGTGGTTATTGCTATGTTACATTTGACAATTGGACAAATTATTACATTGATTGTTATGTAGATGGTTATCATGAAGGTTATGTTGCACCTTATGGAAAAGGAAATGTAACAGTTTCTGGTGGTGACACTAAACTTTATGCAGTTGCTGAGTTTGATGATGGGAGCAAAATTACCTGGGGTCCTCAAACAAGGTATTGCTACAATCAGGAGTGGGATTGGTCAATGTCTAACTAATGAATTTAAAAGCACTTCTGTGATTATCAGAGGTGCTTTTTTTTATTCATTATTAAGTAATTAAAGGAAAATAAAATATAACTGGATGGAATTGCTGATCATTATATTTTGAAATAATAAAAAGTATTTAGCATTCCATACAGTAAAATTCAAGCAGTAGATTAAGCGCTTAACCATAAAATTACACACAAATGAAAAAGATCTTTAGCTTTATTTTGATTCTATCTCTGACAGCAGGCTTATCATTAGCTCAGAATGTTTCTGACATGCTTGAAAATGCATTGAGTTCGGTGGTAACAGTTGCCGTTTATAAAACAGGAATTGCAAATCAAACCTTAGGTTTTAGAGGAGAAACTGTTTCGGATGTTGCCTATGAAAAAGCTTTGTCACTTTCGGGGGCTCTGGGTTCAGGTTCAGGTTTCATTATTTCCAGAAACGGAAAAAAGTATGTCGTTACCAATGCCCATGTTATTCAGGATGCCTCTGATGAAAGAGGGAGTATTTATATATTCAGCATTGATGGAACCAAGTATGAAGTTAAAGTAGTAGGGGGCGATTCATTTTATGATATTGCTTTATTGGAGTTTATCGGATCTCCGGGAAATGAAATCACTTCTATCGATTTTAAAAAGGCTGAGTCCAGAATTGGTGAACCGGTTTATGCTATTGGTAATCCACTAGGGGAGTATCCTTATTCTGTATCAAATGGTATTATTAGTGCGAAAAACCGTGTTCGTGAAGGTATTACAGGCAAATTCGGATTTTTACAAACTACAGCAACCATTATTTGGGGAAATAGTGGTGGTCCTCTTGTAGATGCTTCGGGAAAAGTAGCTGGCGTAAATACAAAAATTGCATTTGCAACCTCACCCGATGGAGAAGAAGTTATTCAATCTCAAATTAATTTTGCTGTAGAAGCTAAGATAGTTGAACGAATAGTCAATGATGTACTCACCTATGAAGGCCGAGTAAGAAGAGCCTATTTTGGAATTGAAATATCACAATCTTATAACTATGAGTATGTTGGGTCAGATAATTACACCTACGTTTTGCAAGATACGTTAGCTATTATTTCAGCTGTCATTCCTAATTCGCCAGCTTCTCAGAATTTAAATAATTATATAGGTTATGCTGTCCTTCAGGTTAATGGTGTGAAAGTAAGAAATGTAGAAGAAGTTTTAGGTGAATTTGAAAAAATCACTCCTGGAGCAAATGTTACTCTTAAATTGGCTAACGGAAGTACATCCAAAACTGTAAGTATTAAAAGTTCAGAATTAAAAGAGAATGAATTAGAAGCAATTGCTCTTTATGTTATGGAGCAAGTGAGTAATATCAAATTATTACAAAAAGAACCCCAGTTAGCTGTTTCTGTAGAATCAGAAAATTATTATAAATACGAGGAAAAGCAATTTAGTGGTCGACCAATAAACAAAAAACCAGGTTATAATGGTAATTCCAGTCAAAGTGCAAGTAAAGGCGAAAAGTATTTTATGCTTGCTGCTGGCATAGTTGGCGAAAATTATCAAAGCATGTGGAAAATTACAGATCTGAGGTATTTTGGAGCTGCTCTAAAGCTTTGCGGTATGTCGGGTGTTATTGATATGTATTTATTAAAGCCACATGATGATCTTGAAAACATGGAATTGCTTCGATATTACTTATCTGGAGATGAAGATGTTATGCAATCAACCCTTTGGTATTAAAAACAAAACAATGAAACGAATTATCTTTTTTCAATTTACCATTTTACTACTGATTAGTTTTCAGTTAATTGCAGTTCAAACAAGTCCAAAAAAAATCGCATTAGTAGTTGCTGTGGCCAAATATCCTAAAAGTGGTGGTTGGTCTCAAATTAGTAGCGACAAAGACATCCCTTTAATTACCAATGCTTTGGAGTCGCAAGGGTTTGATGATATCCAATTATTAACGGATGAAGACGCTACTAAAAGTGGGATTATTCAAGCCATCGAAACACTTATCGCTAAATCGAATAAAGGAGATATTGTTGTTTTTCATTTCTCAGGTCATGGGCAACAAATTCAAGATGATAACGGGGATGAAAAAGATGATGGCTATGATGAAGCCATTGTGCCATATAATGCACAAGTCAGATATCAACCAGGTGTTTATGAAGGGGAGAACCACTTAAGAGATGATGAGCTTGATATTTTGTTTTCACGATTACGAGAGAGATTAGGCAAAGAAGGTAATTTATTGGTTATACTTGATGCATGCCATTCGGGAACAGCAACCCGGGGTATGGCTAAAACGAGGGGGACAATGTCTAAAATGGCAAAAGAAGGTTATAACCCGCTAAATAGTGGCCATCAGGAAGTAGGCATGGCAGATGTAGATAAAACAAACAAAACGAGTTCAAGAGGAGTGGGAAATGATTTAGCCTCTATGATTGTTTTAAGTGGAGCGAGTCCTCAGCAATTGAATTATGAAACAAAAGATGATGAGGGAAATTCAGTTGGATCTTTATCCTATGCATTTAGCCGAGCAGTAAGAAAATCAGGCAAAAACACATCTTACAGGGGCTTTTTTGAGGAAATCAAAGTGGATATGAGCGTTTTAGCACCCAATCAACAACCACAAATTGAAGGGAATATAGATGTTACTATTTTTGGAGGAGAAGCAGTTGATCAAAAAGCATATCTTTCTATTGAAAAATGGAAAGATGAAAATACTTTAATTGTTAATGGAGGTAGCTTAATAGGACTAAATGCTAAATCGATTGTAGCTTTTTATCCCAACGGAACAACAGATCCTTCAAAAAGCACTGCCATTGCAACTGGAGAAGTAGTTAGTTCAGAAACATTCAATTCAACAGTTCAAACATCCAAACCTATAAGTAAAACTGAATCAAAGTCATTATGGGTTTTTATTGAAGAACAGAATTATGGAGATTTAACAGTAAATGTAGGTCTGGATATTAAAAATAAGGATTTGGCCGAAATTTTACTAATGAATCTAAAGGAGGTTAAACTAATTGCTCTGGATAATGATAACCCAGATTTAGTTATTGAATATAATAATAAATACACCAGAGGAAACAATCTTCAGATCACAACGGTTACTGACATGCTACTATATGATAAACCATATCAAGATGCCAAATCTCAGGAAATCGTGGATGAAGTAATACATTTAATAAAAGCCTTTGCACAAGGAAATTTATTAAGAAACCTGGATATGCAGTCATCTTCTTTTGATGTTACATTTGAATTCATACCAATTATTGCAAATGCTGATGAAACTGAGAAATCCAGATTTGATATCGAGAAAAAAATGGATGCAAACAACACCATTGAATTTAATGCTGGAGATTACTTTAAACTCAAAATAAGCAACAATGGTAATCGTATAGCCTATTATTCATTAATTGATATACAGCCTGATAATCAAATTAATATATTAATTCCCGTTTATGATTCTAAACGCCAGATTCGTATTCCAGCAACTGATTTTGTAATAAGTCCGGGAGCAACTATAGAATTAGATTATACCTTCGTTTTTGGACCTCCTTTTGGCAATGAAGTGTTTAAACTAATCGCATCAGAAAAGCCATTAAACCTTGAACCCATAATCCTTTCGAGGGGATCAACTACTCGTGGAGATATGAATCCACTTGAGTTGCTTCTAGCTGATAGTTATGCAACTCGAGGCGGTGGTGTTGGTTACACCCCAAATGTTCCATATGAGAACGCAAATACCTATACTGTGCTTTTTAAAATCAGTAAATAAAATGATCTGATTTAACGTGTAAATTCTATTGCGATATAAATAAACTCTGATGAAACAAGCATGAGTATAAGTCTACATAAACAAGGAAATGACTATATGCGAGTTCTTCCGATAAATCGGGACTGGCTATCTGGCAACTAAAAAATAATTCTAAACAGATGAAACAAGCATGAGTAAAAAATTTCTCACACATAGGAATGATTATAATGCGAGTTCCGTATGACCTTTAAAGTTTAATTATAGACATATGAAAATTAAAACAAGCATCGTTCTAATCTTGTGCACTTTGGTGTTTTTTAATTCATTTGCACAAAAGAGCGAACAAGCTAAAAAGCTTGATGAAAAAGCAATCCAGTTTTATTCCGAGGAAAAATATGAAGATGCCATTACAAATTTTCAAAAAGCTATAGATTCAGAAAGTCAGGAGAATGAACAAGACTATAATTTTTTGGCAAATTGCGAGGAGAATATTGCTTATTCATTTTATCAACTTGCAAAATACAAAGAGTCATACAATGCTTTCCAAAAAGCAGTTCCACATTATCAAAAAGCTGAGAATACAGCAGGATTAAAAACAACCTTAAGCAATTTAAGTAATCTGCATATTATTATCAGGTACTATGATGTTACATTGGATGCAAAAAAAACAGAAAATCTTGAGAAATTCTACGTTTTTCATAGTGTTGACAGTATTATTCGGAGAAATGCTGATACCATGTGGATTTATACCCAGGTTGGTAGTAATGAAAATATCTATCAAAAACACAACGCCTTTGCTATTAGTACCCATAGTGCTGATGAACCAGATAGGGGAAACAATACCTTAGGCAAAGGAAAATTAGTAAAAATAGAATCCAATTACGCGATTTATGCAATCGTTATTTCAAATTTTGAGGATAAGAGTTTATGGCCTCGCATTGGCGATATTTTACAAGTTACATGCGAAGTGCCAATTATCGATCATTACAGTATCGTACGTGAATTAGCTAGCTATAATATTATTTTTAAGGATTTAGATAATACGATTCTTTACGACAAACAAGAATTGCTACACTTGAATACGCCTGGGTTTGACAATGCTTTGTTGCGGGTGTTTTTGGCTGATCTTTATGCTTCCTATGAATCATTGGTGGATTATGATGAACCCTCTTTAAACGAAAAACTTGAAGGAGGTAAATTTCGCGGAAAAACCCTTCTTGAAAGCTTGAAAGAAGCGACACTTGCCGATGTAGCTTCGTTTCTGAATTTTGTTCGATCATATCCTGCAAAATACATGGGCATACAATGGAAAATTAATGAGACCTATGCAACCTGGGTAATTAACGAAACACCTCAGGGAGAATACGATCCCTTCATACTGGAGAATTTGAGATTGTTACCAGCGTCCTATATGGACGAGTATTTACATGATGTTGCTTACTATGTAGATGACTCAACCTTCAATAAATGGAACGAAGAAGTATATAAAATGTATGCTGATGGAAATACGGAGGAAGCTTATGCATTGGTGGATAAAATTATCAAGCTAAGTAAACTTAAAAACGATTCGTTGAATACATCAATATTTCTCAATACCAAAGGTTATTTTCTTGATGTAGATAAGTTTTATGAACAATCAATTGAGAATTTATCGGAAGCAATTCGATACAATCCAGCCAATTTTAATGCTTATTATCAAAGAGGGAATGTATATGCCCGACAGGAGGATTATGGGAAAGCCATTATTGATCATAGTAAAGTGGCTGAGCTTTTACCTGATGTTGCCGAAGCATGGGGCAATCAAGGTTGGTATCTTGTATTGGACGGACGCGTTTTTCAAGCACAGGAAATTTGTCAAAAAGCATATGATTTAGATAGTTCAACTATGTCGTGGGTGGTTAATCTTGGTCATACACATTTGCTCACTGGAGATACAGCCAAGGCTTTTATGTATTATGAAAAAACCTTGAAACTTTTAGATCGAGAAAATGAATTTTGGGAAGGTCCTATTGGCGATTTTGATATTTTTATTGAAAGAAAATGGAAAACCAAATTGGTTAAACTTGCTAGGTTATGGATGATCGACCAATACAAAGCCAATCAATACTATTATATAAAAGCTGATAGTTTGTCGGATTTGGCTATTGAATATAAAAATAATGCGGAGTATCAAAAAGCAGCCGACTTAATGCTAAGTTGTTATGAAGTTGAGAAAAGTGGGAACAAACCGCGAGCTTATTGGTTGTATTGGGAAACTTCTTGGTTGGGTTACATTTATCAACAAATGAAAGACTGGGAACAATCTCAGAAGTATTATGAGTTATGTTTAAACTACGCAAAAAATGATGTTAAAAACATTGAGAATGTTTCAAATGCACTGGATTTATTATCATGGATGTATAATAATAAAGGAGATATGGGGCGCTATTACTCCTATCTGGAAAGGGCAGAAGCACTCGAAGAGAAAATTGCAAAGCGCGGAAAAACCTCGTATTTGTATTTAGTAACTATCGGGATAAATAAAACAGAAGAAGTTGATTTTCAGTATGCTGTAAAAGATGCATTGAGTTTTTCCACCATAATGCAGAAGAAAGCAATAAACCTGTATGACTCGGTCATTGTTAAACATATTGAATCAGCAGATGGTTCATTATTGGATTTTGAAGATGCTATCAAAGAAGTAATTATACATTCAAAACCGAACGATGCCTTTGTGTTTTATATTGCAGGCTCGGCTGCCCTTGACACAAGTTCATTTCATTTGCTAAGTGCAACCGATGAAAATGTTATAAAAGAGGTTGATATCAGGCTTTTAAAGACGTGGATGAGTAACATTCAGGCTAACAATCAATTAATTGTATTGGATATGTTTGCCCCAACCTTCGTCAGTGAATATTTGTCGACCAAAGTCTCATCTGAAGGAATTTATTCAAAATCAAATCAAAATCTGAGCATATTGTGTCCAAGTGGTCATCGGGTAGAAATTGATTCGTTGGAGCATGGCTTGTTTACCTATCAATTATTAAAAGCTATTGAAGGACAAGCAGCAGCTATGCAAACAGAAGATGCCTTAGTGAGTGTTCGTGAAATTGAATCATTTTTGAATAAGACGTACGACAATGAAGATGATTTCATGAGCCATATCAGTTATCACAAAGGCCGAGATTTCTATTTGGTAGCTAGTTCTGATTCCGTTAAGTTTAATTTGGGGGAAGATGCTCAAATAATTGCTAGTAGGGGAGCAGGTTTGGCTGGAGCAGCTATGATTAATGATAACAACAAGGAAGGTGAAGGAAAAGATTATGCATTGTTATTTGCAACCGACAATTACAATGAATGGAAGGATTTAGTTAATCCTATTCATGATGCATCTACCATTGCAAAAACATTAGAAGATCAATATGGTTTTGAAGTAGAGTTGGTGACAAATGCAACTCGAAGAGAAGTGATGTCTAAAATTCGGCAATATCAGATGAAAGCTTATGGCGAAAATGATCAGTTATTTGTATTTTTTGCCGGACATGGGTCATTTGATGAAGTTTCAGGTGAAGGTTATTTAGTGTGTAAGGATTCGAAACGGAATGATGAGA
>Ga0209045_1002734_pt1 | contig 12413 bp, 12 predicted proteins | sample SaaInlLV_10m_DNA_4_FD_184664 | JGI IMG/M metagenome (GOLD analysis project Ga0209045, IMG submission 184664) | Marine microbial communities from expanding oxygen minimum zones in the Saanich Inlet - Saanich Inlet SI072_LV_200m_DNA (SPAdes) (version 2) | ecosystem: Environmental > Aquatic >...
AGCTGGAATAATTCCGGCAATTTGTATAACTCTACTTGGATTATTTTTATTGGGTGCTTACAAAGGAACAAGTGTAAAAAAGAATCCTATGAAATCTGGAATTGAGATGTCTTTAATTGGTGGACTTGCAGCATTAGCAGGATTTTTGATTGGTAACTTTTTCACATTATAATCAAAAGAAAGTCTTAAAACAATCCAAATATACTTTTCAGTATGAATTATAACCACGCAATTCATTTAGATGAAAAAACCAAAGAACAATTTGAAGAAGCATCTAATCAAGATTTTGTTCTCAAAGCAGCACTAATGCCCGATGCACATTTGGGTTATGTTGCTCCAATTGGATCAGTTTTCTTAACAAAAGATTATGTTGTTCCAGCATGGGTCGGTTATGATATTGGTTGTGGAATGACTGCAGTTAGAATTAAAACTAATATTTTGTCTGATGTAAAGAAGAATTCAAAGCAAATTTACCAAGAAGTTAGAGAATGGATTCCTATGGGTAGAGGAAAATTAATCCATCCAAAAAGAGTCACAGAAAAGACAAAGAAGAATTTCAACAAACTTCTTGAAAAATTTCAAACAGGTCCTCACGACAAAGAAGTTTACAAATTCATCAAAAACAAATCTCTGTCTCACTTGGGAACTTTGGGTTCAGGAAATCACTTCTTAGAAATCTGCGAGAATGAAAAAGAAACTTGGATTGTAGTTCACTCTGGATCTCGAGGAGTTGGATACAAAGTTGCACAGAAGTATATGAAAAAAGTGGCGAAGAAGGACACCGGTTACGAAGCAACATTCCCAATTAAAATTACTTCAAAACTCGGAAAAGAATATTTGAATGTTCTAAACTTCGGTTTGGAATTTGCGCTTCTAAATAGAAAAGAAATGATTTACAAAACAATTCTAGCTATGGAAAAAGTTCTTGGAAAGAAACTGGATTATGAAATCTGGGTAAACAAGAACCATAATCATGCTGTTCTTTCGGGAAAGAATTACATCCACAGAAAGGGAGCAACTCCTGCAAAGAAAAATGAACGTGGCGTGATTCCGGCAAACATGAGAGACGGATCCTTTCTGGTTGAAGGTCTAGGTAACCCTAAATTCTTACACAGTTCTTCTCACGGGGCAGGAAGATTATTGTCAAGAACTATGGCTAAAAAAAATATATCAATGAGCCAGTTCAAAGAATCCATGAAGGGGATTGTCGGAACAATTGATGAAGGAACAATTGATGAAGCACCAATGGCTTACAAAAATATTTCTGATGTTATGGAAGCACAGGTTGAAAGTGTAAAAATTGTTAAGCATCTAAAACCTGTGATTAATATGAAAGGTTCAAGTCGTCGCGGAAGAGAAGAAAAACATAGTTAAAAATTTTCTTCAGCTGCTAAAATAACATATTCTACTGAAAAGGGCAGGTCAAAATTATTATTATGATAAAATTGCTCAACATCTCGTGAATCGAACGGAATATCTACATTTACTCCTAGTGAAAAACCTTCTTTGTATTTTCTTACAAAAAGAGTGGAAGTTGAATAATCAGCTATATTTTCAAAATCTACCTCTGAATTTTCAATACCAATCAATGTCCACTCTGCAGCTCCTTGAGTTAAAGCTAAATCTCCACTTTCAGTTCGATATTGTTCGATATCTACACTGCCTGGCTTAATCAAAATTTTAAAATCATTTTCCAGATTAGTGATCTGTCTACTAATTTTTCTAAGTTTAGAATAAATATAATGATTTTTTGTACTATTTTCGCCCAAGAGTATATTCATTCGCCTGAGTACTTGATCGTCAAGCATTTCGTTTACTAACTGATTGTACTCAGAACCCATATTATCAAGTTCTGGAATATGATTTTTTTGTGATGCTGCAAGATATACTCCGTCAGCAAAACCAATAAATCCCCAGCAATCTTTTATTGGAAAAGTTCTGGATTCTAAATCTGATAGCTCTTCCACAGAAGCTCTTGTTTTATCGTCCACCACTAATTTGAATTCATATTCAGTATTTTCAGTAAAATAGTTTATTAATTCAGGATTCATCTTACACCTACCTTTGAGCAGTTATGCTGCTCTGAGTTTAAGTAAGTACGCCGTACACATATTTAAAGATTGTTGCTCTCGTAGCTTGTTTTTTTCAGATTTGCTAATCAGTACAAATAAAAACAGTAGGAAACTAGAGTAAATATGAAATTAATTGCACAAGGTGCTGAGGCAAAGATATTCAAGAAGAAAGATTCAGTTCTAAAGGATAGAATCAAAAAATCCTATCGACTCCCACAAATTGATATCAAATTAAGAAAGTCTCGAACACGTGCTGAGGCAAAGATTCTAATAAAAGCAAGTGGAATAATTAACGTTCCAAAAGTAATTCGAGTAGATGATAAGAAAATGACTCTTGAAATTGAGAATATTGAAGGAGTAAAGGTTAGAGATTTACTTGACCGTGATGATGAAAAACTCAAAAGAAAAGTGTGTCAAGAGCTAGGGAAAACAATCAAAAAGATGCATCAAAACGATATAATCCACGGAGATTTAACAACTTCAAACATGATTTGGAATGATGAATTATATTTGATTGATTTTGGACTGGGAAAAATATCAATTAGGATTGAAGATATGGCAGTAGATATTCATCTTCTGAAGGAATGCTTTAGGAGTAAACATCATATTCATTGGGTTACTTACTGGAATGAGTTCAAGAAATCATATAATCAAGAGAAAGTATTCAACCAATTAGAAAGGGTCGAAGCTCGAGCCAGATATAATAAAGTTAGTTAATCTTGAATCTGTTTTTCAAGACCTCGAATTTTAAGAATTTCACGGACAGGTTCAATATTTTCCCCTTCAACTTCAAGTTTAAGTTCGGCTTTTTGATAAGCTTCACGCTCATTCATATGAACCGCAATATATTGAACATCTAAACAATAATCTAATAAATTTTCAATCAATTTGTCTTTTCGACTAAAATCCATTTGTATGCCGTTCGGTCGAATACTGAAAGAATAAAATTTATTCACGGTCATCCCGTTAATATTCTATGCTTGGAATCTTTTTATTTGTATCGGTAGCTCAAAAGCAATCTTTATAAACCTCACAAATTAAACAGAATCAGACAAAGTTAGTGAAAGCGAACTTTGATCGGACTAATGTTCTATCAAGTTTGTTTAAATCTTTGTTAAAAATATAATGGCACGAATTCACGCAAGAGTAAAAGGAAAGTCTGGGAGTTATAAACCTCTTAAGGCCGAAGTACCTAACTGGGTTGATAAGAAACCTAATGAAGTTGAAGCTTTAATAAAGAAGTTCGGAAAACAAGGTATGTCTTCAGCATTAATCGGACTCACACTAAGAGATTCTTACGGAATTCCTTCTATTAAGACTTTAACAGGAAAAAGTATTACTCAAATTCTAAAAGAAAATAAACTCACTGGAGAAATTCCGGAAGATTTGAGAAATTTAATTATAAGATCTATTACTATTAGAAAACACTTGGAAACTAATAAGAAAGATAATGTTAGTACTCGAGGACTAAGATTGACCGAGTCAAAGATTTTGAGACTACAGCTGTATTACAAGAAGAATAATCAATTGCCTGAAGGTTGGACTTATAATCCTAAACGGGCACAATTACTAATTAAATAAAATGGCAAAACGAAGTAAATTAAAGGTAAGAAAAGGAAAGAAGAAATGGTTTCCAGTCAAAGCACCAGGAATCTATAATAAAGCATTGCCTGAAATTACAGCTTATGAACCTGCAGAATTAGTGGGTCGAACTGTTTTAATTAGTATGAAAGAACTAACTGGATCTTCAAAAGATTCAAATATTAATGCTAAATTTGAAATTGTCAAAGTTCAAGGAGATACTGCAATAACAGAAGCTATTGGATTATTTGTTCAAGATGCTCAGATTTCAAGAGTATCTAAAAGAGCAAGAACAAGAATTACTTTTGTTTTCTATGCAAATGATAAAGATGGGAAAAAGATAAAATTCAAAATCTTACTTGCATCAAAGAATTTGCTTTCAGGATTAGTTCAAAATGAAATTAGATTGCTTTCAGAAAGTATTATTGAAAAGATGGTTAAGAAAATGACTGCAGAAAATATATTTACAATTGATACATCAAAGAAAGTTTCTACTGAATTAAAGAAACAAACAAAACCAATTTATCCTTTGAATGATGCAATTATTTGGAAAGCTTCGATAGTTCAATAGTCTTTTGAGTTTTCATATATAAATAATTTTATGAGTAAAGAAGTTTATCAATTCCAAACTAAAATTCATAATCACGACGAGGCAGTTAGAATGGACCTTGATGAATCGCTAGGAGACGAAGCAATTCGAATAAGTAGGGATGACGACAACATACAAATTTATACTATGCTTTTGGGTGGAAAATTATGCGTAATTAAAAGTTACTTCAGTCCCTTAGCTGAAAATGAAGATAAGTTTAGACTGCATGCAACAGTAGAAGTATCGCCGCCAGGATTACCGTGCGAACTTGAAGCAAAACTTCATGAATCAAACTACTATCGTAAAGTTTAATAATCGGCTTCAATAATGATGCAATTATTGTTTAATTTGCTAAATTTCTTAAAACAAAATAATAAATGAGTGCTACAATAGTAATCACAATTATCCAATTTCTTGATAATGACCTACTTATTCTTTTTTTATGATCGTGTCTTTCGTGAGTTGAACTAGGTGGGGCTCTTGGCATAATATTACTTAATTTAATATAATAAAAATCTACCTTAACCTTAAACTATCAATAGGTTTTGGACTAATTGTTTCAATTCTAAATCTCTTATGAATATGTCTTGCTAATGAAATTGTTGCAGATTTTTCTCCATGAACAACTAATACTTTTCTTGGTCGTGGTTTTATCTTTTGCATGTAGTCCATTAATTCTTTGAAGTCTGCGTGACCAGATAATGAAAATGATGAAACTTCCATCTTCACATCAAGTTGTTCACCATCAAGTACTACTTGTCGTTCTCCTTTTTGCATTCTATCTCCTGGACTATTATGGAATTGATAAACAACAAATGCGATTGAGTTTTTTGGATCATCATGTAGTTTTTTCAAATATTGAACTGAAGGTCCACCAACAAGCATTCCAGATGTTGCGATAATAATTGCAGGTCCACCGTCAATAACTAACTGTCTTTCTTTTCCAGAACCCACTCGTTCAAATATATCTGATAATAGTGGGTTTTTTCCAGAATTAACTAAGTCTTTTAGTTCATTCCCTAAGAATTCAGGATAGGCGGTATGAATGGCCGAGATATCCCAAACCATTCCATCAATATATACTGGAATATTTTTGATCTTCTTCTCTTCAAATAACTCTGCTATGAGAACCATTATTTCTTGAGCTCTTCCAACTCCCAATACTGGAACAAGAAGTTTACCTTTTCGTTTTACAACAGCTAATGCATGTGCTTTGAATTCAGTTTCAGATTCGATCCGATCTGGAGATATTCTATCTGGATTTCCATAAGTTGCTTCAGTTATGAAAGTCTCAACTCGAGGATAAATATGACTTGCTCCGTTGAACAACTTTGTATTAACAACTTTGTAATCTCCAGAATAAAGTAAATTATGGAATCCGTCACCAATATTGAAGTGACACATTGCACTTCCAAGAATGTGTCCTGCATTATGTAGCGTTAGTCTTACATCAGGAGTTATATCTGTAACCACTCCGTATTCCATAGCTATCGTATTCTTTACTACTTGTTTAACTTCTTTTGAAGAGTATATTTTCTTGTTACCTTGCACGGAAGCGATTTTGGAATAGTCTAATTGCGATATGGCCATGATATCTCGAGTTGGAGCAGTACAATATATTGGACCATTATATCCGTATTTGAAAATATAAGGTAGGAATCCACAGTGATCTAAATGTGCGTGAGATATAACTACTGCATCTAATTCTGCAATATCAAATTCAGGAACATTAATTCTAGGATAAGTTGAGGAGTCGGTAGCAGCAGGATTAATGCCACAATCAATTAGTATGTTACTTTCGGGTGTTTGAAGTAAGAACGCGGAACGTCCAACTTGTTGAGCTGCACCTAAGAATGAGATTCTACACCACATTTCTGAATCTTCTCTAGATCTTTTAAATTCATATATTCGTTCACCAACTTTATTTAGGAATTTTCTTCTTTCTTTTGAGTCTTCGTGAAGAACTCTTCGAATTAAATTTGTAATTTTAGAAGGAATAACTGAATCTCGCCTAACTGTGGGACTCCATAATGTTTCTTCTTTGATTTTTTTGATTAAAGCACCCCTTTGACCAATCACATCATTAGGATTCTGAGCATCAATAATCATAACGCTTCTTGCTGGTTCAAATAATACTTGAGTTATATTTGCTGACTTAGGAACAATTTCTCTAACAATTTCTTCAGCTTTCTTTTCTGTTTTAAGAATATCAGGATCTAAACGTAATTCAATTCGCTTTTTGAATTCACTAACTAATTCTCGAATTAAAGGTATGCCATTATTGAAGAATTCTTTACTTTTTGTATAGAGAATTATGTTTGCTCCCTCATAGCTCTGATTAGAAATCTGTTTACTTTTAGGTATTTTATCAATAATTTGATGTAGTACTGATGCCATAAGTGATTATATTTTTTATTCGTTGAGAATCATAGATATGTTCTTATCCGGTAATCTTCGATATCCTTTTTTGTCAATAACTGCAATGCTTATTCCATCTCCACTTGCTGAGTCTCTTCGAATTGCTGAGTGAATGGAACGAACTGCTAAGTCTACTGCTTCGCTTTCAGACATATTTTCTTTGTATGCGTCTTGCATTAATCCAAGAACAAACATCATACCAGACCCAGTTGCTGTGTATGGATCTTCAATTGAAGCTCCTGATGGATCTAATGATCTTAATCTAAATGAACCATCTTTAGTTAATCCTGCAATAATATTTTGCATCATGAACGGTTGGTAGGATTTGAATCCACTGTAAATTATATTTTGTAAAACTGCAGCCAGATTTTCTAGTGTTGCTTTCTTACTCGATTCTAATTCATATAATTTCATTTCAGCTTGTAAATGTTTTAGAATAACTTGATTATCTGATACAGTTCCGGCAGTTGTCATTGCTAGAAATTCAGTAATTGGAAATACTTTATCTACTTTTGAGATAATCATATGTCCCATTGTTACTCTATTGTCGGTTGCAAGAACCACTCCGCCATTATAACGCATAGCAAGTGTTGTTGTTCCCTTCTTTGGTTCAATTTTTTGGTTATTCATCAATGTCACCTAAAATGATAATAATAGACTTGATTTAGAATTTAAAAGGTTTTCTAATGGAAATTTAGTAAGTTCTTGCGAAATACAGGTGTTTTTTGTCTCGTTCATATCCTAAGGCTTGTCCGACTAATTTCTTTTCCATTTCTTGACCTTTCTTATTATTTCCATTCCAAGGAAGTCTGACGATTCCGCCAGTAGTTTCTAATATTTTTTTAGCTTGAGCAATTGTTTTTGCATCGTGAATTTGTTTTCTGAAGGTTCTTCGAGATTTACTATAAATTGATTTATCTATTTGATTTAAGAGTTCAGACACGTATTTTGATGTTCTTGATTCTGCGATTGTTGTTTTATTTCCATTATCTCTTCTAGCAATAGTTACTTTCTTTTTGGCTAGATCTCTTGGTCCAATCTCAATTCTAATTGGAACTCCTCGTGCTTCCCAATTATAGAATTTTTCACCAGGTCGTTTTCTTGTATTATCAATATGAACTCTAATTCCTGTCAAATTATTTTTGATTGATTCTGCTTTTGCTAAAACTTTCTTATCAGTTCCAATTGGTACTATTACGACTTGAAATGGTGCTAAGGTTGAAGGAAATATTAATCCTGTATCATCTCCGTGAATTGCTAAAGTTGATCCTAAAGTTCTTTCAGAAATACCATAACAAGTTTGCCATGCATGTTTTTCTTTTTCGTCTGAGGCGATATATTTTATGTCAAATGCCTTTGCCATCTTTTGGCCAAGATTTATTACTGAAGCTAGTTCTATTGCCTTTCCATCCGGCATAATTGTGAAGAAATCATAGTTGTATTCTGCTCCAGCAAATACATCCCAATCTGGAACTCTAAGCATAATATAGGGAATAAGCATATCATCAAAGAATTCTTTGTAAACTTTTACTGCTTCTTGAATTTGTTTGTCTGATTCACTTTTTGTAGCGTGAACGGTATGTGCTTCCTTGAATTTAGTAATTTCTCTAACTCTCAATAAAGGCTTAGTCATCTTAGTTTCCCATCTAAATACAGGAACTGTTTGATATATTTTTAGAGGCAAGTCTCTCCAACTTCTAGTCCATAATGAGAACATTGGATACATTGCAGTTTCAGATGTAGGTCTAACAATTAATTCTTCATCTAGCGTTCGTCTTCCAATTTTTGTTACTCGAAGTGCTTCACCTTGAAATCCTTTTAGAAAGTCCGACTCCTTTTCAAAAACCGAAGCAGGTACAAAAAGGGGGAAATATGATTCATTATGATCTGTAGCATCAAGTAAATTTTCCATTCTTTGAATCATTAATTTCAGAGATTTATACCCATAAGGTTTCCATGCACCAACGCCCTTTATTGGATATCTATCATCAATAATGTCGGCATAATGCATCACTTCGTCATACCATTTTGAGAAGTTATCTTTGGAAACGTTTAATTCTCGCGCCATATTAGTTGTAGAAGAAAGTAGCATAAAAGGGTTTTGAAAGCCAAGAGAAATTATCTAATTATCAGGGTCTGGTAGACAAACTAAGTTCAAATTAATTACTGTTTCTAACATAGAAATCTTAAAAACCAAATTTTACCTAATTAATTTATGAAGATTGCAATAATCGGAGATATGCATCTGGGATTTGATCATCATGGTCCTCGAAAAAATGATTCGTTCATAAATGCAAGAGAAGCCTTTGATATTGCCATTTCTGAAAAGGTTGATTTAATTATTCAAACAGGTGATTTGTTTCATGAGCGTTTGCCTAAACCTGAAGTTTTAAGTCCTGCAATTCAATTGATGAATTCAGTTAAATCTAAATTAAATTCTCCAAAGATAATCAATAGAATCTATGATGGAAAAGAAGAGTTGTTGAATAAAGAAATACCACCAATTGTTTTAATTTATGGAAATCATGAAAAACGTCCACCTGAATATATAAACCCATTACAAATGTTGCATGGTGCAGGTTCAGTTTATCTAATGGAGCAGGAGTCTTTAGTAATTGAAGCAGGAAAAGAAAGGATTGGAATCCATGGTCTTTCAAGTGTTTCTGAAACTTATGTTAAAGAGCTTGTAAAGGATTGGAATCCTAAAGCATTTCCAAACATGAAGAATTTACTTCTTATTCATCAAAATTTTCAAGAACTTCTTCCTAAACAACCACCTGAAACTATGAGTTATTCAGATTTACCATCGAATATGGATTATCATATATTAGGACATATTCATTGGGCTCAAACTGAAAAACATCCTAAAAGCAAAGCACCAATTGTGTTACCAGGTTCTACGGTTATGACTGACTTGAAATGGATTGAAAGTAAATCTAAGAAAGGTATTTTGATTGTAGATTTCAAAGAACGAATTTCTTCTAAATTTGTTGAATTAAAAAATTCAAGGATATTGCATTATGAAGTAATTAATGCAAAGGGAAAGAAACCTTCAGATATAACTAATGAAATTCAAGAAGATATAATTAAGAAAATTGAGTATCATAATCATAAGTTAATTCCATTATTGAGATATTCTATTCGTGGTGAATTAGCAGATGGATTTATACCGAGTGATGTATCATTAAGACCTTTAGTAAAAAAATATATTGATCGTGTTTTAATCAAAATAGATAAATCAAAATTAACTTCCAAAATTCTTAGTGAAAAAGCAAAGTTAGTTTCTGATTTAAAGCAAAATAAAGTTTCGGTTGAAGCTCTTGGAATAAAAATTCTTTCAGAAAAGATGAAAATAAAAGATCTTGATAAATTGAGTTTTTTGTTTAATGCCCTTGGTGATGGTGATCTTGAAGCTGCGGAGAAATTACTATGATTGATAAAGTAAAATTAACAAATTGGCGAGTGCATAAAGAATTGGAGATAGATTTCTCAAAAGGTTCAAATATTATTGTGGGTAAAATGGGTTCAGGAAAGACTTCAATTTTACAAGCGATTGCTTTCGGATTATTTGGTACTTTTTCTGAATTGAAAAAACGAGAACTAAAAATTTCAGATTTAATTAATCGAACTGCTAAAGAGAATTTCTCTGAAATTGAATTACATGTTCGGGATATTAAAAATAATAAATTTACAATTACTAGGCGAATTGAAGCTAACAAAAGTTCTGAGGCAATTGTAAGAGATACCAGTGGAAAATTAGTTGCTGGACCAAACCCTTCTTCAGCTAATTTCTATATTTCAGATAAGTTTAGACTTGATGAAGAGTTATTTCTTAGAACTGTTTATTCATTACAAAATGAAGCAGATATTCTATTACGCTTGAGTCCTGCTGAACGCAAACGGCAAGTTGATGAGTTAATGAATTTACATCGATTTGAAACAGCAAGAAAGTATTGTGTTTCACTTAGAAACAAGATTGGTGAACGAAAGAAAAATTTAATGGAAGTTTTAGAATCAGAAAATAAAGTTGAGATTAGGGCAAACATCGATCAATTAGTACGGGATATTGATAAAATTAAGGGAGAAAACATAGAATTATCTAGTGAATTAAAGGTTGTATTAAATAATGAATCACAATTTAAAGTAGAATTAGATTCTTTGAGACGACTAGATTCTGAATTAAATCAATTAATGAATTCAAGAAAATCTATTGAAAAGGAATTATCTGGAATAAAGATAAAACTTGCAGGTAAGGATGTTAGGCTAACTGAGTCACAAATAACTATTAATCTGAAAGAGTATGAATTAAAGAAAAGTGTAATTTCATCTTCAAAATCTGAATTAATATTAAAGAAAAATAAGTTAGAAAAACAATTAGTTGATCTTGAAAAGATAACTTCAATTGAAGAGAATAAGATTGTTGAATTATCAAAGAGAATTTCTGAAATAAATGAACTTCGGCAGAAACTTTCATCTATGGAATCAAAACACAAATTTACTGAACTAAGTGAAAAGATTGCAGGTTCTAAAGCTCAAGATAAGAAATTAGATAATGATTATAGGGAAAATGTTGCTGAAATGAATAATCTTAGAAAACATATTCAGGAACTTGAAACAGTTTCAGATATGTGTCCGGTTTGTAGAAATCATTTAACTCATACTACCAAAGATAGTTTGATCTCTGAAAGAAAAAGAGAGATTGCAAACCGTCTGATGAAGAATAATGAAATTCAAACTGTTCAGAAACGATTAAAAAAAGACTTAGAGGAATTTGAATCTTCGTATGCAAAACAGAAGAGGATTTTAGAAACTCTAGAACTTGAGAAAAATGTTCATTCTGAAAGAGATAGATTAAATTTGAATTTGGGTCGTAATCATAATAAGATTGAGCAATTTAATCGAGAAAAACAAATAGTTGATTCTGAAATAAAATCTTCTGAAGACGAATTGAGTTTGATAAATAAAGAAATGCAAAATTTACTCGGAGATAAATATGCTGTTGAATTAAAAGATCGAGAAATTAAATTATCCTCTGAACTTGAAACAATGATAACTAAAATTAATTTAATTAGTTTTAAACCTGAAGAACTAAATAATTCTGAACGCAAATATAACTTGACTATTCGTCGTGCTCAAGAGATTAAAACTTCATTATCAGGATCAAAAATTTTAGTTAAGGAAAAAGAACTAAGATATAAAGAACTAAAGGACAGACTTAAGAGATTGGCTGAATTTGAAAAAGAAATAAAGATTCTTTCGGAGAAAATTGAATTCCTTGGAAAATTAAAGAATGCAATTGTTGAAGCTCAAGAAGTTTTGCGTGATGATTTAATTCTTGCAGTCAATGAAGTTATGGCTTCGATTTGGCTTGAAATATATCCTTATGATTCCTGGACTAGTTTAAGGCTTTCAACAGTAGGAAAAGACTACACTCTTCAATTGAAAGAAGCAGACGGTGATTGGACTAATGTTGCAGGTTTTGCTTCAGGTGGTGAACGAATGCTTGCAAGTTTGGCTGCTAAGATAGCTTTTGCTAGAGTTTTGGCACCGTCATTGAATATGCTAATATTAGATGAACCAACACATAATTTAGATGAAATTGCAGTAAGGAATTTTATTGAAATAGTTCATGAAAACGTTTCTGAATTTATTGAACAGATATTTATAATCACTCATGATGAACGATTGGCTGAGAGTGCAAATAAAGTTGTAAAACTTATATAACACCAACTTCTTTATTCAACATGGAATTA
>Ga0209045_1002738_pt1 | contig 12375 bp, 9 predicted proteins | sample SaaInlLV_10m_DNA_4_FD_184664 | JGI IMG/M metagenome (GOLD analysis project Ga0209045, IMG submission 184664) | Marine microbial communities from expanding oxygen minimum zones in the Saanich Inlet - Saanich Inlet SI072_LV_200m_DNA (SPAdes) (version 2) | ecosystem: Environmental > Aquatic > Marine...
CCGGTTCTTGACAAACTGGATTCCCTGGAAAAGACTATTTCTAACTTATCATTCAGAATCCTCGCTTTAGAAAAGAGAATCATTTCACTTGAAGAAAAGATTTTCCTGGCAGCAACAAGACAAGAAAAACTTCCGGGAAACATTCCTCCTGAAAATTTTGAACAATCCGGTGATGATTTTTCCATTGAAGACGTTACCTATGCAACTCAATATAATGGCACAGTCTTTAGAGGCAAAATTACAAATAACACTAACAGTGATTTCCAATATTCACTTTTCAAAATTACCGTTTACAAGAAAAATGGCTCTGTCGCCTCCAGTAACGATTTTTATATATTGAATCTAAACAGACATTCAACCAGAACATTCGAGGCAAAAATACATGACGCAACGAAGGAAGAGTTTGAAACGTATTTAATTGAATTTACCAAAGGTTCTTAATCCTGAAAATTTTTCAGCCCAGGAAACCGGTTACATTGTCCAGTTGCACATTACTCACTGCGATTTCCGGGGCTATCACTACTTCTCTTGACCCCCATACCAGCGTAGACCTCTTTTTCTTTGTGATCCCGATTATATTGTTGAGTATGTGTTTTATGTTGGTGTTGATCCTGATGGTGTTAGGTTTTAAAGGACTTGCAATCTTTCCGTCCTTTATCAAAAAAGAGTCGGCAATTATAGTACTTGTAAAGTCGCCCATGGCCAATCCGTTTATAGCATAGGTGTACCATATCCTGCCAATATAGACTCCGTTGCTTACCTCTTTAAGCAGACTGCCCCTGGCAGTTTCCCTGCTTCCTTCAATTACCACGTTTGTTGGATATATACCTGACTTATCTCTATAATCCCTGCCATTTGTTGAGTATCTAAAACCACTCCGTGGCATTGGACAGTACAGATTGTTTCTGAATTTCTGCGCATAGTAATTATTTGCCAGAAAACCGGTAAGCATGCCATTCGTGATCAGATCGGTTCTTCCGGTTGGTATGCCCTCACACGTAATTTTTTTACTACCGATCTCCCCCTCTATAGATCCGTCATCGTATATGTTTAAATTACTTGATGCTATTCCCTGTCCCAACTTCCCAAGAAATGGTGTATTGGATGCATAGACTGACGATAGATCTAACGATGGTATCAGAATGTTTGAAACAATATCTGTAAGAGGCTGATTTCCAAAAATCACATTGTATTTCCCAGACCTGATTTTCCTTCCGCCAATTGTCTTCATCGCGCTTTCTGCCGCTTCTCTCCCGGCAACTTCCGGCTTAAATGACGCAAGGCGCGTACCCATATTCCATCCTGTACCTTTAACATTCTTATTCTCAATCATTGCAGTTATGTTTGCGGTAAGGCTGGTTGTTTCGTCAAAGTCGTCTATCCCTTTTGTCGTCTTTATGGCCATTCTCTCTCTCTGGATAGTGACATCACCACCAATAATGATTGTTTTCTGGTGACCGCCATCACGAAGAGTTTTGAGAGCACCGTCAAGGGCCTTCCATCCTAGGCCGACAGCATCTTTTCCGCTGATACTCATAACACGTTTGTCGTGATAGTTTGCCAAGACAGGCTTACCTACCAATCCTGGTAGTGTTTTGAAACCAGGATCATACACTCTGTTTCGTTTCGCCTTCGACAGTGCCTCAAGAACCCCCTCTTTCGTCAGATCATTTGTAACTGACCCAAACCCTGTTTCAATCCTATTTCCTTTTTTGAATGTAGCCAAGATTCCAAGCCCGTACGATTGGATTGATTTTGGTTCATGAATCCCGTTACAGGGTATGTCGGATGTATAATTAAGCCTTATCGTTATCAGATCATTCCATGATGCGAATACCTCTGCATCGATAACGTCCTTTTGCCTTTCTACGTATTTAAGTGCGTCGGCAACGGCTGTTCGTAGATCTTCTATTTTTATCATTTTGAATTACTAATCCTCACACGAATTACTAACAACCCGCCAATCTGGCCTTGCCCCGAAGTGTTGGACCACCGTTTCCAACCCTCATGACTTGCATCGGTTGTCCCTTTCCGCAAGTTGGAATAGGATACATTTCGAAATCATTCCCCACCGCATCAACACTCATAAGAAACTCTTTTGAATTTGCCATTATGCCGCCGCCTCTGTACAGCTTGACAAGTTTGCCGTTTTCAATCTTATAAACCTTTTTAGCAGATATCCTGAAGTTTTCTCTGGATTCGCTTATGGACGGAATTCTGTGGCTGACGATGTAATATCCATCCTTTACCTCTTTGATTATATTTTTAGGGTTCTTTTTACCAGGGCCAAAGGCGGTATTTGTCATTCTAACTATAGGTACCATTGACGACATAGTTGCTCTCATTGAACCATTCGGTTCATGTCCAAGAACTGCAGCGTTTTCCCTTCCGTTCAGGAAAGTTCTTAGAATACCATTTTTAATTACATCTATACGCTTGGCCAGTGTTCCTTCCGCATCGTACTTATAGTATCCGTATCCCATTGAGGTAGGGTCTGAAAATGCATTTACGAGAGGCGACGCTATCCGCTTTCCTATCTGGTTTTCATCCATGTTCTTAAAAAGCCAGGATCTACCCGCATAAGCAGTTTCCATTTTCAAAATCCTGTCAGATTCGGTAGGGTGCCCGACGATTTCATGTACGAGCAGAGTATTAAAATGCGGATCAGTTACAACGACAACTTCATCTTTACTTGTCTTAAGAAACTCCGCTCCTGAAAGTTCGATGGTCTCTCTTGTCCTCTCAAGTGCAAAATCGAGAAAGCTCAAGTTATAACAATTTTTGCCTTCAATTATTTCCCACCCTCTCATGTCTCCAACATAATCATAGCAAACCTCCGGGCTGGACTCACCCTTCTGCGCGGAAACATAAACAACACCCTGTGTCAGCGGCAATGATTGATCAATATTTGCGCCTTCGGAACTACAGAATAACTCCCTGGTTATGCCCGTTTTTATTCCGGCAGCCGTATAATGTACGGATGGATCAAGCTCCTTCATCTGCCAGGAAACATCCATGCTTGTCTTTAACACCTTCTTCAGGGAAACTTTTCTCGGATCTATTTCAAAATCTGAAGGCACCGTATCCTGGCAAACCTTGATCTTTGCCAGTTTAACTTCTGTTAATGAATCGGCACTCTTCTTAAACTCCTGTTTTTTCTTTGCGTTGGCTATTGCCCGTTCATAGGCTGTGTTTATACCATTAATAATCAGGTTTGTTATTTCTTTAACCTTTAAATCATTTTTACCCAGGGACTGACCATAGAATCCCCAGGAGGACATTTCTCCCGCAATAACCCTTATACCGAACGATGCATCATAATCATCCGTAACATCCTTTGATTGTCCGTTTTCAGAAGTAGCTGATTTGAATTCGCTGATTCCAAGCCTTACATCAACATATTTGCAGTCGTTTAATGATTTGTAATGTGTTGATACTGTTTTGAAGATGTGTCCTTTTAACTTATCGAGGATCTCTATGCGTGGTTTCATTGTGAAGGATTTAAAAGAGTTTGAAAAACTGAATTAAATTCTTTTATCTATAATAATCTGTGGAAATCTGCGTCCTACTTAATTTGATTAGTTTTTTTCTGTTCTCTTAATCGTAATATTCATTGCAATGAAGACGAAGGTTACCAGAAATACCATCCCTACGGTAGTTACAATGGTCATGTGGATCAGGTTTCCTTTGATTTTTGATTCTGCCCTGTCTATGGGCACTGCCACCGAGATAGCACCTCTCAGGTCTCCAAACATATAGTCCGTAGCCTTGTCTTCAGGATAATCTTCCTGAATAAACCCGGGTACAGTCTCCTTGGCGGAGTGGCACTTGAGACACGCTTCCTCTATGTGGAGTGGGATTAGATATCTCAACACTCTTTTACTCTCTATCTCATCTACACCTTTGTATTCAGTAAGATTCTTGTCACTCTCGAATTCAGTAAGGGCTTTCTCCTCAAATTTATCCGGTCTGTTTTTCGGATTCCTATATTTTGAACTGACCTGTCTTAATCGATAGCCCGTTGCATTGTAAAACTTTTTGCCAATCTCATTTCCCGCTATCGCCGGCATGAGCAATCTGGTTGCTTCGTTATGCTCCATATTTGCAATTGCCATTGTTTCTGCCAGATATTCTCTTGTGTGCTTGAGTTCCAAGGCAATCATCTCGCACTTATCGAACACTTCCTCTCGTAACAAGGTAGATTGTTTCTGGAAATTAGTAACAGTTATAGAAAGTATTACAATAGCTACTACAAATATTATGATTCCGTATAGCTTAAAATTCTTTTTCATTGAAGGAAGTATACCTTAAAAAAGTTTGGATCATTATGTACAGCGGTTTTCAGTCTAACACAAAAGTGAAAGATTTTCTAAAAAAATTATAGTTTTTACTCTTTGTGCTCTTTACGGTTTTACGGTGAATAATTACTCATTTTTTAATGTATAGGTGAACGTCAAGTTTATTATAAATTTTACTTGAAAATTACTTTAATGTTATATAAATCATGACTATGATTTACGATTTGTTGTGGAGTGATCCCCTATCTTTAATTAGTTATTTCCTTCTCCTTATCTCTATCCTCAGTTTGTGGATCAAACAGGATATTAAAATATGGGGTACCATTACGGCTGCCTCTCTGGCTTGCGGCGTCGTATCAGATAGAATAGATATTATTGGAATCATTTCGATTGTTATATTGTGTTTACTTTATCACACTGTTAATCGTATCAATTTAATACTTTTCATTCGTGTGACATCTGGCGTTTTAGCGATTATATTGTCTGTTATGTTGGCGGCTCATCTTATTCCGGGATTCAACAATTGGAAAGTAGTCGACAGCGTATCTTTAACTGAAACAAGCCTTCCATATTCAATGTACTTAAATATGGATAAAACTTTGGTAGGTTTAGCTATTCTTGGATTAGGCTTTCCTCTTATTAAAAGTTTAAAAGAGTGGGGTTCCGTTCTTCGATCCACACTTCCCATATTCTTAGTAGGATTGATTGTTTTAGCAAGTGCAAGTCAAGCATTCGGTTATACACACTGGGATTTTAAATTTCCTGATCTGTTTTTTGTTTGGGCTCTTATAAATTTAATTTTTACTTGTGTTAGTGAGGAAGCTTTCTTCAGAGGGTTCCTGCAAAAGAATTTATTTAAAATACTGCAAAAATATAAGCACGGGAATATCTTAAGTTTAATTATAGTATCTATCTTGTTTGGTTTATCACATTTTGCCGGGGGTTTTAAATATGTGATTCTCTCTACGATAGCCGGTATTGTATATGGTTACGCGTACCAAAAAACTCAACGAATTGAAGCTAACATTTTATGCCATTTTGGAGTGAATACATTTCATTTCATTTTTTTAACTTACCCAGCCTTTGCTAACACATGAGCCATACAGCTCTCAAGAGTATTGAATGGATGGTTTTTGCTGCGCTCATATCACCACTCATGTCAGGAGTCCTGTATTTTAATCCACATGATTATGTGCCGAATCAAAGAAGTCTTTAATGTCTTTTATGTCAGAAACTTTTTTGCAGTCGGGAAGTGAGTTTATAAAGTACTTGCCGTAGAATTTGCTCTTAATGCGGGGGTCCAGGATTGCAACTACACCCGTGTCTGTCGTTGACCTGATCAGACGGCCAAATCCCTGCCTCAGCAGTGTGATTGCCTGTGGTACCTGGTAGAACATGAATGGATTTTTGTTTTGGGATTTCAGTAGTTCCATTCTTGCTTCAATTATCGGATCGTCAGGAACAGCAAATGGTAGCTTGGTTATTATTACACACTTCAGCGCTTCACCGGGCACATCGACTCCCTGCCAGAATGTGGCGGTACCAAAGAGAACAGGTTTATGGCTGGCCTTAAACTCCTCAATCAATTGATATCTTGGTTTGTCTCCCTGTTTGAAAAGAGTAAAATCCTCCAGATCATCCTGAATCTCTTCGTATACGCTGTTAAGCATCTTGAAGCTTGTAAATAGAAGAAATGCCCTTCCTTGTGAGTGAGTAATAATGTCCTCTATGTGCTTTATAATACTATCCTTGAATTCTTCAGGTTGCTGATTTGGGTCAGGAATATTGTCAGGGACGTATATGAGTGCATTCTCTGAAAAGTTAAATGGGGATCCAATGGCTTTTTCGCAATAGCCATCTTCTCTTGTTATGTGAGATCCAAGTCCGTCCTGCTCCAAAACAATAGTCGGTTTTTCTGTGTCCGTTTTAGCGCAGACCGGAATTCCCAGCCGTCCCTTTATATACTTGAAGCTTCCATTTATAGACAGTGTAGCCGAAGTAAGAATTACCGGCCTGGTCTTGCCGAATATCTGTTTCTCAAATTCCACGGCAACATTTATTGGTGCGGCAAGCAAGGAGCATCTTGTCTGTTTATGATTTATTGGTTCCAGCTTATTTGTTAATTGCAATGTATCTGAATACGATTCATATCTAGATTTTTTCCTCTCTACCTCTGTCCAATAAACATACTCCTTCAGATCCTGATTCATGATAGTAGCAATATTATTGTTAATTTCGCTGCACCTGTTTGCAAATGCATAAATCTCCAGTCTGCCTTCTTCTGTTTTGACCTGTTTCGACAGAGACTCCAGCAGATCAAAAAGATTGGACAGAGGCTTATCAAGATAGTTGTTTATAGTACTCTTTTCTCTAATCCGGGTAGTTTTATTGCCTGTACCGTATTTTTCGATAATCTCTGAAAAGAAAAGATCACTGGCAGAGCCGGCGTCTTTCAGTAGTTTTTCCATATCTCCTATGATACTCATTTGATTAGCCAGGTCTGATGCGTTGGATGAATCAAAAAGCCTTGATATCAACCCCTTCCCGGTTTTAGGATTCAGGATAGAGTCGAACATATACTTAATCCTGGAGTTTGAGATTCCTATACCGAAGTAACTGGTAGCTATATCTTCCAGTGTATGGGCTTCATCAAAAACCACGGCGTCAAAATCCGGCAAGACCCGTCCGTCACTTGCCAGGTTAGCAAAAAAAAGATGGTGATTTGTGACCAGTATTTGCGCCTTATACTCTTTTCTACGTGCCCTGTTGTAGTAGCAATCGTCTTTGAAGGAGCATTGTTTGCCAAAGCAGAGGTCGGACTCTCTACATATCTTGCTCCATACCGCCGGTGAAGGTTCAAAGTCCAGTTCTGATCGCAACCCCCTCCTGGCATGTGCTTCCCATTGGACGATATGCTGAAATTCATCGAACTCCTTTTGAGTGTTAAAGACGCCCTGCGACTGCGCCTGGTGAAACCTCCTGAGGCATAAATAGTTCTGCCCGCCCACACAGAGAGTATAAGAAAAATCAAATTTATCTTCCTGTCCATTCTCAGGATGCGAATTATCATCAATTGCATCAGCAAAAATATTAACAGATTTCAGAGCATTACGAAGAAAAGGAAGATCTTTTTTAATTAATTGTTCCTGTAGCGTCTTGGTATGAGTTGAGATAACAACCTTTTTGTTATTTTTGACACACCAGAATATAAACGGAATAAGATACGCCATACTTTTACCTACTCCAGTACCGGCTTCAACTATAAGATGCTTGTTTTCTTCGATGGCTTTTTCAATTGTAAGGGCCATATCCAGCTGCTGAGGCCTCAACTCGTAAGAACCCAGTTTTTTGGAGATAACTCCGTCTTTTCCCAGTACGTCTTCTATCAACATGGTTTCAGAATAAATCAATTCCTTTGGTCTTGCAAATCCTTTTTGATAATATATAATTTTGCTCTGACATTCCCGCAGAAGCGGGAATTCATAGTGGAAACCTTCAGGTTTACATTCTTATGTTTTAATGTGTAAAATAGAAGACTAAAGCCATTCTGCTACAGTTTGGCTAGTACAACTTATTTAAAATGGTGATTTCAATGGACGATGAATTAGTACAGCTTGAAGCAGATGCTCGTAAATTAGTAGATGATTATGTGGTGACAGCTCCTTATAAGCTGAATCCGGATTCTAATCACGTAGGCAAGATTGTAAAGAGCCTGGCAAAGAGAAAACTGAAGAAAGGGTTTTTTTACTGTCCATGCAGAATGCTTTCTGACGACAAAGAGATTGATGCGAAGATTATCTGTCCATGTGAATATCACAAAGAGGAAATTGAGAAAGACGATGTATGCTGTTGCGATCTTTTTGTAAGCCCTGATTACAAACCGGCCTCCGCCAGTTAACCGGTCTGCTCAGAACAATTCGGAAAGATGATTGTTTTGGGATACAAGGTGACGATAGACGGCTTTTCTACTAGTACCCGGATTTTTTCTCTCCTCTGACAATCAGGGCTGTAACGACTTGAGCAATCTTATCTTTGCTGACTCCGATGTATTGAACTTTACCTTGTTGGTCCACTACAAATGTTATTGGTATTTTCCGTACATCATACAATTTAGACATCATACCTTTATAACGCATTCCTTCGAATATTTGAGGCCATTCTATATTTTTTTGTAACACAACTCCTTTTAAATCGTCAATCTGATCGTCACGGCTGATTCCAATAAATTTAACATCAGGGCCTTTAAGTTTTCTGTACAGCTCTTTTATCTCTGGAAGCGTTTCAAGACAATGATCATTCCATGTTGCCCAGAAGTGCATAACAATGATTTTGCCTTCAAATTGTGACAAGCTTATTGGATTTCCCTTAAAATCTTCAGTATGAAAATCTGGCGCTGACGCTCCCACCCTCATTGTACCTCCCAGATCTTTTCCGAAGGCGTTTGCCGCTCCCGGTTCAATGAGCCTCAGTTCCGCTATAACATCTTTTGCATCATCAATATTACCAATTCCTATAAGGGCCTGAGCCTTAAAATACAGGACCCTTGCCTTGAAATTTTCATCGATTTGATTCTGAAAGCTTAATACATCATCAAAATAGGCGATGGCCTCATTGAAACTACCCAATAAGTTATTGGTGGCACCAATATAAAAAGAGGCTTCCAGCGCCTCCTCTGTACCGGCAAACATATCTATTATTACCTGAAGTTCGTTCAGGGCCTCTTCATAAAATCCTTTGGCATCCTCTGGCTTCATCTTTGAGTAGACACCGAGGTTCTTTCTAATTGTGCTCAATTCTGATGCCGCATCTGCGTCCTGTCTCAATGCTCCCATGGCATTATTGTTAAACGTCAGCCCAAGTGAAACAAACAAAATTACTACTATTGGAATCAAAAAATTCTCTCTTTTCATGGATATCTTTCCTTTATGTAATGAATTTATAACAATCATTTTGAAGTGATATATTTAAACATACTATTTCACATAAGAAAAGTATATTTTAGCTTTACGGTATTTAGACGTGAATTTCGCGAATTGACACGGGTAGATGCCCAATCTTTCTTTCGAGAGAGCTTTAGGATTATTCTTTGACAAACCCTTGTCTAGTTACAAAATAATTCTTTTATCTTTTGGGAAATATCTTTACTACGCATTAACGTTTCACCTATCAGAATTGCGTCAACACCAGCTTCCTCAAGAACAAGTACATCCGCCCTTGTTTTTATCCCGCTCTCACTAACTATTATTTTGCCTTCAGGGATCCGGTGACGGAGCTGAAGCGTGGTTTCAAGATTGGTCTCAAATGTGTCAAGATTCCTATTGTTGATGCCTATAATTGTAGCTTCTGTTTCCAATACCGTTTCCAGTTCGTCATTATCATGCACCTCAACCAGGCATTCCATTCCCAGTTCGTGAGAAAGCGCAAGAAATGCATTAATCTCTTCTTTATTGAGAATCCTTGCGATCAACAACACCAGATCAGCGCCGGCAACTCTTGCCTCATATATCTGGTACGGATCAATGATAAAATCTTTCCTCAGAGCAGGCAGACTGACTGTTTCTTTAATCTCAGAGAGATACTTTAGGTCCCCTTTGAAAAATTCCTTGTCTGTTAGAACGGATATTACAGATGCCCCGCCAGCCTCATATTCCTTTGCTATGTCAATGTAGTTGAAGTCGTCCCTGATTATGCCGGCTGAAGGTGATGCTTTTTTAACCTCAGCGATAAATTTGATCCTATTCTCTCTTTTCAATACCGTACCGGACTTTATTGCACCCGGAACATCTTTACATCTCTCTTTCAAGGATTCTATTGAGACAAGCTCTTTATTCTCAGCGACCTCTTTTAGTTTATATGCGTGGATTTTATCTAATATCATGATTCTTTACCAAAATTATAATTTATTTCTATTTTAAGGGTATCAGATTAAATGTTTTTCCATTTCCAGTCAAGTATTTAAAAACTGTTGATTAAAGAATCCCTTTGTATTAGAATCGACTCTAATTTTATTTTAAATTGTCTAGAACTTTAAATTTTATAAATAGTAAGGGTTAAAAATGAAGAAGACTTTTTTGTTCACACCGGGCCCCACTCAGATACCGCCGGAAGTAGTTCTGGCAGAAGCAAGCCCGATGATTCACCACAGGACTTCTGAATTTTCTGATATATTTGCAAATGTGTCGGAAGATTTAAAATATATTTTTCAAACTAAGGATGGCGAGGTATTTACATTCGCCTCTTCAGGTACAGGCGGAATGGAAGCATGTGTAGTTAACTCCGTATCTCGCGGAGATAAAGCCATTGTCATAAGCGGTGGTAAATTTGGAGAAAGATGGGCTCAACTTTGCGAAACATACGGCGTAAATGTGGTAAAGATTGAAGTAGAAAACGGTAAGGCTGTAAACACTGACGTGCTGAAGGAAACGATACAAAAGGAAACAGATGCAAAAGCGGTATTCGCTACGCTAAGCGAAACTTCAACCGGTGTTGTCCATGATATTGAAAGTATTGCAAAAGTTGTTAAGGGTAATAACTTGTTGCTGGTAGTAGACGGAATATCAGGGGTCGGTGTTCAACCATTCAAAATGGATGACTGGGGCGTAGACATTGCAGTTACCGGTTCTCAAAAAGGTTTTATGCTGCCTCCGGGACTCGCCTTTGTTTGTGTCGCGAAAAGTGCATGGGAATCAATTGAGAAATCTGATTTACCAAAATACTACTGGAGTTTCAAGAAGATGCAAAAGGCACTAAACAACAAAACAACCGCATATACACCTGCGATCTCACTTATTATGGCAGCAGGTAAATCTATTGAAATGATCAAAAATGAAGGCATTGAGAATGTGTGGTCCAGACATGCAAGACTGGCTAATGCAACAAGAGAAGGAGCTAAGGCTCTGGGACTTGAGCTCTTTGCTGGTAATGACTCAGGGAATGTTCTAACATCCATTAAGATTCCGGACGGAGTAACCTTTGACGCCGGTATTAAGAAGCTGAGGGATGAAACCGGGGTAACAATAGCAGGAGGTCAGGACGAACTAAAAGGTAAGATATTCAGGATCGGCCACATGGGCTATGTCAATGATTTTGATATAGTCCTGGCAATGTCGGCGGTAGAGAAGATTCTCCATGAAAATGGTTATAAAGTCGAATTAGGTAAGGGAATTTCCAGAGTTCAGGAAATCCTTATAGGTTGAGTCGCAAGCTTCACTATATAGAAAAAGCCCATGTTTTCTTATTTATAATAAAGGAAACATGGGCTTTTATAATTTACTTAACGGCTAAAGGCACATCTGCAAGCAGACCAATCTCTTCATCGGTTAAATAACATGCAGGATCAGGTTCCCAGATGTCACCATGGACAGATTCGGCACGCGCCCTGAAGTTACCACCACATATGTCAAGCCACTTACACTTGGAACATCGACCGGTAACATAATCCTTTTTCTTTTTCAGTTTCATCAGAAGATCATTTGATTTGTCTTCCCAGATTTCACCGAATTTTCGTTCACGCACATTTCCGAATGTATGTTCTCTCCAGAATTGATCAGCATGTACAGCGCCGTCCCAGCTGACACAGGCAAGACCGTGTCCAGAACTGTTCCCCTCGTTCCACTTTAACAACTCAAGTACTTCTGCCGCACGTTTTGGATCTTCCTTAAGTAATCGCTGATATATATATGGGCCATCGGCATGGTTATCTACCGTTAAAACTTCTAACGGATTCCCACGATCATGTGCTGCCTTTGTTTTATCAATAATGAGGTCAACAACTTTACGGGTCTCCTCATGAGTCAAATCTTCTTCAATTAACCTGGAACCCCTGCCGGAATAAACTAAATGGTAAAAACATACCCTTGGGATTCCTTCTTTTTCAATGAGATCGAATATTCCGGGGATGTCCTGCGCGTTTCTCTTATTAATAGTAAAGCGAAGCCCCACTTTAATACCTAACTTCAGGCAGTTTCTGATTCCCTGCAAAGCTTCATCAAAGGCGCCTTCAATACCACGGAATTTATCGTTTGTTTCCTTCAGACCGTCAAGGCTTATTCCAACATAAGAGAGTCCGAATTTTTTT
>Ga0209045_1002740_pt1 | contig 12370 bp, 11 predicted proteins | sample SaaInlLV_10m_DNA_4_FD_184664 | JGI IMG/M metagenome (GOLD analysis project Ga0209045, IMG submission 184664) | Marine microbial communities from expanding oxygen minimum zones in the Saanich Inlet - Saanich Inlet SI072_LV_200m_DNA (SPAdes) (version 2) | ecosystem: Environmental > Aquatic >...
TATCTCCTATATGAATTGGCATATCAGCTTGAGGATGATCAAACCATTTAATTTTACCACTTCCACTTGCAATTAAAGTAACATCTGTTTCCCCACATGACTCAAAATCCGAAACAGAAGGTAAGTTTGGTCGATCGATTAACACAAAATTAGTTTTAGTTAAAGAATCGGTTCCAATATCATTTGAACAAATTAATTTTACAGCATATAAGCCACTTTCCTGATATTCATGAACTGGATTTTCAGAGCTGGATGTTTTACCATCACCAAAATCCCATGTCCAACTTGTTGGTCCATTGGCCGTTATTGATTTGAAATGTGCGAGACCATTGCATGCATTTGGAACATTTACTTTGAAATCAACATCTGGTGGCATGTTTGGGGCTGAACAGTACCAATTAAGCTCAAAACCAGAATAAGTTTGCAAAGGATCTGTATATTGCCTAATTGTAATAGAGCCACCAGTAGAGCTAATGGATCCTCCATTAGGCAAATCAAAGCCAGAGTATTTCCCTATCAACGGGCTTGTAATATCATCTCCATCGTAAATGTATAACCAATCGCAATCGCAATCACCTTCAAAAGCAAATGAAATAAAATCGAGGGTGATGCTGGCTGCGCCTATTGGTGAAATGGTGAATAAGATGTCCTGATTACCAGTGTAATTTTGACTTCCTCCATCATCGAAGAGTTTACCTTTACATAAATTAACTGTTTGAGGGCTACCTGTTGTTGGCATAGTAAAAATACAAGGCATATTGGTGTCAACGACAATTAATCCGGTTTTGACTATAGAGTCATTTCCACAAATACTTTGTGCCACCAGTTTTATATCATAAGTGCCAACTGAATTAAATGTGTGAATTGGATCATAACTACTACTTGTATCTCCATCTCCAAAATCCCAAAGAAAAGAACTGTATGCATCGGACAGGTTTTTGAATTCAACTGTAAAGGGATAGGTGCAACTTGCAGTAGTTGATGCTTCAAAATTTACGCTTCGATTTATGCCACCCACGCCAACTGCATACCATGCATCTAATACGGCTTCCACTTCAGAAGAACATTCTCCATACAGATCGGCTGCTGCACGAGCAGAATAAAAACGGGCATCCATATAATCGGATGATTCTGATAAATAAATTGTTAAACATCTGAATGCAATTGCCGAGGCTTTATCGCTTCCGATATTACTAACCTGATATGTATTATTATGATCGTTTGTTCCACTTCCTCCTTCGACTAAAAGATAGAACCAATAGTTCAACACCGAGCTATTGGTATGTACTCCACAATTATCATTTACTTGAGTAGGGACACAAGATTTAGTGTCTACCCAATAAAGTCCTTCGTAGGTGTCAGGATCTCCTTTACTATTTGGATTTGACATGTCTCTGAGAACATAGCCAATATCTTCACCCATTTCCCAGCTGTAAGCAGTTGGCTTAGCAAAGCGTTCAATCATATTTCCAAAAATATCACTGAATCCTTCGTTGAGTGCACCAGATTCAAGTGCATAAATTAAATCTGCTGTATTGGTTGTTAAGCCATGTGAAATTTCATGTCCAATAATATCTAATGCAACAAAAGGTTCTGAAGAAGCATTACCATCTCCATAAGTCATCCATTGACCATTCCAGAAAGCATTTGAGTAATTTGTGCTATAATGCAAATAGCTTCTTAATTTGAAACCATCATTATCAATACTATTTCTATTGTGTTTGTTCAGAAAATAATCATAGGTCATTTCAGTTCCCCAATGCGCATCGGTTGCTATTTCATCTTTTTGTGTATTAACATTATTCCAATAATTATCAGTATCCTCAAAGTCTACAGCGCTTGCATAGCTGGTTCCGGTTTGTAGATTATAGGTCTCAATTCCTTTTCCTCTGCCTACTTCACGTAATCGGTAAGATCCAGGGCCAGTACTATCGGTTGTAATTTGTTTGCTTCCACTAAATTTTGTGATAGCAGTTGCCGGAACATCACTATTATGAAGGATGGAGTTAACCAATAAAATTTTGCCGGTTTGGGCATCTACATAATACCATGCTCTGGAAAGAGGCTCGTGTGCATAAATGTTAAATTTCCACGCATATCGAACATGATTTGATTTAAAACTACCTTCTGGATTAACCAATACTAATTCTCCTTTTGGATAATATGTTGCTTGAGGATTTTCTTCAAATTCCTGAAGTACTTTTTCTTCTCCAGCTAATTCCCACATAAAAGTATTTGCATCAATTAAGTTCAGTGCATAATCCAAAGCATTTTGCTCTGATAATATCACAACATTGCTGATTTTAATTTCATCAAATGCAAGTCCAAATACAGAAATTATTTGGCCGTTTCGAGCCAAAGTTGAATACCGACTATTCTCAATTGGAATATGATTGTAATTTTGAATGTATTGGTTTTTAGTTAATCCAAGCTGATCAATTTCTGTTTTTTCTAATTGAAAGCTGATATTTGAATTGAGCTGATATTTGCTATCAATCCAACTGATGAATTGATCTTCTGTAATATTTGTGTTTCCTGAAAACTTGTAATATGCAGGAATATTGCTATGCTCATAATATTTAATTATTTCATTGCCAGGATTTATTGGTTGTGTTTGGGCATTTGCCTTAATGCTGAATATGCTAAAGATAATCAGGATAAGGATATATTGTTTGTTATTCATGGTTCAATTGTTATCTTAAATAATGTATCTCAGGTTTTTATGCTTCACCTGAAGAAAAGCGAATATAATAAATTATATAGAAGGAATGTAAAATTTAAATTCCTATTTTGTGGCAACTATTATTCCGTAAACCTTAATTTGAAAAGATAATCCAGTTAATTATTAAAATAGGTTTTAATTAAGACTGACGATCACAAAAATTCATTTCATTTATTGGCAAAATGTTCTTTGCATAATCTAAAATCGATTTCATGATTTATTAATGACCAATAAAGTTTTTCAATTTTGTATTTTTGGGTAATGAATGAGGACCATACTAATAGTCGAAGAGAGTTTAAATCAGGTAGTTTATCAGATCAGCACATTTTACAAGATCCTTTAGCCATGTTTGCTGCCTGGCTAAACGAAGCTGCTAACAAACAAATTCTGGAAGCAAATGCCATGACTTTGTCAACTGTGAATGATAAAGGAGAGCCATCATCTAGAGTTGTATTATTGAGAGGGATTGATGAGAGAGGATTTACTTTCTATACAAATTATAATAGCCAAAAAAGTAAGCAAATTGGTCACAACAACAAAGTGGCTTTGAATTTTTTCTGGCCATTATTAGAACGTCAGGTTAGAATAAATGGTATCATTAATAAGATTTCAGATTCAGAAGCGGATGCCTATTTTGCTTCGCGTCCGCGAGAAAGTCAAATTGGTGCATGGGCGAGTCCACAAAGTGAAGTAATTGAAAGTAAACGAGCTTTGATTGAGAAATTTGCTGATATTGAAAGCAAAGCTGCAAATGGTCAAATACCAAGACCTAAGTTTTGGGGTGGTTTAATAGTAGTTCCTCATTACTATGAGTTTTGGCAAGGAGGTGAACACAGGTTACATGATCGCTATCAATACGAATTGCAAATAGATAAAAAGTGGAAAATCAGTAGGTTAGCACCTTGATGTTATTGTTTTATTCTGTGTAATAGGTTTTTAATTCCGCTTTATTCTTCCATCGATCTAATGCAAATTCAATTAATCTACTGATCAATTCTTTTTGAGAAATACCGCTTATTTCAAATAATTTAGGATACATACTGATGTTTGTAAAACCAGGAATTGTATTAATTTCATTGAGTAAAAAACCTTCCTCCGTTAAAAAGAAATCAACCCGGCTCATTCCTTCACAGTTCAGCGCAAGAAATGCATCAATTGCTAATTCTTTAACTTCTTCAGCTAGTTGTGCATCAATTACTGCCGGAGCATCCAATCTGGTTTTACTATCCTTGGAATATTTTTCCTTATAGTCGTAAAAAGCGGTTACAATTTCTCCTGGAGTTGAACTGATTGGATTGTGATTACCCATCACTGCTACTTCAATTTCGCGACCTTCAATATATTCTTCTAATAGGATTTTCTCATCGTATTCAAAAGCTAATTCAATAGCATCAATTAATTCTTCATCAGTGTTTACCTTGCTTAGCCCAACTGAAGATCCAGCACTGCATGGTTTGACAACCATTGGGAAGCCAAGTTTCTTAATTATTGGCCTCAAGTCGAATTCATCTTGCCATTTCTGGAGCGAAAAATAGTTAGCAACTGGAATTCCTGCTTCTATTAACAACCTTTTTGCAATTTCTTTATCCATGGCTATTGAACTTCCTGCAATGCCTGTCCCAACATATGGAATTCCTGCAACTTCAAATAAACCTTGTACACTGCCATCTTCTCCGTTTGGTCCGTGCAAAACGGGAAATAGCACATCAGGCTTAATGCAATTTTCTGCATTTATGAAGCAAAATGAATCAGGGCTCATTTTTAAAGATAATAGTTTTGAATCTTCAAATTCGAGCCTACCATTCATAAGTTCATCAGGAGTAGAAATATACCATCCTCCATCTTTGCTAATATATAGAAGTACACAATCAAAAGTATCCTTATCTAAATTTTTATAGACATTGGTGGCTGAAATGATGGAGATTTCATGTTCAGTTGATTTACCTCCGTATATTATTCCAATCAATTTCTTCATGGGATGATTATTTATTTGGCTCAAAATTAATTCGATAGTGATTTAATTCAGAAAGAATAAACACACAGAATGTTTATAAAAAAAGCCCAATCGTAATATGATCAGGCTTTTTTCGGAATTCAGTGTAAGATTTATTTACCGACTACTTTCTTGAATGCATTTTCAACATCACCTGGAGTCGACATGATTTTAGTAAATGTTCCCATGGTTAATTCAGGCCAATAAAGAGCTATTCTATATCGTCCATGCAACATGGTAGCTTTGCTTCCTTCTAATATAATTTCATAAGGCATGCAAGCAATATGCTTTTCGCCAATAATTGGAAGAAAATGAGCCTCTCCCGTATTTTTGTCATTTAATGCAATGCCAAACACAGCAACTTCTTGTTTTGGGAAGGTAAGCGTATATACTTTCGCTGTGTTGCCTACTTTATTTTGCAAGTTTTTCTTAATAATTTCCAAGCCTTCATTAAAAGAATTAAAGGTGGCTAATTCAACAGGATCGGTAAAATAAGGCATACCCATCATGTAATGGTATTTATGAAGATCGCTGGCACTTTTTTGACCACCAAAGGCAGTGAAATCAGTTCCAACAGATTTTAATGCAGTTTTGACATCATCAGTAATGATGTTTAATTTACTAGAATAAGAGGAGTAATTTTCTCTATAATAAGCATTAAACATATAATCTGGATTGAGTAAACTAACTTCAACCGAACCATCCTTATGAATAAGACTAACTTTTAGCATAGCTCCAAGCAATCCCCTGTCTTTAATGTTTATTGCTACATTGTAGAGGTCTTTCCGGCTGAATGCAATTACATAATAATCGGCATTTGCAGCAGGATGATATTTTCCATAAATAGTAAAATCTTTTGATTGAAGTGCAGAAACAACTGTGGCAGATACTGTTGATATCGAGCCTTTTATGTCGCCTATTTTGTAGTAGGGAGAAATTTTGTCTTGAGCAAACGTATTGCTAATAACAAAAAGGGCACAAACCATTAATAAACCTCTCATAATCTTTGATTTCATTGTTTTTAATTTAGTTTTTGATGCTCAAATATACATATTAAAATAATAAGGGATTAAAATATATGAATGATAATTGTCATGTTCATAAAAGGTCAAAAATTGTGGATTATCCTGCGAATGTGAATGCATATCTTTGTTATTATATCTCAATAAGGATTTCATTGAAAACATGATAATTATAGGAATAACAGGAACCATAGGTGCTGGAAAAGGAACAATTGTCGATTATCTGCTGAATGAATTGAATTTCAAACATTTTTCTGTCAGATCATTTCTGACAAATGAAATTGAGCGTAGAGGATTGACGATCAACAGGGATAATATGGTTCTGATTGCAAACGAATTAAGAGCAAAATATTCTCCAGCTTATATTATTGAGCAACTGTATAATCAAGCAGCAACATGTGGAGAAAACTGTGTAATTGAAAGTATCAGAACACTTGGAGAAATTGAATTGTTAAGAACAAAATCAAATTTTAGTCTATTAGCTGTAGATGCTGATCCAATTATTCGGTATGAGAGAATTCATCAGCGGCAATCGGAAACCGATAATATTTCTTTTGAAGAGTTTTTAAGCAATGAGAAAAGAGAAATGATTTCATCCGATCCGAATAAACAGAATTTATCAGTATGCATTGAAAATGCAGATTATCAATTAATGAATAATGGCGATTTGAATGGATTGTATCTGCAATTAAAGAAGATTTTAGAAGAAATAATATAATGGATAATCAAGATAATTATTTACGTCCTTCCTGGGACGACTATTTTTTAGGCATTTCTCAAACCGTGGCAACACGGGCAACCTGTAACAGAGGGCGAAGTGGTTGTGTAATTGTCAGAAATAAACAGATTCTGGTAACGGGTTATGTAGGTTCTCCAATGGGGCTTCCTCATTGCGATGATGTAGGGCATCAAATGAAAAAAGTTGTTCATGAAGATGGACATATAACGCAACATTGTGTAAGAACTGTACATGCTGAGCAAAATGCAATTACTCAGGCAGCTAAACTGGGGATTTCAATTAAGGATGCCACATTGTATTGTAAAATGACACCTTGTAGAACTTGCGCCATGCTAATTATCAACTGTGGAATTACTCGAGTTGTTTGTGAAAAAAAGTATCATGCAGGAAGTGAGTCAGAGGAAATGTTCAAAATGGCTAATGTTGAATTAATATTTAAAATAGAGGAAGTAGAACAGTATAAAAATCAATAGGCAAATTGTTTCAATTTTTCCCGGCTTCGGTGATTTTGAAGATTTTTGACTTCAGTTTATTATACCTTTTTCGGAATTCCTTCATGTGTTTTTTTGTTTTTTCATGGTCAACATATTCATGCTGACTTGAAAACTCATTCTCATCATAAACAGCTAATTCATCTTTTGGAAAGGAATCTTTCATAAACATTTCATGCGTGTTTATTGTTTCTTTGGTATCGATAAGAAATCGAAGATTATGATCCAGGTGATTAAGGTATTTAATGGTTTTGTCATTTTTGTCGGGCGATAATTCAGATTGACTGACTGGAATAAGGCTTTTTAAAAACTTAATTTCAGCTATATAAAATTTTATCTCAGATAACCATGCTACATGATCTTCATGTAATTTTTGAATCGAGGAATTGTCCATATTCGTAGATTATTTAAAATGCGACAAAACAAGTTTGACTCTTATCAAATATACTAAATTTTTGCCAAACAGCTCAAATTAAAAGGAATTAGTTAACTAACTTTGCATGTATCTTTAATGCCACCAACCTACTAAAATAAGGAAAGTGAAATTCATTCGATTTTTAATCAGTAAGGTATTCATCCTGAATGTAAGTATTCTTTTAGTCGCGATTATAATCCTTGCAGTTGCTGGAATTATTGCCTTGAATAAGTTTACACATCATGGAGAGTCATTAACCTTACCCGACTTTACTTCTTATACAGTCGATGAAGTTGAACAAATTTGCAAGGAAAAGGATTTAAGATTTGAAATTTACAGATCCGTTTATGTTCCAGATGTGCCGTTTTTCACTGTTGTAGAGCAGGATCCCAAAGCATTATCAAAAGTTAAACGAAATAGGAAAGTATATCTGACAATCAGCTCAGACGATCCTCCAAAAGTTAAACTGCCCGATTTAATTGATGTGCAACTTGAAAATGCTATTCGCATGTTGAAGAGTTTGGGATTACGCGTTGGAGAATTGGATTATGAACCTGATATTGCTCTTAATGCAATATTGAAAGTAAAAAAAGATGGACGGATATTGACCAAAGGATCAATGATAAGTAAGGATTCAAAAATTGATTTGGTTTTGGGAGCTGGATTAAATTCTGGTAAAGTGAAGGTCCCTTACGTTATTGGTTTAGCTTTTAGTGAAGTACAATTTGCCATGATTGCATCCCAGTTAAATATTGGAGGTCCTATTCCAGATGAGACTGTAACAGATACATTAGAGGCTATTGTTTACAAGCAATATCCAATGCCTTCTGACGTTAGGATACCCAGAGGAGAATCTGTGGATGTTTGGATAACTCATCCTGACAATTTTGAGAAAATGAATATTGAAAGGATTCCTTTGAATGAAATAGACAGTACGTTTAAAAATGAAGCAACAATTAATGATGGAAATTAATATCAAAAAATATTCAATCCTTTTTTTTATTCTGATTTTTGGTCAGCTATCTATAGCTCAAGAGCTGATAAAACCACTTGCATCAAATAAAAAGTTGATTGAGAATAAAATTCCCTTTAAAACCTATCGTGCCCTTGCTGATACTTTCGATTTAGATAAATACCCTTTTTGGGATGATTTTACTGGAGATAGTCCATATCCAAAAGATACTTTTTGGGTTGATAACTATGTGTTTATAAATAATAGTTTAGCTTTTCGACCTATCAGTGTGAATACAGCAAGTTTTGATGGCTTAGATTCTCTTGGAATACCTTATAACCCTGGTGTTGTAAACTCAAAAGGGAAGAGAGCTGATAAACTCACCTCTGTATGCATTGATTTATCCAAATACAATCAGAAAGATGATTCCTTGTATTTAAGTTTCTTTTACCAACCAGCTGGTTTAGGCGAAGCACCCGAAGAGTATGATTCTTTGGTATTGGAGTTCAAAGCCGATAGTGTGTGGAATGGTAGTGTGTGGGAAAAAGATAAATGGGTTTGGATTTGGAGTGCTGCAGGATCAAAAGTAAAATTATTTGAGCAAGTAATATTGCCAATTAAGCAATATGTATACGATACAAATTTGTCAGCTGATCCAATTGGTAATATTTTTCACAATGGTTTTCAGTTCCGATTTGTTAACTATGGGAACTTAGCTGGCAATATGGATTTATGGCATCTTGATTATGTGTATTTGGATAAAGGCCGATCATGGGATGATACATATTTTAAAGATATGGCCATTTTTGAAAAACCTATTTCTTTGCTGCAGAATTATGTATCCATGCCATTCGATCATTTTAATAATGATAAAACCTATTTGCGAAATAAATTAGAAATTAGTGCCAGAAAATTGAATAAAACACCTTTAAATCTTATTGCCAGATGTCAAATAATTGATTTGGTGGATGGCGATATCCTACTAACAGGTGCTGATGATAAAACTATTTATGGATCTGATACTACCATGCCCTTGGTTTTTACTGTTCGTGATGATTTGCAATTGAATAAGATAGTTTCAGCTGATACGGTTGAACTGGAAACAACATTGAGTAGTAATTTAATTGATGATTGGAAAATCAACGATGAAACGAAAGGTATCCAGGGCTTTTATAATTACTATGCTTATGATGATGGTGTGCCTGAATTTGGATATGGTGTATATCCCGGCAAGTATGGTATGGTTGCTTACAAATTCACTGTTCCGGAAAATCTGCCAGCAGGAGATTCATTAAGAGGAGTCTACATCTATTTCAATTTATCAGACGAATTAATTGCAAACGCAGCATTTAACATAGCTGTTTGGAATGACGGAAATTATGAAAGCACGCCAATCATGTTCTCAACTCGAGTTCCTGGATTGGATTATATAAATGGAAATGGTTATGTTCTCTTTTATTTTGATACAGGAATTGGCATTAACAGCGAGTTTTATATTGGATGGGAACAAAATAGCGAGTTTTATATGAATGTTGGTTTGGACATGAATTACTATCAAATCTTAGGAGATTCAAGCCCGATTCAAAAAAATTCCAACCTGTTTTATTATGCTAATAGTAAATGGAGTTCTTCTTCAGCTAAAGGAGCATTGATGATACGTCCAGTCATCTCTGACAAATTGGAAAGGCCGGTTTCAATTAAGGAAAAGCAGTATTTGGATTTAAGTTATTATCCAAATCCAGCTGATCAGTTTATTCATATAAAAGGATTGGAGCAGTCCACGTACTCATTTCATTTATTTGATATCAGTGGTAAGGAAGTATATGTTTCAGATGTAAGTGGAAATAGTCAGGTTGATATTTCTTCAGTTGCTGAAGGATTTTACCTGATTCAATTAATAGATGAAAAGAAAGGTTTAAAATATAATTCGAAAATATTGATTAGATAAGAAATGGAAAAAGCGTTAGTAGCAATTATTATGGGTTCCGATTCTGATTTAAAAGTCATGCAGGAATCGGCAAAAGTGATGGAAGAATTTGATATTCCCTATTATATTGATGTAATTTCAGCACATCGCACACCCCATCAAGCATTGGAATTCTCAAAAAATGCACACATTAATGGAATAAAAGTAATTATAGCAGCTGCTGGAATGGCCGCACATTTAGCGGGTTCACTGGCCGCACATACACCATTACCTGTTATTGGAGTTCCGATTGCAGGTGGAAAATTACAAGGAAAGGATTCCCTCTATTCAACAGTAATGATGCCTCCCGGTGTTCCTGTTGCAACTGTGGGTATTGATGGAGCTAGAAATGCAGGCTTGCTGGCAGTTCAGATTTTAGGAACTGGTGATGCTGCTATGATGGAAAAAATGATGCAGTTTAAAAGAGATCAAGAAAAGAAAGTGGTTGCTCGTTCTGAAAAACTCAAATCTTTGGGTTATAAGGCTTATTTGGAAGGATAGTTCCTTGATTTTTTTATCCCACCAACTATCCTGAGTCTGTAGTAATGGCTTTGTGGGATAGGGACTCAGGATTTTATCAGTCAGGAACTCTACTCTCGGTTCTCGCTAGTTTTCTAAAGTTTGTCTTATAAAAACTAGAAAACTTGGTCTTATTGAATTTCCAAGAGACGCTTCGCTAAACTCTTGAAAGAACATTGGAAAAAATAATGAAAGTATACAAATATTATATTTTGTCCATTATGATACTAATTTGCTTGAAAGCAAATTCCCAAAACTACACATTTGAAAACAGAGATTTAATAGGGAAATTTGTTTTATTTGTTGAGGATAGCATAATAAACATAGATTTTATAATTCATAACAAGTTAGAAACTGATATTTATATTAATAGTGTTGATAATGTTTTAATAATATGTGAGTATCATCAAAAATTTATGGATGCATTTGGTATTCAATATGGTGTTTTTGGTTCTGGTGCTTATTCAAATTATATTGAATTTACACCAAAACTTATTATACTTCATGCACATGACTCTATTTCATTTGATGCGAATTTTAAATGTCTCAATATTTCAGAAAAGGATAATTTCTTGATATACTTTGATTATCTAAATATTTATAAATTAGACAAAAGAACCATGAAAGAAATTTCTAATTCTATTATTCTTTATCCTTCAAATAAATTAAGTAATAGAAAGACATACACGTTAGAGAGAGAAATATATGGTAGGTATTGTGATTGGGTAGAGTTAACGTATCCAACCATAACAGATTGACATTTTCAGTGACATTCGTTAAAGAACCCCCTAACTATCCTGAGTCTGTAGAAATGGTTTTGTGCGGTAGGGACTCAGGATTTTATCAGTCAGAAAATCTACTCTCTGTTCTAGCTAGTTTTCTGAAGGTTGTCTTATAAAAACTGGAGTACTTGGTTTCATTGAATTTTCAAGAGACACTTTGCTAAACTCTTGAAAGAACATTGGGTTTGTTATAAGGATAAAGTACTAATATTGTCAAAAGTGGCTTGACAAATACTTTGTTCTTTTGATACATAAATAATACTAATTGTTGTCGAACTATAATTTGAAAATATGGGAATAGTTGTTTTATCACTTTTTGTTACTACTCTTCTGGTTTTTACGGGACTCTTTTTGTTGTTTAGAAAGTATAGACCCAGAAAAAATCCTTTGAGTAATTTATATTATTGGATATCAGCAATTATTGCAACGCCATCCTTATATATAGGGTTTATACTCATTTGGTTTTTTGTCTCATCTTCTTATGAAAGGAAAGAGTTTGACAAAGTAGATTGGGCAGAAAACAGAGATTCCAGGTATGAGTATGTTGAAGATTTGGTTGATGGCGAACAGCTTATTGGGTTAACGAGCAGCGAACTTAAAAGTATGCTCGGTGAGGCTGACCATGAAGATGATTCCACAATGACCTATTACATTGGTTATTCTCCCAAACACTGGGAGTGTAAATCAAACTCTGTCTGGTTATAATTTCCTTTAATTTCAAATTTATAATAATATTCATAATGCTGTTGTAATGTTGGTAACTTTTAGC
>Ga0209045_1002741_pt1 | contig 12369 bp, 10 predicted proteins | sample SaaInlLV_10m_DNA_4_FD_184664 | JGI IMG/M metagenome (GOLD analysis project Ga0209045, IMG submission 184664) | Marine microbial communities from expanding oxygen minimum zones in the Saanich Inlet - Saanich Inlet SI072_LV_200m_DNA (SPAdes) (version 2) | ecosystem: Environmental > Aquatic >...
GCGAAGGATGATTGCAGAGGCGGCACTGGATAAGGATTTTCAGACGCTTTTGCCAAAAGCAGAGCAACAGCCACTAAATTCTTTCATCCACACGCTGTTACGCATGGTGGCCTGAGGATGAAGAGCTGGAGACTTCATAATTTGTAGGAAACTTCAGATCGGTTATCTGTGGTCATAGAAATGTAACATTTTGAAACAAACACAATGATACTTATATTTTCTCAGCAGTATACCCCCTACCCACTGCATAATAGGTAATCCCCAGCTGCGCCATTTTTTGCGGACTGTATAAGTTTCGGCCATCGAAGATGACGGGGGTACGCATGCGCTGCACCAGCGCCTCAAAATCGGGGGACCAGAACGGCTTCCACTCGGTCACCACCATCAAGGCATCAGCACCGTCTAACACTTGCTGCGCATCTTCGCCATACTGTAGGCCCGGCTGCTCTCCAAGGAGGTTACGGCTGTTCTCCATCGCCTCTGGGTCGTAGAGTCGAACCTCAGCCCCTTGATCCAGCAGCACTTTGATCAGATGAATACCGGGCGCATTGCGAATATCACTACTCCCCGGCTTGTAGGCGACCCCCCAAATGGCAAATAGCCGCCCCTGCAGGTCCATATTAAAGTGTCGCCATGCCTTGCGGAAGAGTACTTCTCGCTGCTGGCGGTTGATCTCTAACACCGCATCCAGCAACTGCCCACGAGAACCTGCGGCGCGTACTGTATCGGCCAGTGAGGCGACATCTCTGGCAAAGTGTGGACCACCAAAGCCGGTACCGGGATAGAGGTAGTCGTAGCCGATACGGTGGTCTGAACCCATCCCCTGCCGCACCTCTTCGATATCGGCCCCCAGATCTTCAGCCACATCGGCCATCTCATTCATAAAGCTGATGCGCGTCGCCAACATTGCATTGCAGGCAAATTTGGTTAGCTCTGCAGAACGCGGCGACATCACCATAACCACATCACGATTGCGGTTGTAGGGGGTGTATAGCTCTCGCATAACATCCACCCCAACTTCGTCATCACACCCCAATAGGATGCGGTCAGGACGGCGGAAATTTTGAATCATCCGCCCTTCGGTCATGAAGTCTGGCTCAACCACTAATCTGCAGGGGGGCTGGCTGTTATCTGCCTGTTGCTGCGCTTGTTGCAGAACAGTGAATAGCTGCTCGGAACTGCCCAACGGAAAGGTGGTACGGTTGACTAGGGTACACCCCTGTTGGTTCAGCGCTCCGATCTGTTTCACAATCGTGGTGGCTTGCTGGAGCTGGTCTGACTCCAGCAACAGGTACTGCACCACACCATGTTGGGCACCTGCCTGCTCGCTCTCGGTACTCTGTAATCGCCCACTCTGTTGTTGCTGGAGTAGTTTTCTTAACCCTGGCTCTGCATAGGGGGGAGATGGCATCTGTGGGGTTACCAGCAGGACCTCATTGCCGATATCTGCCAGACAGCCCGCTGTGACCAGTGCCGAGGTGGTGTTGCCGTAGACGGTAATTTTCATCGCTGTTTACCTCGCTGTTCGATACGCTGCAACAGTCCACGGGTGGAGCTGTCGTAGCCATCATACTCCCCCGCCTCCCCTTCACCGATCAGGTGCTGATGCAGTTGCGTGGCGATCTTTTTGCCCAGCTCTACACCAAACTGGTCGAAGGGGTTGATCTCCCAAATGACGCTCTGCACAAAGACCTTGTGCTCATAGAGGGCGACCACCATCCCCAGTGTATGCGGTGTAAGCGCATCTAACAGTAGTGTGCTGCTGGGGCGGTTACCGGGATGGAGACGGTGCGGATCTTCACTCTGCTGCCCCACCATAAAGGCGCGGCTCTGCGCCAGACAGTTGGCGATGGTGAGCTGGTACTGCTCTGCCTCGGCCCCTGCGGGGTCAATCGGCAGAATAAAGTCCATCGGCGCAAAGCGGGTGCCTTGGTGCAGCAGTTGGTAGAAGGCGTGCTGCGCATTGGAGCCAACCCCCCCCCAGATAATGGGGCCGGTATCATAATCAACCACTCCTCCCTGCTGGGTCACTGATTTCCCAAGGCTCTCCATCTCCAGCTGTTCAAGATAGTTGGAGAGGTGGCTGAGGTGAGCCGCATAGGGGAGTACCACCTGCCCCGGCATACCGAGGAAGTTGCTGTTCCAGACACCAATCAGCCCCATCAACACTGGAATGTTCTGCTCCAGAGGTGCTTCGGAGAAGTGTTGATCGATCTGCTGCGCCCCCTGCAACAGGGCATCGAAACGCTCCATCCCCAAGTAGAGGGCGATGGTCAAGCCGATAGAGGACCACATTGAGTAGCGCCCCCCGACCCACTCCCAGAAGGGGAATACATTCTCTTGTGGAACACCCCAGCGCTCGGCCTGTTGTGGATCAGCAGTGGCAGCGACAAAGTGCTGCGCTACAGCGCGTGGGTGTTGTGAGGCCTGCGCCAGCCACTCACGTGCCGCCGCCGCATTGGCGAGGGTGTCTGTGGTGGTGAAGGTTTTGGAGGAGACCACAAACAGGGTGGTCTCAGGACTCAGTCGCGGCAGAATATCGGCCGCATGTGCGCCATCAATACTGGAGATAAAGTGGACACGGATCGGCTCTTTTTCACCATAGCCGGGGCGCAGCGCACGACAGATCATCTTCGGCCCCAGATCGGAGCCTCCAACACCGATATTGACCACATCGGTGATGCGCTTACCGGTAAAACCGCGCCAGACGCCCTCTCGAACCCGCTCCACAAAAGTCGTCATCTGTTGACGAACTTGGTGTACATCAGTAACCACATTACGCCCATCCACGATGATTTTGGCATCCGCAGGGCTGCGCAGTGCGGTATGCAGGGCTGCACGCCCTTCGGTCTGGTTAAGTGATGCCCCCTGAAGCAGCTGTTGAATTTTCTCCGGCAGTTGCTGCTGTCTGGCCAAGGCCATCAGCTGTTTTAGTGTTTCGGTGGTAACTCGCTGCTTGGAGTAGTCAAACAGTAGGCTACCAAGCTGAATAGAGTGCTGCTGAAAACGCTCAGGATTCTGCTCAAACAGCACGGAGAGGGGCTTCTGCGATGCCATTTCTGTTGCATGCTGCTGGAGTTGTTGCCACGCCTCGCTGCTGGAGACCAGTGGTTTATTCCGCTGTGGTTCACTCATTTAGCCAGCCTTTGGATCTGTTGTTCAAGTTCAGCACTAATTTCTGGATCACGCAGCGCATATTCTAGGTTGGCTTGTACAAACCCCATCTTATGCCCGCAGTCGTAACTGCTCCCCTTAAAGGTGTAGGCGTAGACGGGCTCTTGGGTGATCAGTGTAGCAATGGCATCGGTAAGCTGAATCTCTCCTCCTGCCCCACTCTCGGTCTCACGCAGCAGCTCCATCACCTTGGGGGTAAGAATGTAACGCCCCACTACAGAGAGGGTTGAGGGGGCCTGTTCGGGGGTCGGTTTCTCTACCACCCCGCTCATGCGCTGTAGCGCCCCTTGCTCGTCAGGCTGAAGGGAGACAATACCGTATTTATTCACCTCTTCTCGCGCCACATTTTCTACGCCGATGATACTAGAGCCTTGTGTCTCGAAGAGCTCTACCAGTTGCGCCATGCAACCGGGGCTGTTGTGAATCAATACGTCGGGGAGCATGACTGCAAAAGGGGCATCACCGACCACAGGTGCAGCACAGAGCACCGCATGCCCCAACCCCAGCGGTTCGGGCTGGCGTACGGCAATCACCTCGACATGCTCAGGAATGATGGAGCGCACCTTCTCCAGCAGCTGCTGTTTCCCTTTCTCTTCTAGCACCCGTTCCAGCTCAGGCATTTTGTCGAAGTGGTCCTCCAGAGCCCGTTTGCTGGCGTGAGTCACCAAAATAATCTGCTCTGCACCCGCCTCGACGGCCTCTTCCACGATGTATTGAATCAGCGGCTTATCAACCACCGTCAGCATCTCTTTGGGGATCGCCTTGGTGGCGGGTAGAAAACGGGTCCCTAGACCCGCAACCGGAAGTACATATTTTGTAATTTTCATGATATAGACAAGAGGGATAGAAAGCTTAAAATAGGTTTCTGTGCATGTTACCTATAATGGATGATATGCTCTACCACTGAAACACCATTAACATGGGAGACCCTGTGAATATTTTGATTGCTGATGACCATTACCTCTACATCAAGGGGATACGCCTCCTACTGGAGAGCAACACTGATGTCGACGAAATCTACGAGGCAAAAGACCTCTCATCGGTACTGGAGCAGCTAGGTCAGCACCCGATTGATCTACTGCTACTGGACCTGAGAATGCCCGATATGGAGGGGTTTGATGGTGTCTATCAGGTTCGTAAGCAGTTCCCCGACGTCTCTGTGACGATTGTCACCAGCTCTGAGAGTCGGCTCGATATACAGACCGCGATTAATGCTGGGGTGGATGGCTATATCCTCAAATCACTAGAGCATGATCAGATGATAGAGGCGTTGGACACGGTAATCGATGGTGCCTACTTCTTCCCCAAACTGTCCGAGTCCGCAGCGGGGCCTCTGGAGCGCCTGACTAAACGACAAAAACAGATTCTCTATCTCATCAATGATGGCATGGGAAACCGGGAGATTGGCAAAAACTTGGGGGTTACTGAAGGGACTATCAGCCAGCATATTCACGCCATTCTGCGTGCGCTGAAGGTAAAAAATCGCTCTGAGGCGGCCCGTATTCTACGCCAAAATGGCTGATATTCCGGAAACAACGCTCGATCAGTTTCTCTCTCTGGCTGCTCATGATATGAAGCAGCCGCTCAATGTTTTGCAAATGTATAGCGGGATTTTGCAACGCCGCGCCAAACTCTCCAGTGAGGATGAACTCACTCAGGTTGTACGCGGGTCGATGAAGAAGATGCAAGCGATGGTTAGCCTGCTGACTCAGTGGGCGCGTGCTGATCGGGGCGAGCTGAAGATGGAGCTTGATACCCTACTCTGCCCCCAGTGGTTTACCCTGCTTGATGAGTTACAGTCACCTCTAGGTGCACCACTGCAGATTACGCACCTTCCTCAACAACCGACTACAGAGCAGCCGTTACAGTTGGATGCACATCTACTGCAGCAGAGCCTTCAAGATATCATTTATCTACTTCCAGAAACCACACCAGTAACACTGCAGGTAGAGGGGTGGTGTCTACAGATTCATTGTGCAACTCTGTTTACTGGTTCTGGGAGCAGCGAACAGTATCAAGATGCGCTCTACCAACTGGCTGTTACTGCAGGTAGGGCAATCTTCGGTGCAGTTGGGTTGAAGCTCTCTTTGTCTGCTTCAACCCAAGAGGGGCACTCTACGCTAAAACTCGTTCCACTCTGAGTCATCCCCAACAGAGGGGGCAGAAGCCGCTTTTGCGGGGCGCTGCACTGGTGATACTGGAGCAGGCTGTGGCACAGCTACATCAAGCTGCGTCTCAACACCAGAAGCTGCAGGCATAGCACTTTGGTGTTGCGATACCTTCTTCTCCAGTGCATTCAGGCGCTGAATAACCTGTTTGGATAGCGGCTCGATAGAGCGGTAACTCGCTTCACACCCGGCTTGATCACCTCTTCTCTTCTGCTCAATAATCTGCTCAATAGTACCATGCATCTCTTGATGCACCTGCTGCAGCTGTGCCATCTCTTTCATCGCACCGTAGCGCTCTTGTCCTTCACGGTTAATCCAGTGGCCCAGTTCGCAATCCTTACAGGTGAGAATGGTGTTATCGATTGAGAGTGTACCCTCAACAATCCCCTTCACCTTCTCTTTCCATGCCAGATGTGCCGCCTTGGCGCGTGTAAAGAGTTCGGTAAAGTTGCCCATGTCATTGGTATGCCCTTCCATAACACGGTTCAGTTTAAAGAAGGAGACCAGATCGGTCAGAGCATCTGCTTGATCACTGAGTGTTGAGCTGGCTGCGGCCGCCTCTTCTACCAGCGCTGCATTCTGCTGGTTGACTGAGTCCAGTTCAGATACCGCCAAGTTAACCTGATCAATACCACTGGTCTGCTCTTGCCCTGCCGCAGAGATTTCACTGGCGACATCATTCACTTTTTTGATTGAGGTCTCAATCGACTCCAGCGCCTTACCCGCTTGATTAACCAAGCTTGCACCATGATCAATACGACCACTACTCTCTTCAATCAACCCCTTGATCTCTTTGGCGGCATCCGCTGAGCGCTGCGCGAGGGTGCGTACCTCACCCGCAACCACGGCAAAACCACGACCCTGCTCACCGGCTCGTGCCGCCTCCACTGCCGCATTGAGCGCCAGCAGGTTGGTCTGGAAGGCGATACCATCAATCAATGAAATAATCTCAGAGATCTGATGGCTCGACTCACTAATCTCACCCATCGCAGAGATCGCCTGCTTAACAATCACCGCCCCCTCTTCAGCCTGACGTGAGGCATCTGCAGAGAGTTGGTTCGCCTGCATGGAGTTGTCTGCATTCATCTTCACGGTACTGGCCATCTCTTCCATGCTGGCAGCCGTCTGCTCCAGAGAGGCGGCCTGCTCTGCGGTACGGCTAGAGAGGTCATGGTTGCCCTTGGAGATCTCTCCCGAACCTGCACCTACGCGGTGTGCAGTCAGGCGAACCTGAGAGACCACATGCGAGAGATTTTTCTGGGTGCCATTAATGGCCTTCTTCATGTTCTCCAACTGACCATGATAGCTGCCTGTCATCTCTTGGGTTAAGTCACCCTCGCCCATGCGTACTGCATTGTCTACCGTCTCCTGAATGGCATTTTCGAGCGTCTCCATACTGGCGTTCACGGCCTCTTTCATCACCTCTAGGCTGCCATCCACCTCCAGCTCAACACGTTGAGAGAAGTCACCACTGGCCATATGCCCCATCACTCGGATGATCTGTTTGACTACGGTCTGCACAGAGCTCATTGCATCATCTACCAGAGTGCGGAATTTTTCTTCAACCTGCTCATCCATCTTCTGGCTGAAATCACCTTCACCCAGAGATTCCATCACCTCTTCCAGCGCTGACATGGTGGTCTGTACGCTATCTGCTGAACCATTCACCCCCTGTTTGAGAGCGCTCAGGTCTCCTCGGTACTCTGCGGTAATACGTTTGCTAAAATCACCCGCCGCCACGGCTGTAACCACCGCATTAGCCTCTTCAACCGCGTCGTGCAATCCTCCTAGAAGATTATCAAACACACGGGCCATCTCACCCAGCTCATCCTGTAGGTCGAGATTGGTACGTAGAGAGAAATCGCCCCCCTCTTCGACTTCATGCATTACCCGCTCAATGGCTTGAATGGGTTTTACCATACGGTAAATCAACAACCAGAACATGATTGCAACGGCCGCAAGAATAAAGAATACGGTGATGGCAAAGAGACTCATGGTGCGGGCGTGTAAGGCCTCAAGCTGGGATGAGATCGCCACGACCTGCTGCCCAGAACGCTCACTTGCACTGCCCAATTCTGCTGTAAGCTGCTGCATCTCTTGCTGCACTTCAGAAACACTTTGTGCCGAGAGATAGAGCAGACTGGAGTACCCCAAACCAGATACCAACAGTCCAATCACAATCGCCCAGCTGATTGTGGAGAGTTTAAAATTCAGTTTCATTTTCAGCATCCCATGCCAGAGGTTGAATTCAGATCAGTTAAGTATGTGCTAATATTATAGAAAGCGCAAGCCAAACATATTACACAATTATAACACTTAATCAGTTCATTATAACTCGAAGGGGTTGTTTGAGATAGCCATAAAAAATGGGTGCAACGCGTTTGGCGTTACACCCATTTGAACCACTTTAGGTATCGATTACTTAGCCGCTTTTTTACCGCTGCCGCTCGCACCCTTGTTGTCCGTCCAGCTTACGCTGATCTCATCCCCTTTTTCACCCGCAACCTGAATACGCAGGTATGGGTTTTTAGAGATGGTGGAGTTGAAGTCTGCATTCATGAATGGAGTACCATTCTTCGTAGCAACTACGGTCTGGATAAAGTGGGCAGGGATCTTCTCGCCTGTCTTCTTATCTTTACGTAGGCCCGTCTCCATAGGATGGCTCATCAAACATTTGATATCGATAATGCCTTTTTTTGCTTTGGCTCTCAGCTTTACTGCACTCTTTGCCATAATCTGTTTCCTCTATCGTATTATTGTTATAAATTGCAACCTAGCCGCCACAACCACCAATGGTGACTTTGACTTGGGTTTTGGCGTTGACTGTACCAGATGCTGTTTTAACAACACCAAACACGTCACCCGTTTTACCCATTTTTAGACGAGTAGAGACGAATGGAATCGCCCCCTCTTTCATATGATAGGTTGCTCCTAATGGACGCTGGTTAGCGGCCGCAACAATACTGATGCTCTCCACAATACCATCTACACCAGTCGCATCTACTGTTACCGGTACAACTGCACCGTTCTCAGCGATCTCTGGCGCCTTGATTTTTACTGAACCACTGGCCATACCGGTATCCGCTACGTCAGCAGCCAACATCTCTGCCTCTGGCCATGCTGCCAATACTGCGCGAGGTGCCAATAGACCGGCCCCCAATGCTGCTGTAATTGCGCTACCTGCCAAAGTCCCCTTCATGAACAATCTTCTTTTCATTGTTTCTCCTTCTTTTAATGCCAAAAAACATCTACATCTGCATCTACTCTATAATCTGAGTATTCGCCACAGAAGCCCAGACTGTAAATAAAATTAAAGGGCTTGTCGATCATTATTACCAATAATTACAAAGCAGCTCTAAAAACACATTTTTTTCGTAATAGCAGCTCTTTACAGTCGCTCTGCATTCAATCTGAAAGCTCATCAAAAATCGCCACAAAATCACTGAAATTACTTAATAAAAGCGCCGTAAGCTGGGGGTCAAAATGGAGCCCATTCTGCTCATCAAAATACTCCTGCACACGCTCCATACTCCACGCCTCTTTATAGCAACGACGACAGGCTAACGCATCAAACACATCCGCAATCGCCGCCAAACGCCCATAGAGGTGAATCTCTTCCCCTTTTAACCCTTGAGGATACCCCCCTCCATCCCACTTCTCATGGTGTTGATGAGCAATAGTGCTGGCTGCCATCAATACCGGACGATGGGTGTTTTTACGCAAAATTTGGTATCCGATACTGGCATGTTCACGCATGGTCTCCATCTCTGCTTCGTCCAACCGCCCCGGCTTGTTGAGTATAGCGTCACTGATCCCCACCTTTCCCATGTCATGCAGAGGTGCTGCCTGCTCCAGCAGTGCAACTTCGCTCTCCTCCAAGCCATGCAACTCTGCAAGACGGGCTACATAACGCCCAACACGCTGCACGTGAAGGCTGGTCTCTTGCGAGTGAAACTCTGAGACGGTTCCCAGTAGATGAATCACATCCTCTTGGGTGTGCTGCAGGTCACTATTCAGCTCAATATTATCGGTCGCTATGGAGAGGTTGTGCCCAAACAGCTCAATCAGATGACGTTCTGTGGGGTCAAAAAAGTCTTTGCCATGCAGGTAGAGCACCCCTCGATTCTCTCGTGTCCCTTGAAAAAAGATAATGCACTCATGCTCAAAGAAGAGGCTACGCTTCTCACTGCTGGCTTGATCAATTTTTTTCAGCGTTTCATGGTCCAACACTTCTGACAACAATACCCCAGACTTGTCGGAGAACTGCCCAGTACCCGCCATAATTCGGCACACCTTACTGGCAGTGCCCCCCGCCTCTTCATAGCGTGTTACCAGTGTTGATCCGAGCGCACAAAAGGCGTCATCATCAAGCCCTGCCAAGGCTACAATTTGTATCAAAACACCTTGAATAAAGTCTTCCATTGACTTGATTTTAAAGACGGAAGCAGAGGCCTCTACAATCTTCTCCAACCCCTTCCTACTCTTCTCAAGCTGCATCGTGGCTTGATAGGAGCGCAGTGTAGTGACCATCGTTGTATGCAATTTTTGAGCGGTCAGCTCGGTCTTCTCTTTATAGTCATTGATATCATAATTGATAATCACCTCTGTCTCTGGTGCCTGTCCAGGCTGCCCAGTTCGAAGGATGATTCGGGTAAAGGAGTTTTTGAGCACCTCACGGACATACTTCACCACCTTGAGCCCCGCGTGATCCTCCTCCATCACTACATCAAGCAGCATCATTGCGATGTCAGAGTTTTCTGCCATCACCTGTTGTGCCTCCTTACCGGAGTAGGCGTGTAAAAACTCTACCCCCCGCCCATCAAACTCAAAGTTACTGAGGGTCAAACAGGTGACATCATGCACAGAGTGATCATCATCGACCAACAGCACCCTCCAAGGGGTTTTTCCCCCAACAACGATTGACTCCTCCTCTTCTGCGAAGAAAAGCTCCTCATCACTGTCTATTGCTATTTCCATAATTTGAGCATTCTCCCTTTACGCTCGCCCCCAATTCCATCTAAATTTTTATTGCTCAGAATAGTGTCAACGGCTCATTAATTCTATCAATCATTTTCATCAATAACGCCTCAAACTCTTTAGCCGGCAGTGGTCGCGAGAATAGATACCCCTGCAACTCTTCACAAGAGTGTTTGCGCAAGAACTCTGCCTGCTCCTCTGTCTCTACCCCCTCTGCTACCACATCCAATCCCATGCTATGAGCCATGGCAATTACCGCTTTTACCAGTGTCTTATCTTCGGGACTGAATGGTATGTCTCGAATGAACTGCTGGTCAATCTTGATAATGTCCACCGGAAGCTTTTGCAGATAGTTGAGCGTTGAGTATCCGGTACCAAAATCGTCAACCGCTATTGAGATCCCAGATGCGCGAATGGCATGCAGTGTCTCTGCCACCTGCGCCAAATTATCAATGGTTGAGGTCTCGGTGATCTCCAGTTTGAACCAAGGTGGGGCAATACCACTCTCTCGAATCACTTCGATAACCTGTTCAGCCAACCCCTCCTCCTGCAGCTGAACGGCTGAAAAGTTAACCGCAATACGCACCCCAGGTAACCCTTTTTCAAGCCACTCTAGGTGTTGGCGGATCGCCTCTTTCATAATCCACTCACCAACCGGGCGGATCAACCCCTCCTTCTCTAACAGAGGAATAAAACGGTCTGGCGAAATCAACCCCTGTTTCGGATGATTCCAACGTAACAGCACCTCACAGCCCACAATATTGCGGTTGATTGCGTCTACTTGAGGCTGGTAGTAGAGCTCAAACTCTCCACGTTCCAGTGCAACATGAATCCCCGTCAGCACCTCAAAAAATGCCTCGGTCTCCTGTTGCATCTCCTCTGCAAAGAAGCTGAAGCGATTATGTTCCTGTTTACGAGCAAATTCCAGTGCAGTACCTGCGCAACGCATCATCATCTCAGCATTGTCACAATGGTCGGGATAGAGGGTAACACCAACATCTACTCCAACAATCACCTCATCCCCCTCTAACTCATAAGGGGCTGCAACATCGACAATGAGTTGCTTGGCTGTCTCTTCAATCTCACTAATTTGCTCGACCTTCTCCAGAAAAAGAACAAAATGGTCTCCACCTGTGCGGGCAACCATCTGCTCCTTTGAGACATACCTCTTCAGCCGCTCCGTTACCTGCTGGAGAATCAGGTCTCCAGAACTATGGCCATATACATCATTGATGCGTTTAAAATTAGAGAGGTCCATCATCAACAGGGCCATTTTCCCGTTATCAGAGGCGTTCTCTTTTAATGTTTGCGCCAGATAGATAAGGAAGAAATGGCGGTTAGGCAATCCGGTTAATGCATCATAGTTAGAGATATCCTGAAGCTCTTGCTGGGTTCGCTTCTGATCTTCTATCTCCCACTCTAACTGTTGAATATTTTGTTGCAGCGAGTTATTCAGGGTCTGAATCCTCAACTGCACTTTGATCTTTGCGCGCAACAGGGAGGGGTTAAACGGTTTGGCTACAAAGTCATCTCCCCCTGCATCCAGTGCTTTGGCTACCGCCTCATCACTGGTTTCCCCTGAGATAAAGATAATGGGAACATGTTGACTATCAGACAACCGTTTGATTTTACGTGCAGCTTCATAGCCATCCATCACTGGCATCATGATATCCATCAGCACCAAATCTGGCTGATGCTGCTTAAACTGTTCAACGGCCTCTTGGCCATTAGCAGCTTCAAATACCTGATAACCCACTTCAGCCAGTACTTGTGACAACTGCGCTCGATTCAAGAGCAGGTCATCTACCACTAAAATTTGAGTTGCCTTTTCCCCCACAGTTACCCCATTTCTTATCAAACTATTACCATTCGAGCTGCCCTCTACCCTCTGGACAGTCACTATTAATTAATGACTCTATAAATTGTCGAGTAGACGGACTTCTTCCGCCAAGGTTGTCGTTCTGATCAGCTGACTCTTTCATGGGTACACCTCGCTGCACGCAGCTACTATGTGATCTCTGCTCATTACGACTTCCTCTTGGGTTGTTGT
>Ga0209045_1002745_pt1 | contig 12358 bp, 12 predicted proteins | sample SaaInlLV_10m_DNA_4_FD_184664 | JGI IMG/M metagenome (GOLD analysis project Ga0209045, IMG submission 184664) | Marine microbial communities from expanding oxygen minimum zones in the Saanich Inlet - Saanich Inlet SI072_LV_200m_DNA (SPAdes) (version 2) | ecosystem: Environmental > Aquatic >...
GGTCCGCACTCTTCCCTCAACAGCTCAAGTAGTCAAGAAAACAGGGAAACAGGTTTGTCTGGACAGAACCGAACTGAATAGCAGGAAGATCAAGCACGGTTCTGTCTCAAGGACTTTTGACAGAACCAACGGATCCAGAAGGAGGGCGTCATGACAGACATGGAGGCGTTGCATACGTACCACGCCCGGTCTGACACCGAGGCGTTCAGTTGGCTCGTGTCAAAGTACCAACGCATGGTGCATTCGGCCTGCATGCGCATACTCTGTGAGCGAACCGCCGCGGAGGACGCGACCCAGGACACCTTCCTGAAGTTGGCGAGCAAGGCGGGGCGTGTGAAGAAGAACCCCGCGTCTTGGCTCTATACCTGTGCGCTCAACGTCGCCAGGGACAGGTCTCGCTCGGAGAAGGCGCGAAGAGAACGCGAGGCGGCTTGGACCCGACTCCGGCACGCCGACAATGTCGAGGATTGGCGGGAACTCACTCCCGTAATCGACGAGTGTATGGCCGAGCTGAGTGAGGAGGACCGGGAGCTGCTACTGCAGCGCTACCATGTGGGGCGGACCCAGGAAGATCTTGCCGCCGAGCGGAGTGTCAGTCGGAGGGCGTTGAGGAAGCGACTGGACCGTGCCGTCCACGAACTGCGGCGGGCCCTCGAGAAGAAGGGGGTAGCTGTCTCGGGCGCCATCATGGGTGCCCTCCTGCTCCAGGGCGCCGCAGAAGCGAGTGTCCCAGCGTCCCTTACGGCTGAGCTGTGCAGGATCGGCTTGGTCGGCGTCGGCGAAAGCGGCGCGACCGCTGCCGCGGCGGGAAGCACGGTCGGTTCGTGGTTGGGATCCCTGGGGCTTGTCGGTAAGGGCGCCGTGACTGCAGCTGTCGTCACGGTCGCGGGAGCGGGGCTCATCACGCGGATGACGCTGACTGGCCGGAGACAGCTGACGCCGGAGACGGGAACTGCTCACGCCCCCCCTACACACTCACATGTCACCTCTGCGAAGAGCGGTGCGGTCGCGGCGGCGCCCGCCAGAGAACCGACCGCTGGTGAAGTGTTCGAGAAAGTCGTAGCCGCCTACGACGCGATGCAGACGTACAGAGCAGACGGGATTGTCACGTCGGACGTCGAGGTCGACGGGAGTAAAACGAGTTCGGAGACGACCTTTTCGATCCTGCTCAAGAAGCCCAATCTGTACCTGATTTCCTGGACTCAGAGATCCCCGGAAATGCCGGATGCGCCTCAGACAGGAGCAGTGTGGAGTGACGGCGCGCAGGCGTACCTGTACGCGGGGGCGCTGAATGCGTACTGCAAGATGACGTCTGACGACATCGGTCTGGGCGCCACAACAGGGATTTCCGGCGGGGTGGCTCACACCGTACCGTCTTTCTTCCTGAGCGCATTCAGGAACTACCCTCCCTCCTTCTCCAGGCTGATGGACCCCGAAGTGGAGAAGACCGAGAGAATCGGGGAGGAAGACTGCTATGTAATTGTCGGGTCTTCAGCGGCGGCGAGAAGGGAGACGTTCTGGGTTTCGAAGTCCCGTCACCTCATCCTGAAGTACTCCCGTTCTCTCGAGCCTCCTGAAGCTGGCGAAGCAATACCTGCAATGAGCGACGAGGTGCTTGATCGGACGATCAGGGCCATGGGCGGAATGGGGCAGGAGGAGGAAGACCCGGCAGAGAGCAGGGAGAGGATAAGAAGCCGGGTCGCCGCGGCAATAGAGGCAGTGCGGGCCGCCAAGGTCAAAGGGGTCAGCAGTGAAAGCCACTCGGGGATCTCCTCACCCCAATTGAGCCCGGCGGATTTCCGGTTCGCCGTACCGGAAGGGACGGCTCTAAAGGCGTCTCTGTTCGAGGTAACTCCCGACGCACGAGCCCGGCCCACGCACAACCGGCCACCGGCCGCGCCATCTGCACCCGGGCAGCCCGTCGCAAGGCTGGAGGTCGCCACGGGGCACGCGGCGGCGCGGAAGATCGATGTGGCTGTTCCCATCGGGGATGCCGCTCGGGTGTCGCTGTACGTCGGCGACAAGAGATGGGCAGGCGGTCCGGCCGGCAACGACGACAAAGCGCTCGTCAGCCTGGAGGTGTCCGACCGGATTCGCCTGGAGGACGGATCGATGGGGTACGGCATGGTCTTCACGAGACGCACTGCCGTTGGGGCAGTCAAGCAGTCCCTGGTAATCGCCGAGGATGGTCCGCTGCCATACGGGCAGGTGAGGATCAGAGCCGCTGAGACCGTTGTCAAGACAGCCGATATCGTGCCTCTGGCAGACATCGAAACGCCGGACGGCAGACGGGTGCCCGTTTCGCTCAGACTCGAGTAGCGACGCTGAAACGGAATCGCTGAAACAGGAGGGTGTGAACATGGTTGCTGCGAGGACGCGACTGTTGCGTGTCTGCTTGTGCCTGGTACTCACGCAGAACGTTCGTGGACAGGAGAAGCCGCGAAGGGCTGCGCATCTGTTCGAGGAAGCCAAGCGATTGGAGCGAGAAGGCGCGCATGACCAGGCCCAAGACATCTGGCGGGAGTTCCTGGCAGTAGAGCCCGACAGCGCGAGAGCTCTTGCCGTACGCAACGGCATGGTTGTCGTGGGTGAGCTGCACCTGGACAAGTCGTGCAGACACTACCCCGCCTGGTCGCCTGACGGGCGCCGGTTGCTCTTCGGTTACGGGAAGCTCCGCATGCTCGAGCTGAGCACGGGTAAGCGGAGCAATGTGGAGATCGACTCCGGTCCGCTCTACTGCCACGACTGGTCTCCGGACGGATACACGGTGGCCGGACGTCGGCCCATGCCGAACGGCAGGCCGGGAGCCTTCCTGTTCGAGCGAGACACGGGGGCGGTCCTCTTCCAGCCCGAAGCGGAACCGATCTGCGAAGCGGTCATCACCAAGTTCTCGCCGGACGGACGGCGCCTGCTTCTCTCGGCAGCGGCGCGCATGGTCGGGGAGCGGCGCGCCTCCCTGGGGTTGGCCGTCTGCGACCTGGAAACGCTCAAGGTCGAATCGATTCCCTGGCGTCACGCCACCCGCATCGCCAGGAACCATGCCTGCTGGGGACCGGACGGAGACACCATCGTCTTCCATGCCTACAGCGGAGTGAGCCGCAACGATCGGGCGCTCTTCGTGACGCGTGTCAGCGCTCCCGGTGACGCCGTGCAGTTGACGAAAGACAACGCCAACAACGAAAGCCCCGCCGTGTCACCCGAGGGGCGCATCGTCGCCTATTCGCGCAGACAGAAGGGCAAGCCGATGATGGTCTGCCTGACACGCCTTGATGGCTCGATCGAGCCCATGGAATTCGCAGTGGGGCTGCAGCCGGCTTGGGCGCCTGACGGCAGACGCCTCGCCTACAGCACAGGCAGAGGGATTGTGATCTGCGACCTCGGCGGCTTGGATGCGTGCCCGGTTCAACTCGACGCGGAACGTGTCGACGAGACGCTCAGACTATCGCTCCGCCCCGGTGCCGCCGATCAAGCGCCGGTGGTGTACTTAGACTACACCCTCTACGACGCCGACTCAGTCTGCATCGGCGCAAGTGAACCTGCGGAGCAACCCCTTACTCTCACGCCCGATAAGCCGCTGTCGGTCGACATTCCGCTCCCCGCCGATCTCGCAGCCGCCTGCCAGACCGCACGAATCACGCTCGCAGCGCCGGACGGCTCGTATTTCGTCCGCCTGGTCGCTTTGGGCAAGGCGACTCCTGGCGGCAATGCCCCGGACGGGGCAGGGACTGATGCGACGGCTCCACGGGCAAAGGACGGCGCGGAGAAATGAGCTCCGGCCTCAGACGCTCTCCTTGGGTCGCGATCGCCGCTCAGGTCGGGGAACACGCCGAGGTGCTCATCGCCTCCAGCGGCATCGCCCTGTTCGTCGATGACGTCTCCGTCCGCGTGGACCTCGCCGGTTGGCGCGTCTGCTGGGTTACGGACCGGGCCGCGCCGCCTCCCGAGAGGTCGGTATCGCCCATCCCCCGCATCGAGGCCCGTGACGATTTCATGCGCAAAGAACTTGAGCTTCATCCCTACGCGGTCCGCAAGAACGTGAGCATACCCACCTGACCTGTTGATCGACCGCCGATCTGCACCGCCAAATACGTCAAGCGTTCAGGAAGAGCCCCTCACTCCAGCGGGATGCCGTAGGTCCCCGACGCATAGACCCACACGCCGCGCTTTGGGTCGACGGCCCCATCGTTGACCGCCTCGTACCCCTGCGTGTCGCTATCCCAAGCCCATATCGATCCCGCGCCCGCGCCGGCAAGAAGGTCCCCAAAAGTCCAGTTCCCCACCGTCATCGGGATGGCGACCAGATTCCAGCCCGCCCGCAGGATGAGGTAGTCCAAATCGTCATGGATCGTGGGATTGAGCCCCTCTTGGAACTCGACGATATTCGGTATGCTGTCACCATCAGAGTCTGCACCTGGCTGGAGATCACCGTACTGGTCCTCCCACCAATCCGGCATACCGTCGGCGTCGGCGTCCGGGACCAGGAAAGTAACCCGCACGACATGGTCGCCTGTCGCCCCAGAGAAGGCATACTGAACGCCCCCGTCCTGAACGGCTGCGCCATCTACCTCCCACTTGTCCACAGTGTAGTGCTCGTCTGCTACAGCCGTGAAAGTCTGCTCGGTTTCGACAGTCATCGTCACTTCCGTCGGCGTCACCCGACCGCCAGTACTCGTCTGGGCAGTGACCAGGTACTCAATGGCCTCGAAGACAACGGTGATCTCATGTGATGCCTGGATGTTCTGAAGGCTGAAGGTCATCCCCCCATTCTGCGTGACCGCGCCATCGAGAAGCCACGTGGCAACGTCATACCCAGGCCCCGGTGTTGCGGTGAAAACCTGGTTGGCGCCGGCACTCACCGTGCATCCCTCAGGGCTGACGCTCCCCTTCCCCCCTCCTTCCGCCGCCGTCAGTGTATGAGAGCTGGGACTCAAGTTTGACAACAGCTGATACACCGTCTCGTAGATCCGCTGGTGCCCCGCTGAGTTGGGATGGATGTCGAATAGAGCGAGAGGCGTACGCACAAACGACGGCGAGGCGCTCAGAGGATCGCCCAGATCGGCACCGTAGCAGTGATGCATGAACGGCGTATGGAGATCCACGAACAGGCAACCGTATTCGCCGGCAACTTGCTCGATGATGGCGTTGCCTTGGAGCGTCCCGGATGAGAATCCACGATAGCTTGCCATAGGAGCCGGGAGGTTCTCACTCAAGCCATCGAACAGGTCATAGTACCCAACCAGAACGATCTCCGGCACTGGCTCCAACCCGGTCAGGCTATCCATGATCGTGCGGAGATTCAGACGGTAGGCGTCCTTCTCGGCTTCAGACAGCACACCGTCATTCTTCATGTAGTCAATCAGGTCATTTCCCCCGATGAACACAACGACCAGGTCAGGACGACGAGATAGCAGATCGACTGTTGGGAGGTACACGGGGGAAGCCCATTCACCGGCGGTGGATCCAGGCACGGCGTTGTTCCGTGTCTCAATGCCCGGCCAGATGGTGTCGATAGTGTCTGCACGAGCTCCTATGCCGGTGATGCTGTCCCCGAACAACAGGCTGACCCAGCCGTCCCCAAACACGTAGCCTCCGGAGTTGTACCCCGCCGAGATGCTGTCTCCAACCACATTGAACGACGAGTAAGACGAGCGTGCAGTGGTCGGGAGCATGGTCCCGAACACGACTAGGAGTACCACCACAGTCACCCGGACAAATCTCACTGCATTCCGCAAAATCATCATCTCTTCTGTTTCCTGTCGACGGGGATGTTCTTGATCATGCCCTACGAGACGTCGAATACGCAGTTGGCGGGTCGACCTCGATCTCAATGTCCGGGCATGGACAAAACACCGTGACACACAGATAGCCCCAATGACTCGCCGTTCTCGTCTTCATCTGCCTTTCTCCTCGTTTCATGCTCTGCCGTACCAATCCCCGACGGCCAGACAGACCGTGGCCCGTTCGAAGCTCAATCCCCTTCTGTCGTAAACACACTGCTTACGCAACCGGTGGCTCTTTCCGGGATGCCGGGGTTCTGCCGCCACTCGCCGCCCCGAAACAAGCCGGCGAAGCAACACCGCCCAAGCCTGGGACAACTGATGTCACACCGGCATGCGAAGCACGCTTGCCAGACATTTCCCATCCCAGCATCCCCCCACCAGCATCGGCGACTCTTCCTCAAAGCACTCAGGGGCTCCCCCGGTCTTCTGGTGAATGATACCGGCTTTGTCGCGGCGGTGCAAGAAAAGCCCCATCCCCACGCGTCGATCGATTGATGATGACCACAGGGGGCAGAGCAAGGCTCTATGGTTCAGGGCCTTCCATGCTTCCTACGTGGGATCAAGGCCGAAGGCGAATGCAGCGATGCGTTCATACCAGACAACAAAGGTCCTCCCATCCAGAACGATGCGATCGTTGTCCGGGTAGGCCTCTGTCCACGTGTCGCAGCCGCGCATGTCGGCTTGGCCGGGCAGGCAGTGGTTCTCTTCGTACCTACGGTGCAATACGGTGCGCCCCTGACGCGTTATGAAGGCAACATCAAGAACATCAGGCATGTCGCCGTCGATCTCCATGACACGCAGACAGGTGAACGCCTGGCCCCCGAGTCTGACGCGGTAGATTCCTGCGCCAAGCCCCTTGGTGCCCTGGTAGTCACACCCCGTTTTCTGCTTGTAGGTGCCGTCCGCCTGCTGGACATACCGACCGACATCTTTGATATGACGAGAGCTCTGTGAGTCCTCCAGGCGGCCGAGTTTCTGGGGATCGGGCCAATCCTCACCTTCCGGATCCAGAAAAGTGTGCAAGACCTGGAACTCGGGCCCGTGGCAGGCGCATCTCGTGCTAAGCTCGCCCAGCCACTGGAGATGGGTCGGGGTGAGCCGAAGGAACGATCTGGTCGGCACATCAGGCACCCAGCCGGTGCTCCGCTCCCACTCGTCTGCCAAGACCTCTACGCCCTCAACGCCATGGATCGCCGCGGGCCGCTCGATGCGATGGTGCGTAACGTCCCACAGTCGCCACCGCTCTGGATGCTTGGCGTCAGCCACATAGGTGGCGGACAGTGAGGCCTTCCCGACCTCTGGGACAATCAAGAGTCGCCAGCATTCGCCACAATCGACAGCGAACGGCTTTGCCGTGCTTTGCCGAATTGTCAGCGCCGGCCGCTGAAGCGGAAATGGTTGCTTCTCTGAGCCAGCTCTATATCGCTTCACGACGTTCTCCTCAACTCAGCCTTTGCCCTTCAGCAGCACTTCCCCCTGACGGGAATGCAAGGGACTTCCACCCTCAAATAGTGCGCCATGCAGGGCGGACACGGTTGCCTCATCGGCGCGGCAACGCCAGGCGTCGCCGCGTCCGGATGCGGGCGGATGTTAGCCCAGACCTATCCCGGATGCTCCCATGACATTGTCGGAGAAGAGCATGGCAGACGGTCGCTTCAGGGCAGCGCTCTTCAGGATCGGACGCCAGACGCCTCCATGGACTTCGTCATCCGTGGCGATGCTGAGTCCGCTGGCCGGGATGAGCTCAGCCGGCTCGGCGAGGGCCTCGACCTTCAGACCTTCGATATCCCAGAGGACCCCACCGCACACCGAGTGGGGGATGAACGCGATAGTCTCGCCAAAGATGGTCAATATTCCAGCCGAGTAGATGGACGACCGGAACGGCCCTAGGTCTCCGGCATCCAAGCTCGCAACACTCCACACTTCCCAAGCATGGTCGGAGACCGGACGCGCAAGCAGGTCAGCGGCACCGCGATCCGCAATGGCCTGTGAGCTCAACGGGTGCCGCCCAGCTTCCTGGAAGGTTGGGGTGCCCCCCTCCAGGCCGTCGAGTGCTCCCCATACCAAGGCTCCAGGGGTGTTTCTGTCGCCACGGAGAGCAAGCAACAACACCGTAGTATCGCCTTGGGTCACCGAGGCCAATCCCTCTATCTGTTCGTGTTTGGGGGTCTCAGCGTCATCTGCCGGTGGAGGGAAAGGCCTGAATACCCCCAGATACTGCGCACTTGCGGATGCCCCGCCGCCGTAGCCGAACTTGACGATCCTCCCGAAGTCCCCGTATTCCGGGTAGAAACCACTCTCTACGGCCAGGTACTCGCCCTGGCGTTTGGGTATGGCGCAGACGCCTTCGAGGTCGTTGGCTGGGTCTTCGTCAGATGGCCAGTTGTTGATACCCACTTGGCGATAGCTGGGGCCTTCCGCCGTCACGTCGACGACACCCAGCCGTGGCTCAGTTTTCTTCTTGCCGTCGTGGACCACGAGGAACTGGTTCCCCGCCACCTTGACCATGCCACTTATGCCCGGGAGTAGAGTCTGTGCCATCTTGCCGCCTCCTTCTCAGTTCCTTTCCAGAACACGAGTGGGTTGCCTTGCCAGTCTAATCGAGTAGCCGGTCAGGTCTCCCCGCCCAGCCCCACATTTATCCTGCTGTCGAGCAGGACCATCGCCACACAAGCCCGGACAACGGCGGTTCCTGAGTTGATGTTAGTCGCGTGGCAGAAGGCATTCCCCCACCAGCATCGGCAGCTCGTCCTCAAGTAACTCGGAACTCCCTCGGTCATTCTGATGAATGATACAGGGAGCGGGGAAGGGAGTCAACTTGAGGGAGGGATGCCCCGTGGAGCCCGGAAGATCCCAAGGTGATCGGGAAGCGGACAGCTTGTGGTTGCCCGGGGTTGTTCAGCGGGACGGTGGATCAGGGGGCAGTGTGGTCTGTCTCAAGTCGTTGGGAAGATCCCCTTCCACCAGAGGTCAGTAGAACATTGACGATGCCGTCCGAAATGGCATGGCACCAATCACGTTTCTCACCTTCTGTCATGTCTTCGGGAAACCATTCAGACCAGAAGCAGAAGGTGACGGCGGTGCTCTGGCCTCTGATTAGTAGAGCCCAGCCTGTCATGTTGTACTGCTGTCTCCCAGGGCGCTTCCAGCTGAGGCTGCCACCTTTGCCTCCGCTCGCGAAATGGGGTGGAGTGGCTCCCGGTGCAAACGGCTTGGGATGCTTGTCAAACACACCTGCGACCTGGTCGCTTATCCGCTCGCTTATCAACTCTCTGCTGTTCAGCAACTCGAAATAACGGACAACTCCCCTGGCAGAGCCATGTTGAGGCAGGAGATTATCCAGTGGGAGGATTCTCTTGCCGTAGACTCTCTTGTCCAAAACGTCCTCAAGTACGCCGGGTTCGGGGAGAATTGTGCGGCTGAGACCTGTGATCCGCAGTTCTTCAGGCAGTCTATTGATGCGATCATGACCGACCCTAGCACTCAGGGCATCAGTGGCAATATTGTCGCTCTTGCCAACCATCCTATCGGCTGCTTCTTCAATGGTGCAAGTAACTTCCTTGCGTTCATACGCGAGGGTAATACTATCAGAAAGCTCGATCTTCCCCTGATCAACTTGGTGCATAACCTCCAATAGAGTGAAGATCTTCACAATGCTGGCGAGACACACAGGTTGGTCCGGCAGAAACTCAACCGTCTGTCCTGTCGTCAAGTTCTTGCCGAAGAATCCTATCTCTGCCGGGCACCCCTCGGCAAGTTCAAGCAAGGCTTCAAGTGACTTTGGCGAGGCCCCCTCGTACTTGACACCAGACGACGGGATGTGTAACATGTCGCCTTCTTCAACCTGCGTTTCCAGTCGATTTCCATCAAGGGAGTACTCGACCCAAAGCTGCTTCTTGGTGCCCCAACATGGATCGCCGGCAATGGTACTCGAAGCCGATATGGAGAGTCGATCGCGCCACACTTTCGCCCGGAGTTCCTGCGTGACGTCAACCCATTTGCCGCTCGCCCCAAATCTGGCTTGAGCAATATGCAGGCCCTTCTCTGGAATCGAATCTTGGGAAGAAAGTGTCTGCGGGTCCAGCGTATTCAAGGGCTTCTGCGGGGGGCGATGCGCTACCCTCCAAAGGACGAGGGACCCCACGATCAGAAGGGCAATCGCGCCTGCCATAAATCCTACACACCCTATCAGGAGTTTCTTCTTCATCTCTTTGTTCTTCCCAACGCGTGTTGTGCTCTCTCTTTTTTGGCAACAGCTTGTGCGTAGGCGAAGACCCTGCCTACGGCTGAAGCGATCGTGTCGCTGGGGCAATCCCGGGGGAAGTCTGTCCGGTATTCGCGAGCCCGATTCAGGAACGTGATGAGGCTGGTGTCGAATGTCTTGCTCTTCTTGGCATCCGAGTACGTGATGAATGTGACCAAGTAGCCGTCCAGCTTCACTTCGAGTGTATTCATCGCCTTCTGGACATTCTCATCGTCACGGGCATCGGAGGTCCGGAGCAATCTCAGAACGCTGACGGTAACCGCAATCTCGTTTCCGGCGTTGGCGTATGTCTGGCTCATATCGAAGTCAAGACGCATTCGTCCGGCCAGTTCCTCGACCAGCTCTTCCGTTTGCTTGCGGGTCAGAGTCTCCTCCTGAGCCCAGACCAACGCTGGTGTGAGGAGCAGAAGGATCAAGATTCGACTGGCCATGGTCATGGTCTTTCCGTGCACAACAACAAGATCTCCCGCCGAGGGCACGAGGTCGGCTGGACCAGCATGTTCGACGAATTCTGTGTTCTCACCAGAAGCGCCACCAAGCCTTCGAGTTCGGCCGCTCGGGTTCAGATGGTTTTGCGGGCGCCGTGGGGGAATCGGTCTCGACCAGAATCTTGCGCAAGTCGGTGATCTCCCCCTCTTGGTTGAGCGTGATTTCGTAGGAGCACACGGGACCGAGATCACGGTACTTCCCGTCACGTCTACGGACCTGAGCCGTCCATACTGTCCCAGATGGCGTGTCGCGTGAGGAGTAGCTCCGTGATGTTCGCAGGCCCGCTGTGGAGTATGGCCCATCGAGCAGAGCCGTCAACAACATCCCTAGGCTGCCTGGGGGGCCGCCGCCGAGTTTGTATCCCCGCAATGCCGCCATCAGATGCTGGTTCACTCGTCCGTCTCGTTCGCTGGCAGGTCTCCACATCCTCCTCAGGTCGTGGGCGCGCCGGTCAGGGGTGACCAAGAGGTAGATGACCTCTCCTGGCTTGCCACCGATCTGCATGTCCACAACGGTGTATCCTGGGCGCAGACAGCCGCTTGCGTAGGCGTTCATCTCATCTACTTCACTCGCTGCAACTCCTGCAGGCGCGACCGCCATCATAGCGAGGACCCTCGCACACAAGAACATCATATACTGTTCTTTCCCCATCAATTCTCCTTCGGAATCACGATCGAACGTCGAAATCAGCCACGGTTCAGGAGCCCAGCGGATGAAACGTTGGCTGAATTTACTGGTTCGCGCTTTCTCGGTTATCCTCGGCCCGGTCCTGAAGTTCGTTCATGAGCCTCAGGTTTTCGGCATAGTCCGCCTCGGCCGTGGCCAATTCATCGTTGAGCCCAACTGCATCATCGTCGTCCGTAATTCGCTGCCAAACACGCCGGATCGAGGCAACACGTTCGACATGCTCCTTCTCCGCCGCCGTCCGTCCCGTCCGGATGAGTTCGGAATTGAACTCCCGCAAGGACTTCACGCGCCGCCGGTGCCCATACCATGCAACCGCGAGAACTACCACGTTCAGGATGATCACGACTACATGAGCCATTCAGTTCGGACCTCATTCCTGTTGCGCGCGGACGGTCAGCTCACAGGCAAGAGCGCGAGCGGATTCCCCGTCCTGTGTAGCGTCATGATACTCGACTAAGCCCTCTGTAACCGGCGGCCTGCACCGGGTTGGTTGCAGGGGGATCCGGGCAACGGTCGTTCCTGCCCTGAGTCCCGTCTCGTATCAAACAGCAATCCCAATCATCCCAGCTCTTCCCCCACCAGCATCAGCAGCTCGTCCTCAAAGCACCCAGGAACTTCCTCGGGCTGCTGGTCAATGATACAGGAAGGGTTGCGGGGGTGCAACCAGGGAGAACGCTTACAGAAGACACCCACTGCCTGCTTCCCGCGAAGAACGACACTACTCGCTGGCCAGGCAATCGCTGCTCTGGGCAAGCCAGGTCCTGATGTTGTCGTCGTGACGGAAGACCAATGCCTCTTCATCCGCAGTCGGCGGCTCCATGACGGCAATGATCTCCTCGGAACCCTCGTCGCTGACATCGCGCCGTGTCTGCTTCGCTCTGTTCTCGGTCCACCGTTGGCTCTGTAGGTACGATGTGCGGCAGGCAGGTCCGCCCCACCAAGATGCGCCCACCACATCATATAGCTGTAGTACCCCCCTGAGTGATAGGCAAGCGCCATGTGCGGGCGGAGCAGGAGATGCTTGACAATCTGCCCGTCGACTAGCGGTAGTTTACTGTGGATGCAGGAAGAGGGATCTGCAACCTTCTCTCATTCAAGTGGAAAGATCTACGCGTCGTTGTATTGCCCTCTTGTGGCA
>Ga0209045_1002754_pt1 | contig 12331 bp, 5 predicted proteins | sample SaaInlLV_10m_DNA_4_FD_184664 | JGI IMG/M metagenome (GOLD analysis project Ga0209045, IMG submission 184664) | Marine microbial communities from expanding oxygen minimum zones in the Saanich Inlet - Saanich Inlet SI072_LV_200m_DNA (SPAdes) (version 2) | ecosystem: Environmental > Aquatic > Marine...
ATTTACCCCGGGCGACGCCCGGGGCTACGATGAGGCCGGCCTTTCAGGCCTATGGGCGTTGGGGTCCACCACCACCGGGCGTTGCCCGGGGCTACGATGAGGCCGGCCTTTCAGGCCTACAGTTAAGCAAAGAAGGGATAAGGCAATGACCGCTGACGCGAAAGAGGGCGCTTTTCAGCAGGATGTGATCCAGCAGATGCTGGCTGGCGGCTGGCAGCTCGGGGAATCGTCCCAGTACCACCGCGCGGCGGCGCTCTACCCGTCCGACTGCCTCGACTACGTGCGGACCACGCAGCCCAAGGCGTGGGAGAAATACTGCACGCTCTATCCGAGTGACCCAGAGACGGCGTTCATCAGCAAGCTGGCGTCTCAACTCGGCAAGGCCGATCCGCATGCCTCCGACAAGAGCCTGCGCACCTTCGGGGTCTTGGGCGTTCTGCGTCACGAATTGCGTGATAAATCGGTCACGTTCAAGCTCTGCCAGTTCAAGCCCGAGCACGGACTCAACCCCCAGACCCAGGCCATGTACGAGGGCAACATTCTGCGGGTTGTCCCTGAGTTGGTCTACAGCCCCTACGCCACCGATGCCCACCTGGCCCAAACCGGCACCAAGGCCAAAGCCTGGCGCATCGATCTGGTGCTGTTTCTGAACGGGATCCCCATTGTCACGATGGAACTCAAGAGCGAGTTCAAGCAGGCGGTCGAGCGGGCCATGACGCAGTACCGGAAAACCCGTCTGCCCAAAGACCCGGCCACGAACAAGCCGGAGCCCTTGCTGACCTTCAAGCGCGGTGCGCTGGTGCACTTCGCGGTCAGCCAATACGAAGCCTACATGACCACCAAGCTGGCCGGAGCGGACACCCGATTTCGGCCCTTCAACCGGGGTACATCCGACGGAGGCAAGGGCAACGATCCAGCCGCGGATGTCAACACCTATGCGACGAGCTACCTCTGGAACGAGGTGTTGGCCCCAGCCAACATCCTGCAGATTATCGGGCGTTTCATCCACCTGGAAATCGTGACCGAGGAAGCCTGGGACGGACGCAAAACCAAGAGAGAAGCCCTCATTTTCCCACGCTATCACCAGTGGGGCCTGGTGACCCGACTCATCCAGACCACGCGCCAGGAGGGCCCCGGGCACAAGTACCTCGTCCAGCACAGCGCAGGCTCCGGCAAGTCCAATTCCATTGCCTGGACCGCGCATCAGCTCGCCGCCCTCCACGATGAGCAGGACGAACGCGTCTTCCACTCCGTGATCGTGGTCACCGACCGCACCGTGCTGGACGACCAGTTGCAGGACACCATCTACCAGTTCGAACATGCGGACGGGGTGGTCGGACGTATCAACCGCGACGAGGGCCAGGGCTCCAAGTCCGAGAAGCTGGCACACGCGCTGGAGCACAGCCAGCCCATTATCATCGTGACCATCCAGACCTTCCCGTTTGTGCTCGACGCCATCGAGAGCAGCGTCAGTCTCAAACAGCGTCGCTATGCGATCATCGCAGACGAGGCGCATTCGTCCCAGTCGGGGTCCACCGCGCGACAGCTCAAGGACGTACTCGTCTCTGAGACCGGGGATATGGAGGAGGAGGTCTCCAGCGAAGACCGGATTGCGTCCGCAGTCGAGGCGCGACGCGCGTCGCCGAATCTGAGCTACTATGCTTTCACCGCGACGCCAAAGAGCAAGACGCTGGAGCTGTTCGGACGTCTCCCGAAGCCGGACGAACCGCCGTCGAAAAAGAACAAGCCGGTCGCCTTTCATGTGTACAGCATGCGGCAGGCGATCGAGGAGGGGTACATCCTGGATGTGCTCCGGAACTACACCAGCTACAAGGTCGCCTACAACCTGGCCCAGGAAGTGGATGCCGCCGACACCGAAGTCGACAGCAAGAAGGCCCGGGCCAAACTCGGGCAATGGGTCCGGCTGCACGACTACAACATCGCCCAGAAGGTAAAGGTGATCGTCGAGCATTTCCGGGGCACGGTGATGGGCTTGCTGAACGGGCACGCCAAGGCCATGGTGGTGACTGGCTCCCGCAAGGAGGCCGTCCGCTACAAGCTCGAGTTCGACAAGTACGTCAAGAAGAAGACCTACAGCACGCTGCAGGCGATGGTGGCGTTCTCCGGGGAGGTGGTGTTCAGTGCGAGCGACCCCCAGTGCGAGGGATTGCTCGGGGAGTCCTTTACCGAAACGAGCATGAATCCGGATCTGAAGGGGCGGGATCTGCGCACAGCATTCGATGCGGACGAATACCACGTCATGATCGTCGCCAACAAGTTCCAGACGGGTTTCGACCAACCCAAGCTCTGCGCGATGTACGTGGACAAGAAGCTGGGCGGGGTGGATTGCGTGCAGACACTCTCGCGCCTGAACCGGACCCATCCCGGAAAGGAAGAGACCTACATCCTGGACTTTTTCAGCGATCCGGCCGAAATCCTGGCCGCATTCCAGGAGTACTACCAGACCGCGCATCTGCTCGACGTCTCCGACCCGAATCTCATCTGGGACCTGTTCGAGAAGCTCCGCGGCGCCGGGATCTTCCTGTGGACAGAAGTGACGCTGTTCAGCGAGGTTTTCTTCACCAAGAGCAAGAGCCAAGCGGCCATCAGCAACGTGTGCAAACCGGCTGTTGAGCGGTGGCAGACTCGACTCGAGGCAGCGCAAAAGGCCTATGCGAAGCAGAAGGCGCTCTACGATCACGCCAAGTCGCTGGGCGATGCGGTGTTCATCGCCAACTGCGAGACGGCGATGAAGGAGGCCAAGAAAGAGCTGGACGCTCTGGGCATGTTCAAAGCGGACCTGTTGTCCCTCACCCGCTACTACGAATTCATGTCGCAAATCGTCGACTATGAGAGCCCCGATCTGGAGAAGCTGAGTCTGTACGCGCGTCACCTGGCGCCCCTGCTGCGCGAGAAGACGCCGGAGGAGGACCCGATTGACCTGGGGTCCGTCCAGCTCACCCACTACCGCCTGGCTAAGATCACGGAACAGAATCTGGAACTCCGTGATGACGTTCCCGGAAAAGGCCTCTACGGGGGCGGGGATATCGGTACGGGGAAAGCCCGGAACAAGGAAGAGGAATTCCTCTCGCGCATCATCACGCGGCTGAATGAACTGTTCATTACCGATGGTTTGACCGATGCGGATCTGATCAGCTACGCCAACACCATCCGCGACAAAATCAGTGAGAACGAACGGGTCATGCACCAGATCGCCAACAACGCTCCTGAACAGGCCCTACTGGGAGATTTCGCGAGCGCGCTGGACGAGGCCGTCATGGACAGCAGCGAGGCCCACCAGAACCAGATGATGCAGTACCTGAACAGCAAGGAGCTACAGGCGGGATTCCAGCGAATTGTGTTCGACATGCTCCTGGCCCGAACGTCCCATGACCGCGCGTCCGCGTAGTGGAGAAGGTGGTCTCGTGAACCGATCTCCCTGGAACGCCGGTCGTTGGCTGTTAGGGATGGCTGTGGCCGCGGCCGGAGCCTGGTCGCAAGCAGGAGACGATGCTGTGAACGTGAACGATCGGAACCAGATCTTCATCGACGGGCGGTATATGGGGGACAGTCGGGGCGTACGCATCGTGGTCTGCCCCCCCCTCAAAACCAACGAGGTGTGCCTGCGGGCCGTTCCGTCGGCGTATTCGTCGCTGATCAAACCGGATGGTGTATTCCGCTGGTACCATGCCCTGAGTAAGGACGGCATCCATTGGCGACGCGTTTCAGGATTCACAACGCCGGATCCGGACGATATCCTGGGCGTGCTGTTCGGGGGACAGACTGTATTTACGGATCCGAAGGCGCCCGGAAACGAACGGTACAAGAAGTTCGACGGCCTCAAGAACCGAATCCAGGCATCCAGCGACGGCTCGGACTGGCGTGTGCTGCACGAGAATGTCTTCCCGGCAGCAGCCTGCTACCCGCACGGCATGGACAGCCAAAATGTCTGCTTCTACGACCCCATCCTCGGTGAGTACACAGCCTATGTGCGGGTGAACAAGGTCTACGAGTGCCCAGCGGAGAAAATCCCCTACTTCGAGACCATTGGGCGCCAGCGCTACGGGGGACCGAACCGGTACTCCCGCCGAGCGATCGGTCGCGCCGTGACCAAGGACCTCGCACACTTCCCCATGCCCAAGGTCGTCCTGGGACCGGACGAACGGGACCCCGCCTTCGACGGAGTCAAAGTGATGGACTTCTACACGCCGCAAGTGGTCCACTACCCATTGGCGCAGGACGCTTACTTCCTGTTCAACTGCCGCTATCGGTCCTATGAGGACTGGTACCTGCCCGACGACATGTCCATCTATCCCAAGACCTCCGCCGGCATTTACAACGTCGGCGTGGAGGACATGGAGCTGGATGCCTCCCGCGACGGCAGCAGCTGGCAACGGTACGACCGCAAGCCCTGGATTCGCCTGGGGAAGGACGGCAGCTTCGACTCTCGAACCATGTACATGACCAGAGGCATGCACGTGCACGGGGATGAGATCTGGCTCTATTACGTGGGACTGGACGATCCACACACAGGCAATGCCGAGGCACAGAAGCGCATGATCTTCAGTCGTGTCGTGTTGCGGCGAGACGGGTTCACCTGCGTGGAGGCAGACTACGATGGTGGAGAATTCACCACCCCGCCGTTGCAGTTCAAGGGGGAAGGGCTCTTCCTCAACGTAGACACCTCGGCCATGGGATTGGCTCGGGTGGAGCTACAGGACGCCGACGGCAAGCCAGTCCCCGGTTTCGCCCTGGCCGACTGTGACCGTATCCACGCCGCCAACGTCACCAGCCACCGCGTAACCTGGCGCGGCGACGGCGACCTTTCGGGACTGATCAGCAACGAGGTAAAGGTGCACTTCGAGCTGCAGTTTGGAGCTCGCCTCTACGCGTTCCGGTTCGGGGATCAGTAGGAAACGACCGGGCTCACTTCGCACCGGCGGTTGAGCTCGTCTGTAGCTACGCTTGAGCACAGCAAGAATACGGGCGACATGTCTTGCTGGTACGCCGCAGTGCCCCCCGGGCGGCACTGGGAACATGGCGATCGGAGGGCTTGCCCTGCTGGACAGAAGGGCCGCTCGCCGTACAGGAAGTCCCGGGCGGCTTCTTCTTCTTCTGGTACGCCGCACGGCCCTCCGGGCGGCATCTTCTTCTGGTACGCCGCACGGCCCTCCGGGCGGCTTCTTCTTCTGGTACGCCGCACGGCCCTCCGGGCGGCATCCGGAGACTGGCGATCGGAGGGCTTGCCCTGCTGGACAGAAGGGCCGCTCGCCGTACAAGAACGCGGACGCCCCCCGAGAGCGGTTGCCCCCGCGCTTGCAGGCGACCTCGGCTCGGGTTACGTTCGGCGGTCAGACGTCCACTTCCCCACTCAACTCTACTGACGGAGTCACCTATGCGTTGTGCTCAACAGATCTGCTGCTCATTGGTCGGTGCGTGCCTTCCGGCCCTGGCCGCCCAGTCGACGCTTCCCGCTCCACCGGATCTCCCACCGAATGCGGGCACTCTGGGCACGAGAATCCAACGGGCCATGACGCTGATGGCCACGAGCACGCCCGAACGGCACAACCGCGTCAAAGTGCTCGTCTATGGCCAGTCGATCTCACGTGGTCCCTGGTCCACGGAAGCTGCGGCGTACCTGCGCGAGAAGTTCCCGCACGCGGACATCGTGTACGCCAACCATTCACGCGGCGGGCACACCGCTCCGGTCCTGATCAATTGCGCCAAGTTCGATCTCTACCCGTTCTACCCTGACCTCCTGATCTTCCACGTGTACGGCGGCGACAACACCGGCGAACTGGAACAGATCATCGCCCGGGCACGGCGCTACACAACGGCCGACATCCTGATCTGGACGCCCCATTACCGCTGGCCTCAGAAACTCCCGCGTGATGCAGCCTGGGAGGAACCTGACGTGGTGAAAGGGAAAAAGGGCGATGATCACCACGCTGTGCGACTCCGGGAGATAGCGGCGAAGTACGACTGTGAGCTGGCCGACATCCGGACCCAATGGCTGCCGTATCTGGACAAGCACGATCTGAAAGCCAAGGACATGCTCGGCGACGGCATACACCCAAACGCTTTGGGGCAACATCTCCTGGCCGCTCTGATCAAGCCGTACCTGAATTACACCGGCACGGTGTCAGCCGCCGACTGGCAGGAACGCGTCCGTGACATCCCGGCCGATGCACCCGAGGTGCGCCGAACAGCAGACGGGGCGATCGAGCTGGCCTTCCACGGCAACCGTCTCGACATCATCACGACTCCAGGAGCAGACAAGCCCGGCTCCGCACGGGTCCTGCTCGACGGGAAGAAGCCGTCTACCTTCCCCGAATGCTATGCCATGACGCCATCAAGCAAGATGTGGGGACACTACTGGCCGGGGGTCCGCAACATGTCCTGGGACGCCCCGCTGCTGGTCGAAGACTGGAAAGCCCGCGTCCTGGCCGTCGACGAGGCCAGTGGGCGCGTGGACTTCGAGGTCATCGGCTCAAAGACCGGACACGATGGCAAGGGCAACAACAAGGAACGCTTCGTCTCCAACTCGAAGCGCATCATCACCGATCCTTCAGGCTGGGTCTTCTACTACAAGGGTTTTGTGGGCAGAACGGGACTGCCACCTGCGGGTTTCGAGATCAAATGGGCAGCCGTAGCACTGTCGACCGACACGTACCAACCCGCCGGTTCTGAAGACATCACACGTGAGAATACCATGACTCTCCTTCAAGGCGTCAGGAACGGTCCGCACGTCTTGCGCTTGGAGCCGACGGGTGACGCGCCCCTCAAGATCGCCGGTTTCCGCGTCTACCGTCCGCCACTGGCTGAACCGGAAGCGAAGTAGTCTCAGGGCGCTCAATGCGGCTTTGACGCCCCGGAACCGCGAAGCATCGGGACGAACAGGGAGACACGCACCGTGGCACCAATCCGTTCCTGGTCGGTGGCCATTTGGGGCCTCGCCGGCAGCGCATGTCTGACCGCAGGGAACAACCTGGCCGCGGCGGAGCCTGCGCACATCGCGACCGTCTGCAGGCAATACCTGCAAGCTGACGGAGAGCGCAAGACCGCTCTGGAGGCACCCCTGCGTGCCTATGCGGGGCCAATTGCGACGGTTATTGCGGACCTTGAGCGTGCAGAACCGCGCGATTGGGGCCTGGAGACGCCAAACGCCAAGCCGCAGACGTTCCTGCATCCCGAGTACAAAGGGACGTTCGAAGACGCCCTCCTGTTCTTCCACGTGCCGCCGGAGTACGAGACAGCGCGCCCGATCGGGTTGCTCATCGTCATGCACGGCGGAGGCCATGGCTCTCCGCCTGAGGCAGGACGCATCTACGTGACTGAGCACGCCCGGGTCGGGCTGAGGCCCTGTATCGACCACATCCCGTTCATCACCGTCGCCCCGTCGGCGCCGCCGGCGGAGAGTTCGGCTCGGTGGAACCTGCCCGAGACCGAGGCATATCTCTCGGCGGTCATCGCCGAATGTCAATACCGCTTCAACATCGACCCTGATCGTGTGGTGCTCGCGGGCATGTCGATGGGCGGGTTCGGAGCCTTTGGCATGTGTCAGCGTATGGCGGACCGAATTGCCGCCGGGATCGCCATCAGCGGGGCTTGGAGTTGCTCTCATTTCCCATGCTTGACCGGTACGCCCTTCTGCATGATCCACGGTGCCAAAGACGCCGTCCCCGGCAAGCGGCCGCGCTTTACGGACGTGTTCTATGCCCGGAGCGCACACCGCCTGCTTGAGGAAGCGGGCATCGAGCATCTGTATCTGGAACACAAGGGAGGGCACAATCTCTACAAAGACCAAGTGGGTGAAGCACTCGCCGAATCCTTCAAGTGGGTCGCTGCGAAGCGGCGGGATCCTTACTTCCCGCATGTCGTGGCCATGGATCCGCGCGGCGCGTACTTGAACAACCGGACTCAGCTGTCGGCCCAACACTGCAGGTGGGTATCGATCCTCGAGAAGCGTGAGGGTACCTTGCCTGTGAGCGCGGTTACGCGTACCGGACCGGGCCCGAAGTGGAAGGAAACTGAGGAGGCGTTCGCGCAACAGGGGTTCCGGCTGACGACTCGCCCCATCCCCGCGGCACTCGTCGATGCGCGACTGGTGGCGCGCAACAGGTTTGAAGTAGAGACCACGAACGTCAAGCGGCTCGCGCTATGGTTGGCTCCGGAGATGGTGGACTTTTCGCAACCGGTCACGGTTGTGCTGGACGGACAGGTCCGGGTCTACCGTGATTTGAGACCAACGTTGTTCGACGCTCTGCGGAGCTACGAGCGGAGCCGCGACTGGCGCCTTGTCTACCCCTGCGAGCTGGTTCTCGAAATCCCCGAGACCGGCAGGGAAGGGAAGTGACGTCCGGTTCTCCTGTACGACGGATGGCTCCCCAGCCGCCAATTCCCAGATGCCGCCCGGGGTCCGTGCGGCGTACAAGCACACGGTGCCGCCCGGGTTTCTTGTACAGCGAGCGGCCCTCCGATCGCCGAGGGAAGATGCCGCCCGGAGGGCCGTTCGGCGTACGTGAGGCAGACGATGCCGCCCGGAACCCGTGCGGCATACTCTTCCCCGCTCGTTGATTCGATGCCGGCGCAGTAGTAACTGCCCGCTCTCTCAGCTACCTTCCCGTGGCCCTATCCTACACTCAGTTGACAGAGATCCCGCTATGAGAACGACCCCGTATCCGCGACTGCTGCCCGGTGTCCTGCTGGCCCTGCTCATCTGCATCCCAGGCGCCCGTGTTCGGGCGGCAGAAGGTGCGCCCCTGCTGCTCAACGGCGGGTTCGAGGCGACTCAGCCCGCCTACGTCTCACCAGACGGCACGTTCAGCAACTGGACGTTCGCCGACCCGCCCAAGCTGCCGAAGCAATGGACCGTCAACACCTCTTACCCGGGCCGGCTCGCAATCAATAGCGTAGACGCACACTCCGGCCGTGGCGCCATCCGCATCGAGGCGAAGGCTCAGCGAGGGGCACACCTCTACCAGATGGTCAACGGGTTCGTAGCGGGTGACTGGTACCGCATCGAAGCCTGGTTCCGGGGCGGAAGGATGATGGTCTGCGTCTACGAGTACTACGAAGACGGCAGGATCCAGTGTCGTATGCTGACTCAAGGCACAGCGGCAAAGACCGAAGGCTGGCAACGCCTCCAGACGTTCTATCAGCCCTCGGGCAGAGGCTACCAGCGCTCGGCACTTGCATTGGTCACCCCGGCAGGAAGAACAGTCGATATCGACGATGTGTCCCTGACCCGACTGCCGGTGCCTCCGATCGATCCGAACGCACCGCCGATTGTCTTCGAGAACGACGTCCTTCGCTTGGGGATCGGGCGTGATGCCCGGCTGGCTCAGTTCCAGTGCAAAGCGACGGGGCGCGAGTACAGCGCGACCGACATCTCGCGCACGGTCCTGACGGCAGCGCGTGACGGAATGGAGCTTGCCACGTTGTCCGCCACGCCCGAAGCGGGGGGACTGCTAAGGTTCCAGTTCACCGACACCGAGACCAGTGTCCGCGTCCGCATCACCCCGCGCAAGCACCATTTCCTGCTCGAGATCGTGGACGTGAGTCCAGAGAGCATCGACCGGGTCGATCTCGACTTCCCCGTGACACGCCTGGAGACCATATCGTGGGCCCTCAACGGCACGCACAACGATGAATTCGCGGCCTGCCTATTCGGCACAACGATCAACGTGTGCAACCGGCCGGCTGACCGCGGCCCGAACGCCCGTAGTCTACAGGCCAGCTGCTACCGGGACCACGGAATAGTGGGGGCGGGGTTCGCACTCATTGGGGCGCCACGTGACCAGTTCAAGGCAGCCATCATGGAAGCAGAGCGGGAGAACGGGTTGCCGTGCCCGGTCATGGATGGGGAATGGGTTCGTGACTCGGATGCAGTTCGGAGATCCTACCTGTTCGCCACCGAGGTCAAAGAGCAGGACATCGACACACTGATTGACTACGCCAAGCTCGGGGGCTTCGGCACCATCCTCATCCTCAAAGACTCCTGGCTCACCAATCACGGACACTTCGATGTTAATACAGGGAACTTCCCCGGGGGACGCGACTCCCTGAGGCGCGCCGTCGCGCGGATCCATGCGGCCGGTCTGCATGCGGGGGTCCATGTGTTTGGCCCGTCTATATCGCCCAACGATCCCTACGTGACACCGAAGCCGGACGATCGACTGGCATCCGTGCCCTGCCCCCCTCTGGCCGAAGCCGTCGACGCGGCTGCCAAGACGTTGACGCTAACCGAGCAGCCCCAGTGTCTGCTGACCAAGGCGCAACAGACCAGGGGCTTCCCCGGCCACCATTTCCAAGTCGGGGACGAGATCATCCGCTACGCGGGCGTGGAGGCCGGCCCGCCGTTCCGTTTTGTGCGCTGCGAACGGGGTGCGCTCGGAACCGTCGCCTCGGCGCACCCGGCCGGCAGCGAAGTTAAAGGACTGCCGACGCTGGTAGACTTCTTCCTCGTCGATCCGGGAAGTACACTTGTCGATGAACTGACACAGAACTTCGCAGACGTCTTTAATGCCTGCGATTTCGACATGGTGTACTTCGACGCGAGCGACGGCAGGCTTCCCGGGCACATCGATAGATGGTATTACCAGAACAAGCTCCACCTGGGGTTCTACAGCAAGTTCAAGCGGGACATCCTCTACCAGGTGAGCAACGGCACGGGCAGCAACATCCTGTGGCACATCGTGCCGCGCAGCGCGTCGGCCGACGGGCACGGTGACCTCAAGGGGTGGCTAGACCAGCGCTGGCCCACCATCCTCAGCATGGCAGACAACTTCACCCGAGCCGATGTCGGCTGGTACTACTGGTTCAAAGAGTGTCGGCCCGATCAGATCGAGTATGTCTGCGCCAAGGCCCTGGGCGTTGACAGCTCCATCTCGCTCGAGACGTCTCGTGAGGCCATGGAGCGCCTGACCCAGACGCGACAGATGTTCGAGATGATCGCGCGGTATGAGCAGTGCAGGCGGACCAGAGCGCTCCCGGAGAGCGTCCGGGCCAAGCTGCGGGAGCCGAAAAAGGACTTCCGCCTGTTTCGTGACAGCAACGGCGGTTGGCGCCTCAATCGTGCAGTCTACGAGGAGCCGCGCCTCGTGGACCAGCTCGATGAAGAGCAGAACGTCTGGAGCATCACCAATACAGAGCCGGGGCCCGTACAGCTGGGAATCGAGATCCTTCGAGGCACACAACAGGTAGCCACGGCCGCCTACAAGGACAACCGCGCGCTGACAATCGAGACCTTCGAGAACGCGGAAGTCTACTGCCCAAGTGACAACAACGGCTACGAGAAGTACGTGCTCGGAGGCGGCCGGACGATGACACCGACGGGACCGGTGCGGCAAGACGTCACCCAGTCCTTCGAGATCGTGACGAGGGGGGCGAAAGCAGGTGACCATTGTCTGGCATATGCGGCGACGAACAGGGGAGCCGCGGGTGGCTGGGGTGGCATCGGCCGCCGCTTTGCACCAGCGCTGGACGTCGACGCCTTCGCAGGGGCCGGGGCATGGATCCACGGCGATGCCAAGGACGAGAAGATCTGCATCCAGTTCCGCGACGCTGCCGGTCACCATGTGGACTGGCTCCAGCCCATCAGCTTCCGCGGCTGGCGCTTCCTCACATTCCCTCTGCCCAAAGACAAAGGCTTCGACTGGACGAAGGTCGAGTTCCTCCTGTTTTACTTCAACGGCATCCGTGCAAAAACGTCGGTACGTGTGATGTTCGACGATCTCCGGATGTTGCGGGAGCTCCAACCGCACGCTGCTCCCGGCCGTCCGATTGCGCAGGACTCGCGCGGGGCTTTCGGCCGTGCGGTCGTGCATGTAAACGAACGACGTGTGGAGTTCCCGGTCAGCCCAAAGGACGGCCAGGCCTTGACAGTGGGAGGCCCCGACGGCGTGAGACTATGGCCTGGGGGGATGGAGGAATCCCGACGCTTGGACGTCGAGCCCACGTCGTTCACGCTGCGTCCCGGCCCCAACACCATCCGGTTCGAGACCACCGAACCGAACCGGTTCCCCGGCGACGTCACCGTCCTTCTCTACCGCATGTGGCCGCTCGAGGAATGACGCCGGCCGCAGCAGCGTCCCCAGAACACCTCCAGCCACCGACGTCTCGTACGGTGGTCCATGGCATGGACTCCGTAGGCCCTCCACGAACAGGCAGAGCATCGATATGCCCATTCCCTCCCATGACTAGCGGTAGTTTACTGTAGATTGGGTCCGTAGTACACCTTTCCGCCCCGAGCGCGCGCGCCAAACTCCTGTCCCCCATAGCCTTCCGCGATTGTCCTTTTCTATTGCTATCGTATTACCCTATTGGAATA
>Ga0209045_1002763_pt1 | contig 12306 bp, 7 predicted proteins | sample SaaInlLV_10m_DNA_4_FD_184664 | JGI IMG/M metagenome (GOLD analysis project Ga0209045, IMG submission 184664) | Marine microbial communities from expanding oxygen minimum zones in the Saanich Inlet - Saanich Inlet SI072_LV_200m_DNA (SPAdes) (version 2) | ecosystem: Environmental > Aquatic > Marine...
GATCTATACCATCCGGCCCGGGACTACAGGGCCAAACATGCTCTCTTGGTAGCGTTCAACGACGGAAGGTCCGGAGCTGCACGGACGCCTGACGCTCCGGGCGACGCACCGACAGCCGGACCAGACGACGAAGGCCTCGAGATTGTCTACGAACAAGACGGCGTCATCCGCGGCTACCTGCGGGGAGCATTGGCCCTCGTCCATGCCCGCGCCCCAACCCCGACCTACTGTGTCAACACGTTCGCCTACGATCCCCAAACGCCTGAGGCCTGTGGCGCACTTCTTAAGATATTCATCCGTCGAGCAGCCAGCATCGCACCAACCGCAATCACGGCTCGATTCCCCTTTGATGAGAGGGTGTTCGCCGACATCAATGCCGCGAACATCCGCTTTGAGGCCGTTGAGCTCCGCCAGGGAGCGGATGGGAATATGGTGCAGGTGATCAACTTGCCGGCGCTTCTGGAAGCCATCAGCCCTGAGCTTGAACACCGCATCGCTGATGCCGCACCGGCTCCCTGGACAGGGCACGTGCGCTTCGTCCTGCCCGGGCAGGAAGCCGGTCTGTCAGTGTCCCCCGGCGGCATTTCCACCGGCGCAACGCCGGAGAATGCCGTCACGGTCAAGACGGGGCACTCCACGTTCCTCAAATGGGTGTTCGGGATCTCCGGGTTTGCGGAGTTCGCAGACGCGGGCCTCGGCCTCACGCCCCCTCAGCACCAGCTCCTCGCCACGCTTTTCCCTCGCCGCCCGTGCGCATCGGGCGTGTGGGGCTGAGTCAGGGCATCCTGTTCCCGGAAGGCCGGACCGCTGCCTGGCAACACGCTCAAACGCAGCTGATCGAGTGAGCCCCCGAACCGACACTGTCCAGGACGATGCCGCCGTCGGTCTCTCGGAAACCGGCGGGAGCGCCATCCAACAACACCACCTCGGTCGCGGACGCGTGTACCGGCAAGACCACGCGAGCGGTCGTGTTGGCCGGAATGTCCAAGTCCAGCAGAAAGCCGCCGTCAGGTGTTTGACGGATACGTACGGTGACCGGACCTCGGATCGTCGGGGTCGTCAACTGCCCAAACGTGAGAGCCCCGGGCTGAGGAGCAATCAGGATTCGGGAGAAGCCGGGTTCAAGAGGGCGGACCCCCATCAGAAAACGGGGGATTATGTTGGCGGGGGCTGCTCCCCAGGCGTGGTTCCAGTCCTGGTTCGGTTTGAAGCGGTCGTCCCAAGCCTCGAGCGTGACCGTGGAGCCCACATCGTAGATCCAGTGTGCCCAACCGCGCTCAGACCGCGAGATCATCAACCCAAGGGCATACGTGTCAGCCCCGGCACGGTAGAGCCCCTCGAGCAGAAACTGAGCCCCGTACACGCTGCAGGCCATGCCCCGTTCCTCGACGAACGGAACAATGTCCGGCAGCAGATCCTCGGTCGGGACGGCGAACGCCAGAGCAAACATGTTGGCATGAAGCGATGAGTGCTCGCTCCCCTCACCGTCGACGAAAAGCCCGGTCTCACTGTCGATGAGGGTTGTGAGCATCGCTTCACGTACACGCGCCGCCTGTGCCCTGAACCGGCTCATGTCGTCGGCCTCTCCCAGGGCGTCCGCGATTCGTGACAGAAGCACCAACGCTCGGTAATGAAACGCGTTGACTACCGTATTGACCGGACGCATATCATAGCCATCCCTTTCGGCCTGCGGCCAATCGACGATATTGCGCAATCCCCAGGCCGGATGCATGTGGATGGACTCAAGCAACTGGTCCGTAACTCGGTCCGGCTCGATCCAGAGCAAACCGTCTTCGCGCTCCAGAGGAAGCAGAGCCTTGGCCTGAAGGTCCTTGTAGAAAGCGGTGAGCGAAGAGACGTCCCCGGTGTATTCGTAGTCCGCCCAAGCGGTCAGCACGGAGAACAGCACCCACTCTGTGGGCCATGTGGGGTTGAGCACGAGCAGTTCATGGGTATAGCGGGAGAGAGCATATTCACGGTCGCAACAGTAGTATCCGAGTTGGTTGATGTACGCGTCAGCTTCGTAAGGAATCCGCTCACGGTCCCCATCCACATGTACGCCACAGAAGCTGGTGGCCTTCATCGAGTAGCGACAGAGCTCCCAGACGTCGTTCAGTACGGGATCCGAGCTCACAAAGGAGGACGAATTCTCGTCAAAGGGGTACCAGACAGCCATACGGCGGATGTCGCTGCGTTGCACTGTCCCGTGCGAGCCGACAATCTCACAATACCGGAAAGGATAGACCTCACCGGCGTAGTCGGGCATCAGGATGGCAGCGGCACTCTTATCGGTCCGCTCTGCATCCGTGTTCCGCGGGTCCTCGGGAATTTCCAGGCGGTATGTATGACGCCCGGCCCTTACCGGCAGGGAGAACTCACCGTAACGACGCGTTCCACCGGGGCAACGGTTGAGGGCATAGGGCCCATCCGCGACTTCCCCCAGACACACGGTTACCTCACCGTCTCCAGCGGCGGAGATATCCACCTCGATCGTCCCAAATGCCGCTTTGCCGAAATCCACAAACGTTCGGTCTGCCGCAGACCGGACGATGGCTTCCGACCTCTGCGGCGTCCGCACCAGTCGTTGCCTGGCGGTCGCATGCGCGGCGGTGAGTTCCCCGGTGACAAAGACCTGAGGCTCCGACCATGGGCTTGGCTGCCCGCGTGAATTCCAGGTGCGCACTTTCCAGCAATACGTCGTGTCCATAGCCAACGGAACGCCTGCGTAAGGGACATGCAACGAGGTCGCGTCTGTCGTCCATCCGCCGCCTGGATCCGGTTCGCCGGAATCCCACATGTCACCCTCATCCCGCTGCAGAATCTCCAGGCTCGTGGAAACGAGGAGGTGATAAGCGGTCTGGTGCATGCCGAGAGCTCGGTCTCGGACCACCCAGCTGAACTGGGGCTGGGTTCTGAGAATGGGCGCGTCGTCAGGCCAGCGAAGCAGATCACACAGGAGGCCACAGGGCGGAAGAGCCGTATTGTCAACGTGCATTACACGTTCCTCCGATTGTCATGAAAACGAACCCGCGTTGCATAACACGGGCTGCCGATCACATTAGCTTGCCAACCCCGAGACACGATGTCAACGCATGGTGGACGGTTTCCTGGACGACGGGGTGACGTCGACTGACGAGAAAACCGCCTCTACCACGGCAGAGCAGGGATCAGTATGTCGTCACTTTTCGAAAGGATGGGCTACAAGACGGGTCGGGCGCTCATGAAGGGCAAGTGTCTCGTCGACGCCATCATGGGAACACAGGAGGAAGCCCGTGAGGCCGAGAGGATTCTCGGCTACCACATGGCCGAGGAGTTGTTGCGAACGCTCCTGCCGCTGGAAGAAAACGAGCAACTGGCTGCCGTCGCCGCCTCGGGCGATCGACTCGCGGGAAGGCTGACGGACAAGCAGTTCGCCTTCCAGTTCAGAGCAGTGCAGGCGGGTGCGCCAAACGCCTTTGCCCTGCCGGGAGGACACGTCTTTGTCAACGCCGCGCTGCTTGCGCTCTGCGAGGGCCATCCCGATGAGCTGGCCTTTGTGTTGGCCCACGAAATTGCCCATGTTGTGAACGGGCACGTGGTAGACCGAGTGGTGACCGACTCACTCCTCACCACCCTTGTGCGCACGCTGGGGCCGCGGAATGCTGTCGGGACGTGGCTCGGGAAAGTCGGAACGCGCGCCTTGACCAGCGCCTACTCTCGGGCCAACGAAGATGAGGCCGATCTGTTCGCTGTCCGCCTGTCCCGTGCGGCCGGCTTCACTCCCGCTGCGGGAGCCGATCTGATGCTGAAACTTGAGGCTCTCAAGAGCCGGGGAGAGCAGAGCGGTCTCGGCGAGTATTTCTCGTCACACCCCCCACTCAAGGAACGGGCTCTGGTCATCCGCAGAGCCGCTCGCGACGAAGCTGAACGCGGGAGAAAACGGCAGCGTTGAACCGACAGCCCAATATCCTACTGATCTGCTCCGACCAACACAGCCCTCACGTGTGTGGCTGCTATGGAAACACTATCGTTGAGACGCCGAACCTTGACCGACTGGCCCGGGAAGGCACACGGTTCTCATCCGCCTACTGCAATGACCCTATCTGTGTTCCGAGCAGGATGAGCTTCCTGACCGGTCGTTATCCATTCCGGATCGAGGTACTGGGAAATGGCAGTATGCTGGACAGTCGCATTCCCACCTATGCACACCTTCTGAGCGGAGCGGGGTACCACACTGTGCTCTCCGGACGCATGCACTTCATGGGGCCGGATCAACGCCACGGCTTCCTGGAACGGCTCGTTGGTGACGTGGGGCCCTATGCCATGCTGGGCACAAGCACCAACCGATGGTCCCCTCTTCCGCCCGACCTGGGGCACATGGAGAAGCCTGCCCCGCTGCTCACTGTGGGCCCCGGCAGCACCGTCAATCTGGATTTTGACCGAGACGTCACTCAGGCAGCGCGGGAGTGGATTCATTCCTATGCGGAACGGGGTGCCCCACGGCCCTTCATGATGACCGTCGGCTACATCAATCCACATTGCGCCTACATCGCTCCTCCTGAACTCTACGAGAAGTACACAGGCCGGGTAAACGTGAACAGATCCCTGGCGGAAAAGCGACTCCGCCTCCACCCCTCCCACCAGGCACACATCGAGCGAACGACCGCCGGTGTGCCCCGGGACAACCTGACGAAGGCGACAACAGCCTACTATGGACTTGTGGACTTCATCGACCAGCAAGTGGGCAAACTGCTGAAGACCATTGAGGAGCGAGAACTGCTCGATAACACGATCATCGTCTACTTCTCTGACCACGGGGAGATGCTGGGCGAACACGGGAGATGGCACAAAGGGTGCTTCTTCGAAGGAAGCGCCGGAGTCCCACTGATCGTGCGTGTTCCCGGACAACCGCACGAACGACAAGGTCAGACAATTCCGGCTGTCGTGTCCCTGATCGACCTGTTACCGACCCTTGCTGACTGGGCCGGAACAGACGTGCCGTTCGAGACCGACGGACACAGCTTGGTGCCGCTCATCACCGGAAACGCCCCCGAATGGAAAGACGAAGCCCGAAGCGAATACTACTCCGCGGGAGAGTTGAACCGGATGATCCGACAGGGCGACTGGAAGTACTGCTACTACGCTCAGGATGGTGAGGCAGAACTCTACAATCTTCGCGAAGACCCCCAAGAACAGCACAACCGTGCCGGCGATCCAGAGTGCCAGGACGTCGTGGCCGAGCTCCGGGAACGCGTGATCGACGATGGGTGGGGAGCCGAAGCCCGGGCACAGATTGCCGAGAAGCTCCGAGGGCTGGCCTACTATGAGATGCTGGGCCGTTGTCGCAGGAATCTGGAAGACGACCCGCTCGTCGGCTCCGTACCCGATGACTGGCGCCCCCCATCTGGACTGCGAAATTACCTGTGCGAACAGGTGGGTCCCGATAGGCCGCCGAACCGCTGAAGGAGAGAAGCCGTGCACGAGGAAGACCTGAACGACATCCGGGCGGGCCTGGCCGGAAAAACGATCCTCCTGATGCCGTACTGCCATGCCGACCATGCCTGGTGCCACACTCGTGAGTGGCACGTGCGCCGCTACAGCGAAGCGCTGCGTCAAGTGCTCGCCCTGTATACCGATCAGCCCGATTTCCGGTACTTCATCGACAGCTGGTCTGAATTCCTCAAACCATGCCTCGAATCAATGCCTGATCTGCTGCCGCTGGTCCGCGAGTACATCCACTCCGGACGGCTTGCCCTGGTGGGAGGGCATTGGGCCAACGTACGGTTCGCGCATGTGGGGGACGAGACCTCGATCCGTAACATGGTCCAAGGGCGCCGTGCAGTCACAAAGCTCTTCCCCGATGCCCGCCTGGACACCTATGCGAATCTCGATGTAGCGATTGGTCACAGTCAAGTGCCGCAGCTCCTGCGCCTGGCCGGCTATTCCTGCTGCTTCGCCTGGCGCCCTCTCAAAGGACTCGACCAGCAAGGCGTCCCGCGCAGCTTCATCTGGCGGGGGCTGGCGGGCGACGATATCCTCGTAAGCAGGCACAGCTACGGTGGGTGGACCCACGGGATTGAGTTCCGTCCCGCCAACGCACCCGGTCAGGAGACTGTCGATTTCGCACACACGGTGAGATTCGCCTGGGAACGCTACCTGGAAACCCCGGCCCGTCAACCCCGGTTGCGAACGCTTTCGTTCTGCCAGGGAGGAGACGATGCGCTCCCGTTGGTGGATCAGAGCACAGGCACGACGCGCGACATCCGGGGCCTGATGGAACAGTGGAACGCGACCGGCCTGGGAGACCTCCGGTTCGGCACGCCTCACGACCTCTTCGACGCACTCCAAAGCCAGCGAGAGGATCTGCCGACGTGGGAAGGCATGTTGGACCCCGCCGAGCTCTGCTATCACGTGGCCCGCAACGGCAAACGTGGCGTCTGGTGGCTCCGGGAAATGGGTGATCGAGAACTCACCCTCACTGAACAGCTCCTAACCCGCCTGCCGGGCGGAAAGACACGGGCCCAGGAGGCGCTTCTGGATGCGCTGTGGCGAAGGCTCCTGACCTACTGTACCCATGCGGTCGAATTCCTGTTCGAGCCGGACTTCGAGGATGCCCGTCACACGCTTGAGGAGGTAATCAGGAGAGCCCGTCATTGTCGGCGGGAAGCACTGACGCAGCTGACAACCCACTCAGATTGCGACGATCCTCCGGGCTACGTGGTCTACAACCCCTTGCCCGAGGCGCAGAGAGCCCTGGTCGAGCTGACCGTGGACAACATCGATACGTCCCGAAAACGCCCGATCCTCACCAACGCGGACGGGCAGCCACTGCAGCAGCAGATCACCTACACAGGACGACTCGCCCGGGACTTCGATGTGCTTGTCGAGACCCCATTGGCTCCGGGAGGGATGACCCAGCTTCTCCTGGGTTGGTCGGGGGATGGAGTACCGCCGGCGGAGCCAACCGAGCTCGAGACACTGGATCACGTCGCCGAACTCGGAGTGATGCGTCTTGACATCACCAACGGCCGCATTGTTCGCATAGAGATCACCGACGAAGCGACATGCATCGAGGCCAGAGATGGTGAGGATCTGCTGGAGCCGGTGATCGTTCCCAGGGAGGTGGACTACTGGATGCCCCTATCCTACGCTGACTCACCGGTTCACTTCCGTCCGGAAACGCTCTGCCTGAACGAATCCGGACCGCTGCGCTACCGCCTGACCAGACGGGGCCATGTGGGCCGACACCGCGTCACCCAACGCATCGATCTTCTCGCCGGGTCTCGAGCAATTGACATAGAGACCACAATCGACATCGTCCCTGACTCGGCCCTGTTCGCCCTGTCCGTTCCCCTCCCTGATGACGCCACGTTAACGGTCGACATTCCCTTCGGCGTTGAGCCCAGGGAACTCGACGGGATCGAGTACGGGCATATGGGCGGTGGAAACTACGAGAATATCGAGCGCCGGATCCCCGGCATCTTCTGGGGCAAGTCGTGGGTCTCTGCCGAGTCCGTGTCCGTCAACATCGGGCTGATCACCCGAGACGGCCCCCGTTACTTTCGCCGCCATGGCACACCGCCGCGCCTCTATCACTTCCTGGTCTCAATCCCCGAGGACCGGGAGACGGGATGGCAACGGAAGTGCAACACGGCGAAGGTCCTGGGTCGGCACACGTTCGAGCACCGATTCGTCCTGGGGAAGGACCACTGTTCCGCCACGGGTCTGGTGAGGCAGGCCCAACAGTGGCGCACTGCTCTACCCGTCGTCACCGGGCGAATCCGGAACGACTGCGGACACATCGAGCTGACACCGAGCACAGTCCGGTTAAGCGCGATGTACAGAGAGAAAGGCCACCTGATCGTGAGAGTGGTCAATATGAGTGAGAACGACGTAGACGCCGCCCTGGACTGGGGAACCCCCATCGGGAAGGTAACAAGCTGCGACTTCACCGGCACGCCGGTGCCTGCGCCGATCGCTCATGCCGGAAGGCAGACACGAATGACGCTCCGCCCCTGGCAAATCATGACCCTCACGGCTGAGGAAGCCGGTTCGAGCAACCATCACTCGGCATAGGAGCCGAGCCGACGCACATCAGGACGCGCTTACCACAGCCCGAACACTGAGAAGCCACGAGATCTTGCTCAACGCTTTCCGGGCCACGCGCAACGTCTTCTGTGAGACACGCGAACTGGCCATTTCAGCCACAAAAGCCGTGTCATCACAGCGGACCACCAACAGGGTCCCCGTCCCTCCCGGCAGGATCATCGCGTCCGTCCCTTCTCCGGCAAATCTCCTCAGCATCCGTTCGCTGCGAAGCATGAGATGGGCCCCCAGGGCGGCGTAATCACCAGCTTTGGCCACGAGAGTCCCGGTCGCACCAAGGGGCAAGCCCTGGCGGTCGGACAGCAGACAGCCCTTCACGGGGAGCTGATCCCCCAACGCCTCAATGATCTGGGTGAGCAACGGACGACCGTCAAGCTCAAACTTCAGGGCACGGACGAGGGCCTCATAGGGATCTGCTTTCGACTGTACGGAGAAACCGGTCATCTCTCGGAACAGATGCCGACCGATCCCGGGCACTCGGCCCAACTCGAAGATCGAGGGGAAGGGGCCGTGTGCGTCACGGAAGGCAATGATGGCCTGAGCCCGACTCTCGCCAACGCCTCTGATCGAGACCAGATCGGCGACAGATGCATGGTTGATGTCGACCGCTTTGGCCGCGTATTCGAGGGACCGGGTGATACCGTCCCAGCCATCGCGTGGCACGGGGGGAGGCAGTGGTTCGCTCGGGGCGACAACAGCAGCCGGTTCCGGAGCAACGACCGGTTCCGGAGCAACGACCGGTTCCGGAGCAACGACCGGTTCCGGAGCAACGACCGGTTCGGAAGGAGGAGCAATCGCCGGCTCCGGGGTCGCAACTCCAGCCGGGGCAAAGACATCACGTATAGCTGTGGCTTCCTTGGCATCGTCTGCCAGTTCGGCCTTGACCATCAGCCACTCGGGCGGCACGGCCGCCACAACCTGGGCCAGGTTGAGAGTCACGCTCCCCGATTCAGCGCCGGGAGCCAGCCAACCATCGGGAGTGATGGCAGTCACTGCAGAGAGCGGCACCTCTGCACGACCGGCCCGAAGTGTCGCAAGGGCTTCATTCCGCCCCATCGGGAACGTGCCTTCCGGGAAGGCTCCGGCCTGCCAGTTGGGCCCACGGAGTTCTTCCGGAAGGGCACTCAGAACCATCGAGAGCGGAAGGTCAATGGCATCGCCATGGACAGCCAGCAGCGGCGCGGCGGGAGATGGGGGGGCAGGCGCGGCGGGCGGTGCCTCAACAGCAACAGGAACGGGATCAGGCTCAACCGGCGTGAGGACGATCGGGCGGGACACCGGTTCAGCGGCAACCGGGGGCGCCGGGGGCGCGGCAGGGGGAGCGGCAGCCACATCGTGTGCGGCAAAGAGATCACCAATCCCGGCAGCTCCGGCAACGTCGTCGGCTTCGGGAGCCGTCGGCACGAGGAGATCACGCGGAACGGCACTCACGACCAACGCCAAATCCAGCTCCACCTCGGCGTCCATCTGAGGACGGACCCAGCCTGGAGGGACGGAGCTGTAGCAATCCCGCAGAGGAATCGAGACCTTACCCGACTGCAACTGCCCGAGCAGTGTCTTGGCATCGACAAGGAAAGACGTATCAGGCATGCTCCCCGCGTCCCAGGCGTCCCCGCGGAGTCCCTCCGGCAGTTTCGCGAGAAGCGCACGCAGAGGTACCGGAACAGCAGTCGAACTGTTGGAGTCGTACGCATCAGAAGCCATAGTTGAGTCCCCTGTTCAGGCCGGAGTCAGCGCCGATGCATGTGAGGAGCAACACGGGTGCCCAATGCCTCGACAGGTGACCGACTCAGACCATTGGTAAACTGTGGTTGTTGCTTTAGTTTAGTGCGTCTGCGCTTGTTCAGCCAGTCTGACGGCGAAGCCTGATCCCCCGGCTCAATACGACTGCGTACAGGCCCGGGTATCCTGACCTGTTGTTGTTGAACTGCCCCTGGAGACGAGCAATGGCGTTTGTCAACCAAGCCTCGCGCGAAGTCCAGTTGAAGATCGTCTATTACGGTCCTGCCCTCTCAGGAAAGACGACCAATCTCGAGACGATCCATGAGCGCATCAGACCCGATCACAAGGGCGACCTGACCTCCCTCGACACCGCCCAGGATCGGACACTTTTCTTCGATTTCATGCCCCTTGAAGCCGACGCTATCAAAGGCTTCAAGACGCGTTTCCTGATGTACACCGTTCCCGGTCAGGTCATGTATAACACCACCCGCCGAATCGTTCTCCGCGGCGTTGACGGAGTCGTTTTTGTGGCCGACAGCCAGTGGGGTGAGATGGAAGCCAACGTGGAGAGCCTCAGTAATCTTGAGGAGAATCTCCGGGCCCAGGGATCGTCTCTTGAGCATGTCCCACACGTGATCCAGTTCAACAAACGTGACCTGGACAATATCGCTCCCGAGCACTACATGGAGTTTGTCCTGAACAACGGCGAGACGCGTCGCCCGAGTTTCAGTTCCGTCGCGACCGATGGCACGGGCGTTTTTGAGGCGCTCAACATGATTGCCCGTCTCGTGTTGCACCGTTTTGTCAGCGGCCCCACGGGTAAAGATGCCGAAGGGCAACAGCTCCGACTGGTTGACTGATTGCCCGACCGCCGCCAGACCACAGCGACCGCCACTGAGGGACGCAGGCCGATGACGCTGGAACTGACCAGCCATGATGCGGACAGACTACGCCGAGTACTCCGGGATCTGCTCGCCCAGGCGGAAGCCGACAGCTGTCTGATCTGCGACCAGGCCGGCCACGTTCTGGTCCAACTCAACCTCCTTGATGAAGATCCTCTGCGCGTCTCAGCCTTGGGAGCCGGCGTCTTTGCCGCCACCCGCGAGCTGGCCAGGATTATCGGGGAAGACGAGTTCAGTACGGTCCTGCACCAAGGTGACCGTCGCAGTATCCTCATTGAAGCCGTTGACGAGGAATCCCTCGTCGTGGTGCTCTTCACCGGCGACCACAAGGTCGGTCTCGTCAAACTCTACGCCCCCGCCGCTGCAGCGGCTGTGCGAAGGGTGCTCACCGAAGCCCGGAACAGGTCAAACACTGACGGGACCTCCCAAACGCGGTTTGAGCTTGAAGATTCCAAGAGCATATTTGGCTCTTCGAACGCCGGCTGAGTATTCCTGCGCACCTTGGTCATGAACCCCAGCCCCCTTTCCCATGACGGGAAAACGTATTCTGCCACGGAAAAAGGAAAAACCGACATGCGTCTTGCCACCACGACTTCGCTCTTTACATGCGCTGCCGCCGCCCTGGTCCTGAGCCTGGCCGGCTGTAGCAAGAAGCAAGCTGACACGACTAGCGTTCCCGCCCCCCCCCAAGAGCGAATCACCCTGACCTACAGCGTCTTCTTCCCCCCCTCGCACATCCAATGCAAGACGGCAGTCGAATGGGCCGAGGAGATCAAGACGCGTACCGACGGGCGTGTAGAGATCACCGTTTTCCCCGCCGGGACGCTGACCAAAGCCCCGCAGTGCTACGATGGCGTTATCAACGGTATTTCCGACATCGGTATGAGTTGCTTTGCCTACACGCGAGGCCGGTTCCCTCTGCTTGAGGGCCTGGACCTTCCCTTGGGCTACCCGGACGGCAAGACGGCCACCAAAATCGCCACCGAGATGGCCCGGAAATACCAACCAGAAGAACTGTCGGACGTGGAAGTAATGTACATACACGGGCATGGCCCAGGTATGATCGCAAGCAAGAAGCCGATCCGCACGCTGGCCGAGTTGAAGGGAGTCAAGGTCCGCGCCACGGGACTCTCCGCCAAGATCATTGAGAAGCTCGGCGGGACACCGGTTGGCATGAGTCAACCCGAAACCTATGAAGCCCTTCAGAAGGGCGTCGTCGAAGCAACGCTCTGCCCGATCGAGACCCTGAAAGGCTGGAAACAGGGCGAGGTCATCGACTATGTAACCGATACGTCGGTCATCGGCTATACCACCACCATGTTCGTGGTGATGAACAAGGCCAGTTGGGCCAAACTGCCAGCTGATGTCCAGAAGGTCTTCCAGGAAGTCAGCGCCGAGTGGGTTGCCATGCACGGGGAAGCCTGGGACCAGGCCGACAGAGAGGGGAAGGCGTTCGTTGAGCAACTGGGCCGAGAGATCATCGCCCTGCCGCCTGCCGAGCTTGCCCAGTGGACGAACAGCGTCCAACCCGTCCTGGATGATTACGTGGCCAAGACCAAGGAGAAGGGGTTGCCGGGAGATGCTCTTCTGGCCGACA
>Ga0209045_1002764_pt1 | contig 12306 bp, 4 predicted proteins | sample SaaInlLV_10m_DNA_4_FD_184664 | JGI IMG/M metagenome (GOLD analysis project Ga0209045, IMG submission 184664) | Marine microbial communities from expanding oxygen minimum zones in the Saanich Inlet - Saanich Inlet SI072_LV_200m_DNA (SPAdes) (version 2) | ecosystem: Environmental > Aquatic > Marine...
GCCTCAGCGCCGACCGTCACGCGCAACTCTCCGTCCTCACCGGACACATTCCTGACCAAACACCGAAGATCGATGGTTCGGCCGGCGATCACTCTGTCGGGTACGTCGACCTCGATCGGTTCTCTCGGCTCAACGCTGAGGCCTTTGAGCGACGACGTCTCCAGGTAACTTGGCGAGCCGGTCACTGCAATGGTGCGGCCGCTGGTGGGGAGCCTGAAGTCCCGGCCGTTGCCGTTGGCGTCATACAACCGTGCCGCGATTGCCCGTTCGGGCCGGAGTGCGGCAAAGGCGGTTCCCTTCTCGCTCCAAATCGCGAGTACATCCCTGTCGGCCCGCTGGAATAACCACGCGTGGAGCGTTCCGGCTGGCTCCCAACGCTTGACCGGGTGCGCGTCGGCAAGACGTGAGATCAGCCCGCCAAATTGGAGCAGCGCGGGTCGCGGATGAGCTCGAGGCCCGACGACTCCGAACATCCCATGGCCGTAGTCGTGCCAGCACACGCTGGCCGCACACCCCGCCCCCTGCGCGAGAATGTATGTCCGGGCGAGGTAGTCACCGTGCGTTTGAGGCAACACCGGAGCCCATCCTCGGCCGGAGAGCGCCCAGCCGATCTCCGTGGCCCAGACACCAGCGTCCGAACGCTGCCGTTGGTCAAGCCAGGTCCTCGCAGTGGTCATCACGGCGGCGATGTCGCCGGTCCCTCCCACCGCGTGACTGGCGCACTTCGCTTCGGGGTACCAACCCGTCCGATACGGATGAATCACCACACCGTCGTGGGCTTTCCCAAGTCCGGCTTCGAGACAGCGATCGACAAAGGCCAGGCTGTCCGCACAGACCAGCAACCGGTTGTCAGGGTCCACCTCTTTCAGGACGTCCCAGGTCCGGCGGTGCAACGCGACGTACTTCGCCACCGACCATCCGTACTTCTCGGGTTCCGCCTTCCGTTTGATTTCGTTCCAGCTCTCCCAGACGCGGATCTTGCCACGGTACCGAGTGGCGACACGCCGGACGTAATCGCTCCAGGCATCGAGATCCGGACAGCCCTGGGTCGTGGCTCCGTTCTTGCGGGGATGCTCCAGACAACTCCAGAGCGGCTCACCGATCCCCCCAAGCACGCCGATCGTCTTGATCCCGAATCGCGTCGCGGCCGCCATCCGCTGATCATGCCAGCCCCACTGCCAAACGTCGGGCTCGGGCTCGATCCAGGCCCAGCAGAACCACTGCCGGCTCCACTCGACCCCGATCGCTGCCAACGGTTCATAGCTGGAGGCAAACTCGTGGTGGTTGACGCCGTAGATCGATCCTCCAGTCGGGCGCCCAATCCGCGACTCGATCACCCCAAAGGGGATCACGCGCTCAACGGTTCCTGCGGCCTGGAGTCGCAACTCATACATGCCGTTGGGGAGCTCGAGGGTGAGCTTCCTGCCCCCAATCGCCACGCCGGCGCCCACGGACAACAGTGCGACCTTGATCTCACCGTCACGCACAGTCTTGTCATCGGTTGTGATGGACCAACGAACGGCGACTTGCTGCGGTCGATCAGCGATCACGGTGATGGGAAGCGACTCCCCTTGGTAGGCAAGATGGCAGGGGTGCAGCTCCGCCCTGATGTGGGGCGATCCTGCCTCGGGCCGGTAGAGGGTCGACTGCTTGGGCGTGGCGTCAAGCCAACGGAGATCGCACCAGTCGGCGAGATCCCCGTTGCTGTAGCCCTGGGCGTCGGTCAGCAACTCGATCGTGGCAGCGCCAGTTACCGGTAGGCTGAAAGCAACCGGTGGATCGAGGCGGCTGAGCGAAGGCGACTGCCAGCGGTCCTGTCCGTCCACCCGAATTGAGAAGATCGTGTCGCCGCCACGCCCTGACTCCTCGGCATCGATCCCGACCAATCCAGCGATTCCTCTTGCGCCGGTGGGCACGTCGAGCTCAATGACCGAAAAGCGCCACGCGCCAAATCCCTTAGCGAAGGCCTTACCACCAATCGTCAGGGGGTTACCGCGGCCATTCGTGTTGCGTTTGACCTCGGGCGTGGCACGGCCGTAATGCGGGTCATAGACGCTATAAACACGGCCGCTGCGCCACACGCCGTCGGAGACAAAGCCAAGATCGGCCGCCGTCCGCACGGCGAACAGGAGGGTCGGAAGGAATGCCAGCAAGAAACGGTTCATGGTGAAGACCTGTGAGATGGGACACCTGCCGCGGATCTCCTGGGCGTCGTTCACGGTTCTGCGTGCCTGAAGCTCAGACCAGTTGCCAGACTATGTCGCTGAATTGGGCGAATGACAGACGTGGTATCTGGTTTCGGGGGGCACAACGGAAATACCGCGTTGCGTGCCCAAGCATTGAGACGAGACAGACGGTGGAACGGGTCGACTTGCTCAAGACGGCAGGCAAACGCGGGGTGTAACACTGTGCAGCCCTGTGGCCTCGCCTCTCGCAGGAGTCAGCGGCCTGTTCTGAGGACGGTCAAACTGTAGGGGGGGCATGTTGTCTCGAAAGCGCCTTCGCTGTCCTCGATACTCCCCAGGGGATGGATGGCGTCATGCAGACGGCTGGACGTATAGCGGTAGAACCGCACCTCGTCGATTCCAGGGATCCGGACGGCCACGGCCACGGCCTGCTTTGGACTCTTGTTCACGAGCACAACGGAGGTGTCACCATCGCGCCGAAGCGCAAATGCTTCCACATCTCGCGTGGGCCAGTCCCCGCGCACACAACTCTTGACTGGTTTGGGCGATTCTGTTGTCTCAACCCGGAGTACCTGTACCCCAGGGCGCAGCCCCGCCGCCTCGTACAACAAGCGCACAGCATGGTACGGGCGCCGTAGTTGATATTCCGGCGGCCAACGGATTACCCCGAACCCGCCCATGGTGCCGAAATGGGCGGTCATATCACACGCACCACGGGCCGAATGGAGCAGAGCGAGGGCTGTGAGGAGTCCTCCAAACGTATTGACGTTGCGCGGGTCTGTGAAAGGCTTGCCGTCCTTCGCGGAAACGGCACTCACATTGTACTCGGTAAGAGCCAGTCGGATGGGCCTTTCAGTCAACTCGGAGAGCTCACGTCTAATGTGCATCGGGGCCTCCTCGAACCACGGAGACTTAGCCAGGATCTGAGCGTCACTGTCTCCAAGGTCATGTGACGTGTAAATGTGGTACGAGACAAAACTGAGTAGACGCTCCCCATCCGGCCGAGAGAGGACGCGCTTCGCCCAGGTCGTCGCCTCCCAGGCTGCCCACGTTGCCGGGCCGCCAACCAAGACATCTGGTGCCACAGCGACAATCTCCTTCGCCGCGTCCATGAACAGCGCTACGGACATGTCCCACCCCATGTAGTGCGGCTGATCCTTGTGCAGGTGATTCGGTTCATTCAGGATCTCGTAATAGCGAGCTCTTCCGCGGTAACGCCGGGCACAGACGCGGGCGAACTCACGCCACGCGTTCCGGCCGGCCTCTGTCCCCCACCACGGTGCCTGGTTGTCTCCCACGAACCACGCCCCACCACGCTGATGCAGGCACAGCATCACGGACATGCCGGCCTCGTGGATCTCCGCCACTTGCCGGTCGGTGGTGGCCCAATCGAACTCACCGGGACGTGGGTGCACGTCAGGCTGGTTAACGAAGACGCGGGCGAAGCAGACCCCGGCAGAGCGGAGCTGGTCCCGGCAATACGGCGACGCAAATGCACCTGGCATCTGACTGACCTCCCGGGTCACATCATCCCACGAGCGGTGCATCGGTCCGTCGTAATGCAGGCCGCAGAAATCGTCCCCCAAGACCGTCAGAACGTCATCGTGCACGGTGACGGCGATGCGGTCGCGTGTCCCCTCCTGCCCGGGCGGCACCCCAATCACGCAAACTCCCGACACGGCAATCACCACGACGAGGACTCGCCCCAGATGGCGCATGCACAGAGGCGCTTGTACAGAATGCTGTATGCTCATGTGTTTCACAAAGTGTACTCGTATCTGGTCATTTGCGTTCCTGTTACCTGGGCGTGGAGCTACAAGTTTGGGGCGTCAGTCAGCGCTTGTCAGAACCAGGCAGGCGGTAGCTCCAGACGTGCGAACCACAGCCGAAGTAGAGCACACTGTCCATGCAAGCGCCTCCGGCTGTGATCTTGACCGGCGTGCTGGTGAACACGTGATGCTCGAAGGTCTCTGGCGAGATCCGCGCAATCGCGTCAGAGAACATCGCGTATAGCTGCCCCCCCGGAGCCAGTTGCAGTGCATGTCTCGGCACACTCCCACACTCGGCCAGCCGCCGCCGGAACACCACTTCACGCTTGCGGGGATCGAACACGAAAAGCGTCGCGTTACCGGTCAGTCCAAACACCTTTCCGTCTCGATGCACCTGGATGCTGATGATGTTGCCTTCACCGGGAACGGGCACCATGTGGTGCAGCATCTTCTTGGTCCGCCAGTCAAGGATAAACAGCTCTGCTTCCGTCGCCGTCGTGCGGCCTCCACCGGGAGCACTGACGGACGTCCCCCCCACCAGGTCGCCAGTGGACAGGGCCTTTAGCGTGATGCAACTGTGCCCGGGAAGCAGGTCACGGTCCGCGGTCAGCAACTGCTCCGCACCTGTTCCGAGGTTGTGAATCCCGATGCCGCCGCCACACAGCCCATAGCCGGCAAAGCCTGCCATCATCACATGTACACCATCGGGATGGGCCAGTGCCGTGCGCGGACGGCAGATATCGCTGCGCCACTGTGCCAGTATCCGCGGGTTTGCGTCACGGATGATGGTCTCCGGCTGTCGTTCCTTCCGGGTCAACTCCAGTCCGCCAAGCCCGAAGAAGGGACGTGCTCCTTCAGCATCGGTATCGACCATTCTGACGCTGAGAATGTGGTCACCGGCCTCGAGAGGCATCGGCCCGAAACACTGCACCTGGCCGGGCTGAGTCGTTTCGCTGTTTGCCGGGTACGGCTGGCCGAGTTCGCTCCCGTCGAGGAACCACCGCACCGTACAGTAGTTGTGGTGCTGGTACGGAGCAGCGTAAAGCCGGTAGTCACCGGCAGCAGGAGCACTCAGCGTGAACGCGGCCTCGGCCCCCCAGGCATCGCCGTGGATGAACACGATGTCATGGCTTTCCAGGTGTGACAGGTGACCGTTGTCGATGCTGCCTACTTTCATCAGTCTGCTCGGGATTATCTCGAGACTCACGCGTCGCCGTCCTGTGTGCCATGGCTTGGTCACGTCGTACGCCCACAGCCGTCCCCCCGCGTACTCGGCTCCAATAACGGAGTTCCCCTGGTGCGTGATGGCGCAGAAATTGCCGCCTCCCACAGTGGGGATGGGCCCCATATCCGTCAGCACACCGGCTCCTGTGTCCAATGCGAACAAGTGCATTGGATGGCAGGTGGAGCCATACACAATGCCTTCCGGTCCCGCGTCCAGGCTGGTGATTGGTGCGCCCTCGGTTTCGTACTCAACCTGAAGCGTGCTTGCCTCTCCTCCAGCCTTGTCGCGGATGGTGATCGTGCGGCTCTCCAGATCATAGCCCGTAACTCGACGACCATCGGGGAAGTCCCGGATCTTTCCGCCGTACTTGATATCAAGCACGCGGCGCCGTCCCGCAGCATCTGCTTTCTTGATCTTGACAGCTGTTCCGCCCGACAACCGATACATCTGGCCGGCGGCGGTGCCGTAGGCCGCACCGTCCGCACCGGGGAAAACGCGTCCGGAGCCATGGACACGAACGCTATCCGGAATGAGCGTTCTCTTCTCACCGGTCGACGGGTTGTATGCGATCAGATTACACCGCGCTGTCCCTATCCCCGCATAGACCCAACCGGCCGTGTCCGTGGCCAGAAACTGCAGGTATTTCTCTTCGGGGTCCATTCGCCCGTGGTCCTTCACGGCCCCATTCTGCGGATCAAACGAGATGAGCGTGGTTTGGTAGACACCACCTGCCCACACGGTCCCATCAGGGCCCTCGGTAAAGCAGAGATAGACGCCTACTGACTTCGATGGGGTGCCTTTGTACGTCCATTCTGACGTGGCAGGATCGAATTCCAGCAGCACTGGACCTTGGCCATGGTAGAACTTGCCGGAGCTGGCCAGGAGTGCGCCGAAGGGATCCTCCTGCCGCACGTCTGCGGGGCAGAAGACCTGTTGGGTCTGGCCTGAGTCGATATCCGTGACCAGCACATACCCCGTATCGCCTCGGTCGGTGGCCGTGGCGATCACCAAGTTGCGACCATCGGGCGCTCGTGTCGCAACAAAGCCCCGCAGTTCGGCGATCCGTCCGCCCACTCCGTGGTCTGTAAAACTGGCCGTGTCCACTATCCCGGTGGCGCGGCCTTTGGCCAACAGCCGGCGCCGGACGGAGTCAGCGCTCTCGACGCGTACGTTGTCGAGGTAGAGGTCGCACAGACTGTCGGCGGACTTGGTCCCCACATAGAACCGCAGCTTGGCCAGAGCCGACAGGTCAGGGGCTGTGATCTTCTGGGGTTCCCATTTCATACCGGAGGCGCCTGTCCCCGGAATCAAGGCAAATTCCCTTTTGCTCGTGGCCAGTAAGCCAGACCACGACATCCAACTCAACAGACAGCGCCCCTGTGCGTCGTACCCACGGACATAGAACGCACGGGTTACCACGGCGTCGGACGTCCACGCGTCGAACACAAGCGCCCGGTCGCCCAGATCCGTAGCCGGTACGCTCAGATCCATACTGATGTACACAACTTTCGGCTCGACACCGGACACGGACGACAGATGGAGACTGCCTTTCCCCTCCCCGACATGCGCAGCATCTGTGGCGACCTCGACCTTCGTCGCGGCCAATCCGCCAGTATCGGCAACCGACACGGTCGTGAGCTCCTCACATGAATGCACGACGCCCCCATGGACCACGTTGGCCTGGACGATGACCAAAGCAATGAATACGGCAGCCTTGGACTCCCAACAAGCCGCGTTCAGCCTGAGCGATCTTACCCATTCCATGCGTTGTCCTTTCTTGTCCCTGAACCGTGAACCGCTGAACCGCTGAACCGTGAACCACTGAATGTGGTGACAACGGGTACAGTGTCAAGCCCGGCAGGTCAGGTGGTTTGCGGCCTGAGCCCGATGGGGTTGATAATGCACTCCGGGGAAAGGACATTGATGCCCAGCAAGCGGGTGCGTGCAACAACGTGTCGGCCGGCTTGCGGCGCGGCTCGGGTAACGATCCGAACTGTGCTCCCGACCCATCTCCCACCGGGAACGGACGTCATGAGCATTCAACGAACATGCATTCTGCCTCGGCAGCACAGTCGCAGCCTCATTTCGCGACTCCTCCGAGAGGGCTTGGTTCGGCTAATTGTGCTGACGCTCTTGACAAGATTGAGCGCGCAGGCGGCCGACTCTCCCTACGCGGACGATCCCCTCACGCCTGTATACCGGGCAGCGGCCGAACACATCCTGGCGGAGACAGGAACGGCCCGAGGCAACTGCATCGTGTTCGGGGCAGGAACAGGCCGCCTCGCGTGGGAACTGAGGACGTCTGGCAGATTCCGCGTGCTTGGCGTCGAAGAAGATGCCAACCATGTGATGACGGGACGACAGGCACTGCACGAGGCCGACGTATACGGTGACCAGATCACGTTGCACCATGGCGTGCTCACAAACTTGCGTTACCGGGACTACGCCGCGGCCGTGGTGGTGTCGGACACGATCATCGCTGAAGGACGGTGCCCGGGGGCGGCGGCCGAGATGTTCCGCATGGTCCGTCCCGATGGCGGCATCGCCTTGATAGGCCAGCCGGTGGGCTGCCCGAACCCACTCCCACGCAAAGACCTGGAATCCTGGCTCCGCGACGGCGGCCTGAGTTGCCAGGTCACCGAAGACACACGAGGCGTCTGGGCGCGTATCGAACGGCCGCCGCTGCCGGGAGCCGGCGAGTGGACGCACAACCTGGCCGACATCGGTAACACCGCATGCAGCGGGGACACGCGCACATCCGACCGTGTCGTCCCGCTTTGGTTCGGCGAGCCCGGACCTGCTGCAATGACTGACCGGCACTGGCGCCCCCATTCGCCCCTCTACAAGCACGGTCGACTGTTCGTGGCCGGTAACGACCGGATCATCTGCTCTGACGCCTATAATGGCGCCCGGCTATGGGATCTGAGTGTGCCGAACTGCTCGCGCATCGCCATGATGCGCGATGCAGGATTCCTGGCCTTGGCCTCAGATTTCCTTTACGTGGCCGTTGAGGGCCGATGCCTGAAGGTGGACGTGGCCACGGGGCAGGTCAAGTCGACACTCACGGTGCCGACCAAAGGCAGGGAATGGGGTTACATCGCCACGGTCGATGACGCCCTGTTTGGCAGCACTCAAGTACCCGGCGCTTCGTATATCGCTGCACGAACCGCCCGGGGAGCTGTGGGCAACCAACTGGGACGCGGAAACGAGCGCATGGTGGTTGCCAGCACCGCTCTGTTCTGCCTCGACCGGCACACCGGTCAGTTGCGCTGGACGTACGACGGCGGGTCCGCCATCGCCAACGCGGCAATCTGCATCGATGAACAGAGCGTCTACTTCATTGAAAGCACGGCACCAGCGGCGGCAGGGGATAGTGATGGGCGCGTCCCACTGGCAACGTTCACGGAAGGCTCCGGCGAGCACATCACCTGTCTCGACCGGGATACCGGCCGGGTCGTCTGGCGCCATCAGTGTGACCTGCTGTTCCGCCACGTTATGCACCTGTCCTGTGCCCAGGGCGTCGTGCTGGCAGGGGGCTGCAGGAGTCACGAACGCGACTTCTGGTACCACCTTCGTGCCTACCGCGCGACAGACGGCTCGCCGCTTTGGGAGCGCGACGTGCCCTCGGGGTTTGGCACGAAAGACACGGATCACGGCAAACAAGACAAGCATGCCATGATCATCGGCAACACTGTCTATCTGAAGCAGGGAAACTTCGATCTGACAAAGGGCACGCCCCTCGGCTACCGGTTCCCGACATCCAGCTGTGCCGAATGCTCGTCCTCGCTGAAGCACATCTTCAGCCGCAACGGCGGATGCCCGACTGCATTTGCCCTGAACGGAAAGGGAAAGGGCGTGACCCTCTGTTCCGCCATGAGGCCCGGCTGTTACATCAGCATCATCCCCGCGGGGGGCATCGTGGTGCTTCCCGCATTGAGTGCAGGCTGCACCTGCGGCTATACACTCCAGACATCGATAGGCTGGTTGCCTCGGTAACCGTGGCACACGAAACGGACGGAGCGCACATTGATGCGACCCACACCAAAGCCCCGAACCGGCACTCTCGCTTACCGTCGGCCGGGACAGCTCTCTCATTTCCCCACGCTGCAGGTCTTGGCCGCACTGTGCCTGGCGTGCATGTCACCCCGTGCCGATGACTGGCCCATGCGCTCGCACGACCCACAGCGCAGTGGGATCACGCCCGAATCACTCAGCATCCCTCTCAGCAGGGCATGGACACACACGACCAACCGCACGCCGACGCCCGCGTGGACCGAGTCCCCCGCACGTCACGATTACCTACACAACTACTACGACCTGAAGCCCCGCCAGGCATTCGATCGGTGCTTCGACGTAGCTGTCGCAGACGGACGCGTGTATTTCGCCTCCTCGCAGAGCGGAACGGTGACCTGCCTGCTGGCCAACGACAACGGCGACGTGGTCTGGACGTTCTTCACGGACGCCCCCGTCCGGTTTGCCCCCCACGTCGTCGGGGAGAGACTCTACGTCGGGAGTGATGATGGCTTCATGTATTGCCTCGATACCCGTGACGGGACGGTCGTATGGAAGGAACGCGTGGGCCCGACAGCCGAGATGCTCTGGGGCAATGAGAACATGATCTCAGTGTGGCCCGTGAGAACAGGCGTGCTCGTGGTCGACGACTACGTCTATTGGACCGCCGGACTCTTCCCGGAGCAGGGAATCTACGTGTGCCGACGCAAGGCGGCGGACGGAACAGGAGGCTGGACGCACACACTGAAACGACCTGCACAGGGATACCTCCTCGCCTCAAGAAACTACTTGGTTGTACCGACCGGAAAGACGTTTCCCCTGGTCTTTGACCGGGGAACAGGCGCTCCCATCGGGGATATCAAGAAAAGCGCGCGTGACGGGGGGAGTTGGGCTCTGATCGAAGCGGCCACCGACCGCATCTGGTCCGGGCCGAACACAGAAAATGCCCTGCAGAGCTTCGACCGTGCTACGGGCGCAAGGACGGCCGCCATCCGGGGTGCCAACTGCCTGGTCGTCGATGGAGCCAACACGTTCTACAACACCGATTCTGAGCTGGTCAAGGTCACGCAATCGGAAGACGGGGTCGATCGCCGTGGGAAAAAAAGCGGTCGTGCCCGCCGGCAAATCGTGTGGTCGAAGAAGGCCCCCTTCCCACACTCGCTCATCAAGGCGGGAGCGTTGATCTTCGCCGGTGGGAGGGACCGGGTTGCCGCCTTTGGGGAAAATGGTGAGAAGCTCTGGGAAGCCCCGGTGGACGGCAGAGCGTTCGGCTTGGCAGCGGCGGATGGGCATCTCTATGTGAGCACCGACGCAGGGAGTATCCATTGCTTCAAGGCGACCCTGCCGCACCTGGCTCACAAACCGCGATTGACGCGACTCGACAACAGCGCGGCCACCGTCACCGGGTATCTCGCCTCGGTGGGCGGAGCCCCCGCCTCCGTCGGCCTCTACTGGGGACGGAAAGATGGCGGGACGGTTCCTGATGCCTGGCAGCAGCACACAGAGCTGGGCGAACGACTGTCCGGCACACTCTCCGCCACGATCGGCGACCTGGAGACCGATGCGACTTACTACTCGCGATTCGCGGCCACGAACTCCTACGGCACGGCTTGGGAGGAGGCCTCAGACAGCTTCACCACCGCCGAAGTCGCTATCGCTGCGGCGGACAAGCAGGCATCCGAGGATGGACTTGTCCCAGCGAGTTTCACGGTCAGCCGCAGTGTCCGCGACACGGCCGAGCCATTGACGGTAGACTACTCCGTGGGTGGCACGGCTAAGGCCGGCGGAGATTACTCGCCCCTGAGCGGCAGCGTCGTCATCCCCGCTGGGAGTCGCAGCGCCACCATCACGGTGATGCCGCTTGATGACCTCCAGCTGAACGAAGACAAGGAGACGGTCGTGGTCACCATCGCACCGGGGCCCTACAAGATCGGCCCCATAGGTACGGCCCGGATCACCATATCCGACCACGACTCGATGGACGGCTGGCGGCACAAGGCGAAGCTGACGGTCACGGGTTACAAAGGACAGGAGGCGCTTAACGATTTCCCGGCTCTGGTCCACATCGACGAGTGCATCCCCGGGTTTTCTCAAGACAGCATGGCTCAAGACTGGGCTGATCTGCGATTCACCGACGCCGAGGGCAGCGTTGCTCTCCCGTACCAGATTGAGACCTCTCCACAGGACGGAGAAGCGCACGTTTGGGTACGCATTCCCACCCTCACCGCGTCGACGGCCATCTGCATGTGGTGGGGGAACTCGCAGTGCAACGCCCCGCCATCGTACACAACGGATGGCTCAACCTGGGCTCCGCACTACGTGGGCGTCTGGCACATGAACGCAGAGTCCGGAACTGTCCGCGACGCAAGCGCCACTGCCAACCACGGCCAACCGCACGATGTAAAGCGAGCTGGTCCCGGCGTCGTGGGCCGGGGTTTGGAGTTTGACGGCGCGAAGAGCGGGGTCAAGCTCACATCGCTCCTGCCGATTGGGCACGCAGACAACACGCTCTCCCTGTGGATCAACGTGCCCAAGGTCGGGGAGGACGGGCTCGGGCTCACAGAGCGCGTCGGCGTCATTCTTGGCAGTTTCAATGACACGCCGAACTCGAACTGGGAGCTACACGCCACCGGGGCCATGCGCTGGTACTGGAACAACGGTCACCCAGACCGGCGCGGCAAGACGGACCTGCGCGACGGGACCTGGCATCACCTCGCGTGGGTGCGGGACTGTCAGGCGGACAAACTCTACATGTATGTGGATGGGGAGCAGGAAAAGGAGTATGCGGATGCCGGCGCGGACATCACGTTCACGACCCTGCATGCCATCGGGGCAGACAACCGACCGAAAGGAAGCCCACGTTTCCACGGGAAGATGGACGAGTTGCGCATCGCACGGGCCGCACGACCGGCAGACTGGGTCCGCGCCTGCTTTGCCAACCAATCATCGCCAGGCACCTTCTGGTCATGCACCCCGGGCTCAGCCCCATAAGCGCTAACTTGTTGAGCAAGTTCCCGTCCAGTCCTGGAGAAAAGTTGACGGTTTCTTTTCTGACTTTCTTTGCTTCTTGAGGGCCGTTAGGCCCGGCCCCGGCCGGAGTCCTGCCCGCCGGGAG
>Ga0209045_1002765_pt1 | contig 12305 bp, 17 predicted proteins | sample SaaInlLV_10m_DNA_4_FD_184664 | JGI IMG/M metagenome (GOLD analysis project Ga0209045, IMG submission 184664) | Marine microbial communities from expanding oxygen minimum zones in the Saanich Inlet - Saanich Inlet SI072_LV_200m_DNA (SPAdes) (version 2) | ecosystem: Environmental > Aquatic >...
GATAGTTTGTGAATACTTTAATTATTGGCTTTATAGCCTTTTTCAGGTGACATGAATCTTTCTTTCTCTTTCATTTTTTTGGTACAATTGAGATGTTTATCGCCAAGTTAATAATTTCTCAACTCTAAGTCCGGTGATCATAGTGTTCTGCTACAAAATATGAATCTCACTTTTTTCACTTCGGTAGCAATTGACAATCCCATGTCTGACGTATAAAATATAATTTCACTGCACGTCATAAATCAAAAAGGGGTCTCAATGCAAACAAAATTAACTCTTCGTCTAGAAAAACAGTTGGTAGAGCTGGCCAAAGAGTACGCTTCGAGCCAAGGAAAATCTGTCTCCAAAATGGTGGCTGACTACTTCATCTTGCTTAATAAGAATCAAGATACACAGAGCGAAGAACTTGCTCCAATAGCCCAGTCATTAAAAGGATCATTGGGTAAAACTAAGGTGAACAAGTCTAACTATAAAAAGTACTTGGAGGAAAAATATTTGTGAAAATCCTATTCGACACAAACATTGTTCTTGATGTTCTATTAGACCGTGAACCTTTTTCAGATTTAGCTACTAAACTTTTTTCGAGGGTTGAAAAAAAGGAATTAAAGGGCTTTCTTGGAGCAACTACAGTCACAACAATTTATTACCTCGCTTCGAAAGTCGCAGGTAAAAAAAAGGCAGATCGGGAAATCAGCAAGTTGTTGTCATTGTTCCAAATAGCGCCGGTAAATAAACCTGTTTTGGATGAAGCAATCAAATCAAAGTTTAGTGACTTTGAGGATTCTGTTCTTCATGAAGCAGCGAAACAAAGCGGTGTACAAGGTATAGTAACAAGAAACCCTAAAGATTTCAAAAAAGCCACTTTATCTATATACAGTCCAGAGGAACTGTATAAATTGCTTGTTTCAATATCTCACTAAATCAACTTTTCATGCCTTAAAAAAGCAGAACAAAACACTAGACCGGACGGCAATAGCCCGCTGCAAATGCTTTTTCAATGTCCTTGGCAAAATCATCGTTAAACAACTTTTATCAAAGCCGCCGGTCAGTTCGGTGTTAGTGCGCAGCGCAAAGCGTGGTGTATCTGGTCGGGTGAAAGTCCTGACATGGTAAGGGGTTAACCACCCACCATTACCGAGTGTTGCGCCCTTGGCGGAGCGATGATTGCGGTGGAAACTGAGGACATACGCGAACAAAAGGGGTGAAGCACTGAATTGGCGAGACTTGCAGCCAAGAACAGGGAATGTTATAGGCCGTTTGGGGTCACAGCCCCTTAGAGCTGACATCGCTTCGAAATGCCGTTCCGAATTGGTGAGTATTGTAACGCGTGCGAAACCTAAATGAACCAGGCGCAATGGTGAGCCTGGGGAGAGTCGGCGGAGTTATTAAGCTATGGCATGTAACAAGAGATACATCGTGAACTCATCGTTGTGGACGTTTTACAGAGAAGCAGTAGGTTTGCTTTACAAGTGGTTAAATCGAAGAAGCCAAAGGTGCAGCTTAACCTGGGTAAGCCTTAAGCGAGTATTGGTTTATTATGCCTTTCCTACGCCGAGCTAACACAGGAAATTGGAATTGGTCTGGGTATTGTATGAAAACCCGACCTTGCTGTGCGTGTGAGTATAACTGAGGAGCCCGGTGCGGGAATACCGCACGCCGGGATCTGTGCAGGGTGCATCAGGTAACTGGTGTCTCTACTGCGACGGAAGAAAGGAAAGGATTTACAATCGTGAGAGATTGGATATTTTGATCATGCTGCATATCTTCTGAGTACAAAATTGAACAGTTTGTTTGAATTGCAGCGGTAATAACCATCGAGTCATAAAATGAGTATTTCCATCTTTCGGATGTTTCAATTGTTTTTCTGTATAAATCGACTGAAGTGTATATTTCACAAAGGGGAGCTAAAACAGTATTGAGATATTTTAAGCTATCCTCAATTGCTAAAGGCGGGTTAAATTTTTTAGTCGATACATTCAAAAATTCTTGGATCACCTGAGAACTAATACAACCCACTTGCTCTTTTAATGCATTTTGTATCAGATCACGGGCAATACTATTTTTTATCTTTTCGTTTGGGTCAAAAGAATAAACAAAAATATTGGTATCAAGAAAATATTTATCTTTCATTCATTTCATCTCTGGTGTATTGCATTGTAGGTTTTGCATAGCTTAATTGCTCCATAAGATTTTCGTAATCATTGGAGTTACTTCCAATACTTGTATATTTTTCAAGCCATTGGCGAAATTGAGAATTCAATGTTGTGTGCTCTTGTTTAGCTTTGCTTCTGGCTTTACGAAGTAGCTTCTCATCGGCACTGAGCGTAATATTTTTTAGCATCTTGTATCTCCATTAAATTATTCACACTACCTTAGTGTACACAGGTAAATTTGTTTCAGCAAATAATTAAAGTAAAAAATGTAAATAGTCTTTCCTAACAAATGTTTACACCGGCCCGCAAATCGCCGCTGCAGAGCTTAAGTTTACAAATCCTGGCAAATTCGTCATGGATCAAATATCGGGGTAGTGGCCGGTGAAACTGGTGATATAATCTATTCTGGAAAAGGAGATTATGTTTTTAGCACTACTTGTTATTACTTTCGTAATTGCCACAATTGTGTCGTTTGGAGTCGTCATTGCCTTTCGAAAACCAATAAAACTGATTTTCGATCGAATTATTCAAGATAAAATCAGTGATGTTTGGAAGAAATATATTACTTTTGCAGCATTGGTCGTTGGGATTTCAGGTGGTGTCAGAATCAATCAACTAGAACGGTACATTAGCGCTCAACATAAAGATAAAGAAATATTAGTTTTAAATCCCGAAAGATGGACTCTGGAGATCTATAGAACGATTATTGAAACCCTTCAAAGTCTGGCTTGGATGTACTTAGTCGTCTTTATTGTTGCATTGATTGCTTACGTATTAGTCCGTGGATTTGAGTTAAGGCGAAGAAATCTCAAGTCAAATGGAGATTAACAAATTATAACACTGAACCAGACGGCATCAGCCGGCGAATTTGGCTTTTCCCTATACTCCAAATCAAGAATCATTATTAATCAACCATCATCAAAGCCGCCGGTTAGTTCTGCGTTATCGCGCCGAGGAAAGCTCGGTGTATCTTGCAGGGTGAAAGTCCCTGTCGGGAGTAGGTGCTGAGAAGTACCTGCGTAAGGGTTAGCCACCCACCCGTATCGAGCCTTGGACCTATGGCGGAGTAATGTCGTGAGACATGACGAACAAGATGGGTTAAGCACTGAATTGGCGAGACTCGCAGCCAAGAACAGAGAATCCTATAGGCCGTACCGCGCTAAACTGGTGCGGCGCTGCTATATACCAAAGGAAAATGGAAAGCTAAGGCCTCTCGGCATCCCGACTTTGGAAGATAAACTCGTGCAGAAGGCCTGTGCCAAGGTGTTAAATGCAATCTATGAAATAGATTTTCTTGATTGTAGCTACGCCTACCGGCCGAATCGAAGTCCACAGGAGGCAGTAGTCGACTTGAACTTCAATCTTCAGTATGGGCGAATCGGCTACATCGTCGAGGCCGACATCAAGGGCTTCTTTGACAACATTGATCATGATTGGCTGTGTCAGATGTTATCACTGAGGATTGATGACCGGGCCTTTCTCAACCTGATCCGCAAATGGCTGAAGGCCGGTATCCTGGAACCGGACGGTCGAGTGATCGACCCTGATACCGGGACACCGCAAGGGGGTATTGTCTCTTCCATCCTGGCAAATGTCTACTTACACCATGCTCTCGACCTCTGGTTTGAGAAGATTGTGCGAGCCGGTTGCCAGAGCGGTGCTTTTATCTGCCGTTTTGAGGAACCGGATCCGGGAAAACCGCACGTCCGGGTCTGTGCGGGGGGCTTCTGGTAACGGAGGTTCCTACCGTGCGAGGTGAGAAATGACCTAGGTTGTTTCGTATGAGGACAAAGATACTTTATGCAATTTGAAATATCTTTACTTCATTCACAAGGCGGTCAGCCAGAAGCTCTTCTTGCAGCTTAAGTTCATAATGATCTTGAAGGTTCATCCAGAATTGTGCAGATGTTCCAAAATATCGACTCAGTCTCAATGCGGTGTCAGCGGTAATACCGCGTTTTTCTTTGACTATTTCGTTGATTCGTCTGGGAGGTACTGTGATATCTTTTGCGAGTCTATATTGACTGATATTCATAGGTTCCAGGAATTCCTCAAGCAGTATTTTTCCGGGGTGAATAAGTGGTAATTTTTCCTGAGTCATTTTATGGCTCCATATCCATTGGTGATAATCGGTCATTTCAACTTGGTTGGCGTTTCCGTTGACCCATATAAAGCAGATACGCCACTGTTTGTTAATTCGGATACTGTGTTGACCTTGTCTGTCGTGCTTTAATGCCTCAAGCTGATTAGCTGGCGGTATTTTTAAATCATCAAGTTGTGTAGCCGCATGTAGCATTACCAACTTTTGTTTCGCTCTGGCTTGAATATCTGGCGGAAATTTCTTGGAGAAGTTTCTATTAAAGATTCTTTCAGTTTCTTTGCATTTAAACGACAAATATTAACGCTCAGCGTTATTAACGTCAGCCGTTAATATATATAATCACCGAACTTGTGTTAAGAGTCCGACAAATATCGCCGCAAGCGTCGGTATTTGCAACTCAAACTCGTGTTGGATTCCACAAAAACATGTACAATTTACTGGACAAATCATTAGGGTATTTCTATACTTGTACAACAAACAGAACAAATATGGAGAATACAAATGAGAGTCATAAATTTTAGTGAGGCACGAAACAACCTAAAAACAGTTCTAGATCAAGTAATTGATGATGCAGACTATACTGTTATCACCCGCCGAGACGCGGAAGATGCCGTTGTAATGTCGTTAGATTCATTCAACAGTCTTCTTGAAACCTTCCACCTTCTAAAATCTGCTGCCAATGCCGAACACCTAGCAAAATCTATCGCCCAATACAGAAATGGTGAAACCTTTGAGAGAGAACCGATAGATGAATAAGAAGCTTGCTTGGACTGATGAAGCTTGGAAAGACTATTTATATTGGCAAACTCAAGATAATAAGACACTTAAGCGCATTAATAAGCTTGCTGAAGACATTAAGAGGGATGATCCTTTCAAAGGAATCGGAAAACCGGAACCATTAAAAGCAAATCTTTCAGGGTTCTGGTCTAGACGGATTGATGACACAAATCGTTTTGTATACGTAGTTGATGAAGATTTTATTACCGTTATTTCATGTAGATATCATTATTGAAATCGAATAAATAAGGATAGATTGTGTGAAGAACGAACCACAATCTTATCCTGATGTTGGACAATCCCGGTCACGGCACATTATATAGGAAATATCTTTTTTGCGGATGTCTGTTGAGGAGGGATTTTTTCAGCAGATTTTTGGACTTTTCGTGAAAGATGGTAATGAAAAAGTGGTCATTGACATTTTACATGGCAATTACCGGAGAAAATGCTTCAGGTGGCGATCGATTCCTCTTTGAAATGGAACGACACATACCAACAGCGATAATCACCGTCGGTTTCCCACAATGAGAGCACTTAAACGCCAGCCTTTTGACTAGCAGTCGACTCATCCGCATTTGCTAAAAAGTATGTGAAAGAGACTGGAAGTGATCAATTATATCAAATATTACAGGATGCAACTGAACTGGCGTTGTGTGTAATATTAGTTCCGGAGATTACTTCTGGTTTAAATCGACGTAAGAGGGAAGGTTCTTTGTCACTGGAAAACTATAATTTGGCTAAGAAGCAGCTTCTTAATGATGTCCGTGATGCGACTATTCTTCAAATTACACCAGCAGTTGTATTGCAGTCTATAAAACTTCTAGAAGCAAATGCGCTTAGGGCAATGGATGCCTTGCATATTGCCTGTGCATTGGAGTGGCAAGCGGATTTATATATCACATCAGATAAAAATAAATTTGAAGCCGCTGTAAATACAGGCATTTCTTCAGAATTGGTCGGCCAACAAGTACATTGACACGGGTGTTTTTCGCGCCACTTAGCGTCACGAAAAACACCGGTCATGTGGGCCTTAACAAGCCTTCAAAAGGATGAAACAGAATTTTGAATGAGGACAAAACTAGAAATACGACAAGCGACTGAAAAAGACTTGCCAACTATATTTTCTTTAGTCAAAAGCCTTGCGGAGCATGTAAATCTAACACATGAAATATCGGCAAGTGCTGAGGATTTTCGAGAGTGCATTTTCGGGACCAATGGATTTGTGGAAGCACTTATTGGTTATTTTGAGGCGCAGCCTGTAGCGATGCTCATATTTTACCCAAGTTTTTCAACTTTCATAGGTAAACCAGCGATACACATTGAGGATTTTTATATAAAGTCAGAATTCAGAGGCATGGGTATTGGTAAAACAATATTCAAATACTTGGCAAATCTCGCGTTAAGTCGAGATTGTGGAAAAATCGAGTGGTATGCCGCCGAGTGGAATGAAAAAGCTTTGGAGTTCTATTCGAAAATGGGAGCCGAGAAACTAGACAAAAGGAAATTATTCAGACTGTCAGCGGAATCAATGCAAAGCTTAGTTAATCAATAAGTATTTGTTAACTTAGGGATCGTACAAAAATAACTTGGCATAATCTGTCCGCAAAAGTCCCATGAAGACTGGACATTTTACAGACAAAATGCCAAGTCAATGCGTTTCCTTTACACTGATGGGAAACACTTGAGTAATTTTAGAGCCAACCCTTATGCATTCACCCGACCATCCCCGCGGTTCCCCCGTCACTCTGGGGCTGGCGGGGGATGCCCTTGTTACGGCCGTCCTTATAGAATTTCATAAACATTTTTGGAGGAAATTAGAGTAAAATGAGCGACGATTCAATTGCGACCGATTTACGTGAAATTGTATACAGCTATAGAAAGGCCCAACTTCTTTACATCGCAGCAAAGCTGGAAATTTCTTCCATACTTGCCGACGGTTCAATGAGCAGTGATGAAATATCAAAACGTACCGAAACAGATCCGGATACTCTTTATCGAGTATTAAGAGCACTATCCAGTTTCGGCGTATATAAGGAAAATCCCAATAAGTATTTTGAGTTGACAACCAAAGGAACATTTCTACAAAAAGATACCCCAGGATCTGTTTGGATCGATGTAGTAATGAGAATGGAGGAATACAATTGGCGTCCTTGGGGTGAGTTGCTTTACAGTGTCAAAACTGGACAGAGCTCATTTGAAAAGATATTTGGAATGAATCTATTTGAATATCTGTCGGATAACCCGGAGGCTTCTCTAACATTCAGTGAAGCAATGGGGATATATACAAAAAAACAAGCAAATGTTGTCTTGGAAGATTATGATTTTTCTCCCTTTGGGATAATCGCAGATATTGGAGGTAGCAACGGTGATTTGCTGAAGCAGATTTTATCAAAAAATATACATGTACAAGGACTTCTGTTTGATTTGCCAACTGTGATACAAAAAATTCAATTTGAATTGTTTGAACCTGCAGTCAGAAGTAGATTGAAAATTGTTGAAGGAAGCTTTTTTGAAAAAATTCCAGGCAAGTGTGATTTGTATATTCTAAAGAAGATCATTCATGACTGGGACGATGAGCATTCAAAAAGAATCTTAGAAAATTGCTTTAAAGCTTGTCCGAACGGGTCAAGAATACTGTTGATTGAAAGCATTATCAATAAAGAAGACAAACATTTTTCAGACAATGCAATAAATGACATACATATGCTAGTTCAGACAATTGGAGGTCGCGAAAGGACTATAGACGAGTATTTTCAAATGTTGTCAGAAGTTGGATTTGAGCCTTTGACAGGCAGGATAAACTACATTGAGGCGATAAAACGATAAATAAAAAAAATTCAACAAATTATTTCCTATTCATTTAGTTTTGGTGGGATGTCTGCAATCTTTATTCGTGATCCGGATCGAAATGTAATAGAGATTGATGCTTATGGGGACAAGGAGCAAGAAGATATGAGTGGTTATTCAAATCACCTTTAGAACCTCATAAAATCTTCTAAAATTTGGCAACAGTGGGCGGGTCTCGCAATTTTGTGGTCTATTGTTGCTCACCATTAAACGACTTGGAAATTGGGTGACAGCATACTGATTTCGTAGATAGGTATCATGTCAACCGATTTCAATATGGTCGTTTAACTTCCCCCAAGCATCACCATCAAATCGGGTGACAGCATACCGATTTCGTAGATAGGTATCATGTCAACCGATTTCAATATGGCCGTTTAACTTCCCCCAAGCATCACCATCAAATCGGGTGACAGCATACTGATTTCGTAGATAGGTATCATGTCAACCGATTTCAATATGGTCGTTTAGCTTCCCCCAAGCATCACCATCGAATTTGGCTTGACCGGTCAATTTTTGGAAAATCGCAATTGGTTTTACAAAAACATAGGTGCTGGAAGGGGATTTGAAGAAAGAAACACTTTTTTATTCAAACACGGAAATGTATTGGTACATCATCAAATAATGGGAGAGACTTCCAAGCATGACGAAGATATGGAAGATTTCATGAGCTCCGAATCGATTGGGCCATGGATTAGGGCGATTGATAGCGTAAATCAAAGCGCCGACAGTATACAATAATCCGCCACTTATCAACCAGAATAGAGCATTAGGCTGAAGGGCATTAGCAATAGGACCTATGCCCAGGATAGCCAACCAACCCATGGCAACATAGACTGTTGCTGTCAGCCATCTGGGAGCATGAATCCAGAATATCTTGAGGAGCAATCCGCCCACGACAAGGCCCCAAACAACTCCAAACAGGAGCCAGCCAATAGAGTCTCGAAGGGGAATCAAACAAATAGGGGTGTAGCTGGTTGCGATCATAACAAATACCATTATATGATCCACCCGCTTTAAACGCAGAACGCCTTTTTCAGAAAGAGGCAGCCAATGATAAAGAGTGCTTGCAAGATAAAGGAGCACCATGCCAACACTGAAGATGCTGAAAGTAACAATATGCCAGATTTTTAAGGGATCAATCGATTTTTGAACTAGTAGAACTAATCCTAGAATAGCTAAGAGAAAGGCGATAAAATGAGTCAAACCGTTGATTGGCTCACGAAATTGTTTTAGCATGCTGTTAATATTAAAGGGATTTTATGAGTAACGAGATTCAAAACAAAATGTAAACCCCTATTGTAGCATTTATTGGACATTTTTGCGTTTTGGTGTGTAAAACTAATGTAAATCAGGATGAGATGACAAGAACTTCCTTTTCGTGAAATCTGGTGACAGCATACTAATTATGGAAATAGGTATCATGTCACCCGATTTATAAATTATGCAAATAGGTATCATGTCACCCGATTTAATGTCACCCGATTTATAGGTATCATGTCGCCCAATTTAAGAATTAAGAAGAAGCTATATATTATTAATCATCGATTTTTTTTGCATCCTGATTTGGTTTTTTCAGTTCTTTCTTTTCCCAGGCTACGATATAATATCTTACCCATTTTTGGCGGTTAGTTTTGTTGCGGAATTTGGATTTACATTGTGGCTTTTGATTAAGGGGGCAAAAGATCAGAACCCAATTCCAATTGAGGCAAGCTGACGACATGCAATAAATAAAGTGGTTTCATAGGAAATTCCATGGCCTGTCTTCGGATAGTATTTCCTTATCGCCCCCGTGGATAGCTGTCGATGGTTTGGGCCGTTTCCCTTGCAACTTTCGTTCAAGCCGAAACTTTTCATGAAGATTGGCGAACTTTTTATCTTTAAATGTACCCATAGCGTAGTTCCTTATTTTATTAATTTGGGAAGGTTCACAAAACTTAGGGGTTACGCTATTTGGAATTCGAAATCAAATTAACTGCCGCGTGAGCGGCTTCGTCCAATAAATAAGGATAGATTGTGTGAGGAACGAACCACAATCTTATCCTGATGTTGGACAAGCCCGGCCAAGGCACTATATATAAGAAAATATCTTTTTTGCGGATGACTGCTTGGAAGGGATTTTTTCAGCAGATTTTTGAACTTTTCGTGAAAATTGATAACGAAAAGGTGTTCATTGACATTCTAAAATGGTTGTTGCTGCTTGACTGACGATTGGAAGACGCACCTGTCCCGTTGTTTTTCAATCGTCACGATTCAAAAAGTGATAATTGGCATTTTTACATGGCAATTACCAGTTCGGTTACTGCGGGCGGAGATCGATCCCGCTCTGCAATAGAACGACAGACTCCAACGGCTATGATTATCGCCGGTTTCCCACAATGCGAGCACTTAAACACCGGTCTTTTGATCAGTAGATGCGCTCCGATCTTTGGGATTAAAAGCAGTTGCAGCTTCCACAGCTTTTTTTTGCTGTTGCCGTGCAGAAACCCAAAATCTCTGACTCGCCTGAACCCTTTGGGCAAAGCATGTTGAAGCACAAGCCTGGAGAAGTCCTCTCCCGGAAGTGTTCTGGTTTCTGTTTGTTTCGTTGTGCTGTTGGTGTACTGAAAAGTGACTTCTCCATTCTGATCGGAAAGGATGTTCTTTTCAGATATGACACCTCGGTAAAGGTACCGAGCCAGATATTTTAAGGTAGAATCGCCTTTTCCTGAGTATTTACAATCAACAACCCAATTTTTCTTATAAGGGACGCGTGGAAAACGGATGCCGAGTTCTTTTAAGCCAGCAATGAATTTACCACGAAACAGACGACCCAGGACGTCACCGTAAACCAGAAAGCGCTTCCGGGTTTGCACGCAAAGGCCCTTTTTCTGCAACAGGGCAACTCCTGGAACTATGAAATGGATGTGCGGATGGTAACCCAGACGGCGGCTATGGGTGTGCAATACGCCTGTCAGACCGATCAAACCACCCAGACGTTTTGGGTTACCCATTGCTTCCATGACGGCCTGCGAGGCCAGGGCGAACATCAGATCATAAATGATTTTCGGATACCGCCTGGCAACCGATCTTAATTCAGCCGGCAACGTGAAGGTCACCAGAAAGTAGTCCACCGGCAGCAGTTTTCGCCGTTGGCGATCAATCCAGCGGGCAGTCTCATGATGCTGACACTTCGGACAATTACGATGACCGCAGGAGTGATAATACCATGAGACTTTATCACAGTCGGGACAGTAGACCTGAATTTCTTTTCCGGCACTCCGGCAGGAAATCATCGCATTGAGGGCCTGCTGCTGTTCTTTGAAGGTGGTAGCTTTTTGCAGACGCGAGTTCAACAGGGTCTTGTCCCGGTATTTTTCCAGAATTGGAGCCAGTTCCATAAAAAGCTCCTATTCATCAGATTCCGAAATAAAAAGAGATTTCCGCTTGATAAATTTGAACCGCTTCATCAATTTACGAATCAGTTGTTCGGAACCGGCGAGTGACGGTTTTGAAAGACGGGCATAGATCGTGGTGGTGTTGATATTGGCATGGCCCAGGTATTCCTGGATCAAACGCAGGTTCACACCCGCTTCCATCAGATGGGTGGCATAGCTGTGTCTGAGTGTATGAACCGATGCCTTTTTATGAATATTGCAATCTCTGAGCGCGATCTTCATAGCGGTCTGAACACCTCCCTTATCCATAGGGCGGTGGGTTCTTTTTTTCTTACCGTCGCTTAAATGAGCAGCAGGAAACAGAAGATCGGGATTCCGATGGGTGACCCAGTATTTTCTCAGAAGGTAAAGGGTCTGTTCCGGGAGCGGGACCAGACGGTCCTTGCCGTATTTTGTTGCGTTTCTGATATGGACCAGATTGCGGGCACTGTCAATGTCCTGGACTTTGAGATTAATTCCTTCACTCAGTCTGAGTCCGAGACTGTAGATGGTGAAGAGACAGACACGATAGCGAAGTTTCTCGAAGGCGGCCATGATCCGGTCCACCTCTTCAACAGTCAGAACATCAGGCAGCTTTCTGACTTTGGGAGGTCTGACGATTCCGGGCCAGTTCCATTCTTTTTTTAAAATGAGTTCCCAAAACTGTCTGAGTCCCCAGCGATCAACCTTGACAGTGCTCCAGGAATGGGATTCAACTAGATCTGAGAAATACAGTTTCAACTCCTCCTGATTCAGTTCATCAGGGTAGCGGTCGAAATAGGTGATCAAGCGGCGCAGAGACCGGGAATAACTGTCAATGGTTTTAGGGCTTTTCCCTTGCAGTTTAAGTTCTCGCCGAAATTGCGAATGAAGTTGATCGAACTTTTTATCTTTCAATGTTTTCATAGCGTAGCTCCATGTTTTATTAAAATTAAGGGTTTAACAAAACAATGGGGTTACGCTATTTGTGTACCAAAGTTACAAGATCCGCCGCGATAGCGGCTTCGTCCAACA
>Ga0209045_1002769_pt1 | contig 12298 bp, 13 predicted proteins | sample SaaInlLV_10m_DNA_4_FD_184664 | JGI IMG/M metagenome (GOLD analysis project Ga0209045, IMG submission 184664) | Marine microbial communities from expanding oxygen minimum zones in the Saanich Inlet - Saanich Inlet SI072_LV_200m_DNA (SPAdes) (version 2) | ecosystem: Environmental > Aquatic >...
AGCTTCAAAAATGAAACATACTGAACTAAGACCTAAGGCACTTAAAAAAAACCGAAGAAGTTTAGATTTGATTTTAATAATCCATGTAGTTATTGAACGCTTCATCATCATTGATTTATTCCATTAACAACATTAAAATTAATCATAATTAATCAATTAGAAGGCTTATTGTTTGCTGAATTATTTTGCAAAAAATTCTTTACCAATTTGCACGATAATTATTAAGTTGCATTGGCCAACATTGAAATATTGTTGTAAAAGCTATTCCAACCTTGATTTATAAGTAACGGCTTATTTAGAAATATCTTGCATTCAAGAAAGAATAATTGAATTTTCGCCTATTCACTATGATGAGGAATGAATATTACAATTGAATAATTAATACATGAGTTTCTTCGCCCCTAAGTACATCTACTGTAATTGATTCACCTACATTCAGCTTTTTCAAACGGTTCATATAATCATAGATATTATTCACAGAAAGACCATTTATTGCCGTAATAATATCGCCATCTTCCATACCCCCTTTATTTGCTGGAGCGCCTTTTCGCACCACTTCCACTTTCAAACCTTTTATATCGCCTGCGGCAAAATCAGGCATAATTCCAAGCGTAACTTTATAGGAAGTGCTACTTGCTCTTTCTTTAGGTCCTGCTTCTTTAAATGTTAGTGGATTTGATGCTGATGCTAAATCTTTAATCAAAGATTCTGAAAACATTAAAACCTGTTGCTCCCCTTCAAAGTCGATTTTATCGATATCATCCTGCCAAGTATGATAGTCAGCATGTGCTCCGGTTGAGATAAAGATCACAGGTATACTCTTGGAATAAAATGCAGCATGATCTGATGGACCATAACCTTCAGGTGAAAGTTTTAGATTAAATCCATGTTTTGAGGCATGCATATGCAGTAATGAATCACTTTCTATTGCTGTTCCAGATCCACCGACTAGCAAAGTCATGGTTTTCTTATTTAAACGGCCAATCATATCGAAGTTTATCATTGTTTTCATGCTGGAATTCTCCAGTAATTGTGATTCAACAAAATTCTTAGAGCCCAGTAAGCCCATTTCTTCACCAGTAAATGCAATAAATACAATACTTCTTTTAAGATCTTTTTTTGCTTTTTGAAGTGATCCAGCCAATTCTATAATACCAGCTACCCCAGATGCATTATCATCAGCTCCATTATGAACGGCAACTGTGTCGGGGAAACGTGATCCAGAACCATGTCCTCCCATTCCTAAATGGTCGTAATGTGCTCCAACAATAATGTATTCATTCTTGAGCAAAGGATCGCTTCCTTCAACCATGGCCAGAATATTTTGTGAATTGACTCGTATTAAATCGATATCCGTTTGTCCAGATAATTCCACATCTATATTGGAGGATATGGGAGCCTGTATTTTGTTCATTTCATTTTCAAGTGCCAATAAGTTGTAATTCATTGATTCAAGAATCATATCGGCAATATTTCGACTAATATGAATGACAGGGATACCTGCAGTACTTTCAACCTTATCATAAAACAAATCTGTTAATTCATCCGTTTTACTTTTTGAATGCGCTGTTACGAATAATACACCCAAAGCACCATGATCTTTTGCAGTAAGAACTTTCGTTCTTAATCCAGAAAATTCTTCATACGGATTTTGACGACCTTCAAACTTTGGTTCGCCAATCATAATCAAAGCCCATCTTCCTTTTACATCAATTCCTTGATAATCATTCCAAGTAGTCTTATCTGTTTTTATATCCAAACCAAAGCCAACAACTGCAATTTTTGCATTTAAAATAGCATCTTCACTAAAAGACAAAGGCCTAAAGTCCGTATGCATGCTTAACTTCTTATTGCCTATTTGAACAGCATTATTCTCTCCCAGTTCAACACCTGTTACTAGTTCAACATGATGAAAACCATTATCACCCATCATTTTCAATCCATAATCAGCAAATTGTTTTCGAATATAGTTTGCTACAACCAAGTCTTCAGGTGTACCTGGTTTCCTTCCTTTCATTTCATCGGATGCTAAAAATGAAATATGCTTTTTTAATTCCTTTGCTGTTATTTCAGGCTTGGATTTACTACTTCTTGTAAACGAAAAGCTTACTGAAAGTAGGATGATTGCTAAGATGATTTTTGTATTCATAAATTTCTATTATTCAGACAAATTTAATAACCATTCAGAATTAAATTTAATGTTATAAAATGATTGTTATCATTTATAAATAGTTATTAAGTCAATTTGTGTTTAATTGTATTATTGGTTAAACCTATCAATTGAAAGATACAATCAATAATTTTATTGAAGGTGCAATATGAAAATTTTGTACCAATAATCTTTAAGGGAGAAGAAAAAATAATTAATGGTAATTTCTCATAATAATTTTCAATTTGTTTAACAGCACTTTCTTTGAAATTATGCCCTCAAATTGCTCTACTAAATTACCCCTATTATATATTTGGAAAAGAGGAGCTTTAATTATGTTAAGTTTTTTTGCAGTGCTCAAATCTTTTTCAATATCGATGCGAAATACTTTAATCTGATCTTTGTATTTCAATTGCACTTCCTTTATAACTGGATTCATGATATGACTTGCCCCATTCCAAGGAGTATAGAATTCGATTAATGCAAATCTATAATTTGGTAATTCATCAACTGACAACGAGGCCGTATTGTGACCTGAAACTATTGCTTCTAAATTCATTATTATAATTTTGAATAAACGCAAGGCACGCGAATTTTTATAACACTAAAAATACGATGATGAAAAATCTACATTATGAACTAGGTATGCATGTGCCTCACGTTAACAATGTGAAGTCAATATTTGTACCAATAAAATCACCATTACACAAAACGCTGATTGCATTTTACTTACAAGAAGCAATAAAATGCATCATACCTTTTTGCCTCCATTTTATTGGAGTTTCTCCAAAATAATGGAGCCTATTCTTTTGAAATATTGAGTTTTTTCATTCGGGCTTCAAGAGTAGTGGGCTTTAATCCCAAAATTTTTGCTGCACCATTTTCACCTCGAATTTTGTAATGAGTAGATAGTAGAATTTTGATAATATGCTCGCGCTCCACATGCTCTAAATCATTTATATCATCATTTAATTCTGTATGAGATTCAGAAAACCAATCTCCAATCTCAAGAACTTTGCCTTTGCTAATTATCAATGCTCTTTCAATCAGGTTTTCCAATTCTCTCACATTTCCTGGCCAATTATATTTTTGCAATGTAGCCATAGTTTTATGAGGAATTGAATCGATTTTTTTTCCAATACGCGAGGAATATTTAATAATAAAATGATTGATTAATAAAGGGATATCTTCTTTTCTGTCTCTCAGGGGCGGAACTGTAATAGGAAACACATTCAATCGATAAAACAAATCTGCCCGAAATGTTTTTAGCTTAACCTCTTTAGAAAGATCTCTATTTGTAGCTGCAATAATCCGAACATTAACTTTCATTGTTCTTGGATTACCTAATCGTTCAAACTCTCCATCTTGAATAACGCGTAATAATTTAGGTTGTAATTCCAGAGGCAATTCCCCTATTTCATCTAAAAAGATAGTTCCTTTATCTGCCAACTCAAAACGACCAATTTTTTGCGTAAGTGCCCCTGTGAAAGCGCCTTTTTCATAGCCAAATAATTCGCTTTCGATTAAGCTGGCAGGAAGAGCTGCACAATTTACTTTTACCAGTGGCCGATCCATCCAATTACTAATATCATGAACTGCTCTGGCTATTAGTTCTTTTCCTGTTCCTGTTTCTCCTAATAACAAAACTGTTGAATCAGTAGAAGCAACTTTTTCAACATTGGTTAGTACTTTTCTAAAGGTGCTGTTTTGAGTAATAATTTCATCAAAATTATGAGTAAGCTTAATCTCATCTTGTAAGTACAAATTTTCAGCTTCTAATCGATTTTTTAAACTTTCTATCTCAGAAATAGCATTTTGAATTTGTTTTTCTGCTTGCTTTCTCTCCTGAATATCACGACAAAAACTAACAATATATTCCTCACCTTCAAATAACAAGTAATTAGACGTGACTTCCATTGGAATTTCTTTCCGACCACTCGTAAAATGTGTAGTTTCATATGTGGTTACCTTTTTATCGATAACTTTTTTCCATAAAGTTTTCCAGCTGTTTTTATCGTAATTCGGATTGATATTAAAAATGGTCATATTCAGCAGTTCATCCCTACTAAATCCCAACCAACTACATGCTACATCATTGATTCGAACTAAGCTTCCTTTTTTATTGATGAGCAAAATAGCCTCAGCAGCCCGGTCAATCTCAAAATGAGAGAGGCGAGTATCCTGTTCAGACTTTACTAATTCCTCATAGGTCCTTTTCAACTCATTTTCAGACTTCTTCTTAAAACTAATGTCTCGAATATGTTCAATAACTTTAATGACATTTCCTTGATCATCCCTAATCGGATATGACCTAATATCAAGCCACAAGCTTAAACGCTCTATATACTTTTCTGCAATATGAAGATGGCCGGTTTTAAATGTTTTTAAATTAAGACATTCCTTACATGGTGCATCCTCATGAAGAAGCTCAAAGCATTTCTTGTCTTTATAATCATTTTGGGTAATACCAAATAACTTTAGCGCAGCATTATTATAATATTGAATACCAAAATCAGCATCAATAATACCTAATGAATCCGGAATTGCTTGAAACATAGCCTCTAATATTCTACTTGTTTCTTTGGATTTTCTTTCTACTTCTTTGAAGGCAGTAATATCTCTTACAAAACAGCTTACAAATTCTTTACCTGCATACTCCACATAGTTTGTCCGTATTTCAACAGGAAAAATATCACCATTTTTTCGCACATGTCGTGTTTCAAACAATAGTGTTTTTTCAATTCTAATTTTACTCCATAAATCTTCCCAACTAATATTTAAATAATCTGTACTAATATGGTCAATCTTCATCGATAATAATTCGATTTTACTATATCCCATTTGTGTACAGGCCACATCATTAACACCTACAACTGCAGAGTCAGACGCAATCCAAAATACAGCATCAGGCACTGTATCTATCTTAAGATGAAGAAAATCGAAAGCACTATTTTGATTCATAAATAAAATATTGGATTTTAACAAGGCAATATAATCAGCAGATCTGATGAACGATTATTACTTGCGAAAATAATCAATTATTCAGGTAATTAAAACTTTATATGATTCCGAACAGTATAATTTCATTTTTATTGGCATTTATTAATAACTGGCAAAATAAAAAAGTAGATATTTGGTTATTATCAAGTGTCTCAATTTTAAAAAAAAACACATCATTTGAAAGCCTTTATACTTACAGCTTGTATATTTTTATGTGCAATTCAAGGATACTCTTATGATTCATCCTTATTTGATATTGATGAAGAACGAGTTAAGTCGGAGTTAAAAGATATTAATGATTTGGAGTCTTTCTTTACGCTAAATCAAGGTTTGTCCTTTCAAGATATAATTATTCTCCCTGATTTTCAACATATCAATTTTTCACTTAATGATTCGTCTAAAACATCCGTAATCAAAGAATTGCCACTTGGCATCCCTCCTTTTTTCTGGGGTTTTTGCCTTTCAATTCCAGGCGTGATAATCGTTTATGCTATTACAGAGGATGAAGATAACCTCAAAAAAGCGATGATGGGATGTATTCCTGGAACAGCAATAATTGGAGGCTGCGTTGCACTGTCATATGGATTATCATCTTGGTAAATTTGTTTAAGAATCATATCCTATCAAGTCTTTGCTAAATTTGTTTATTAATTGTATACAGTTTAAATGCACGATATTTTTGTATTTGGCTTACGTTTTCTAACATATTGTATTTAATTGATTTTAAGTTCATGAAATACGTCACTTTATATCTATTCGTATTTGCCAGCTATTTTTTTGCGACAAAAGCATATTCCCAGTATTATTTTAGAATAGAAAGTGATATTAGTATTAAAACAAAAATTAATGATGAAAGCAGTAATTTAACAATCGGAAAAGCCTACTACAACCGAACTCTTGAAAAACTTGTATATAGTATCAGGTTCCCTGAAAATGAAATATGGTTGATTGAAGATAGCCTGATGTATACTATAGTAGATAATAACTTGATCAGAAAACAAAGCATTATTCCCCTGCTACAATACACAATATTCAATTTGGTTCTGGAAGGAAAGCTTTCTGACTTTGGGCTTGAAAAAAGCCAGTATAAAATATCCAAAGTTGAGACTGATAAAGACTTAATTATAACCACATGGACAAGTCCTTCTCATTTAAAAAAGCAATATGGGCATATTGTTACATCAACTAAAAACAAGGATTTATATGGAGTTGTTATTTTTGATCCTTCAGGAAATATATTGAGTAAACAGTTATTCAAAAAATATAAACAGATTGAAGGTATTCGATTCCCTGAAGAGATTATTCAAGTAGTTTATTCGGATGGAAAAGAGTCGTATCAACTTATTACATTTAAAAATGTTCAAATAAATAATTTGCAAAATGAAAGCTTTTATAACTATTGTCTTCCTGTTGCTAAATAGTCAGCTTTTTTTTGCATTGGCTCAATCAGAAGAGGAAATTGATTTATTAAAAAATATTTTTGAGTCTCATGTCCAAAAACAAGACTATAATTTTGTTGAAGAAAGTGATAATTCTACAGAATTTGTCTTTACACAATTGTTCAAATTTTATAAACTATTCATCTCTTCTCAGGATAATAAATCTTGCGGATTTCATCCTTCTTGTTCGGTTTATGCAATTCAATCAATTCACCATCAGGGAAGCTTGGTCGGTATCATCAACGCATTTGACAGACTAACCCGATGTAATGGTTTAAGTCCTGAGCATTATATTTTAAAGGAAGAATTACATCTTTTGGAAGATGATGTTCGAAATATTAAATATGAATATGTTAAATAAACCATTTTTATTTGTATTCATATTGTTGTTTAGTAATCAGCTTTCAGCACAAAATATTTTTGATGAAACAAATTCAAAGAAATATGCTAATTACTTATTTCAAGCAGGTGAATATAAACTTGCAGCTGAAGAATTTGAGCGTTTAAATTTTATGAATCTCGGAAATGACACAATTCAAACCCGAATGATTCAATCTTATAGAAGATTAGCGGAATACAAAATAGCTGATCAAAAAGTAGATCTCTTTTATCCAAATCTAAAATTCAATTTAAAAACTACAGCTATTGAATATGTAATTATCCAAATCCGAATTAATAACGATCAACAAGTTAATTTTTTTATTGACTCAACTATACTCTTAAACAAAGATGAGAAATTGTTTTTGTCTTTATCAGCTGATCTGATGAATGCACAATACGAGAATGCAGCAGAACAATTAATTGATTGGAATAATGACATGCCTCCCAACATTCTTGAATACAGCGCCATAATTGATAATTACGAACATATACGTTTTAAAAGACAATTTTTAGCTGGTAGTTTGTCTGCAATTGTCCCCGGATTGGGTCAAACCTATGCAGGATATTGGAAAGATGGAGTTTTTGCTTTATTATTTACAACTTCTGCTGCTTATCAATCCTATCGTGGATTTAAAAAGAATGGAATTAAGAGTCCATATGGCTGGATTTACGGAGCATTGGGTTGTGGGTTTTATATGGGTAATGTATATGGTGCTATTAAAGCTGCTAATAAATATAATTTTATAAAAAATAAAGAAATAAGCAACAGAGTTGAAAAAGTATTTTCTACATATTATCCTTAGTATATGTTCTTTTAGTGGTTTTTCACAAGATATTCAGGGCACATTAACATTTGCAGATAGTTTGTTTGCCACGCAGAATTATGAATACGCCATTAAAAACTATAAACGAGTTTTATTCTTTGGCGATGACAAATTAAATGAGATAATTCAACCTAAACTGGCAAATTGTTTTTTATTATTGGATGATTATGAAAAAGCTTTATTCCATTATAACTTAGCATATTCTTATACTTCAAATGATAGTTTATCAAATGAATACCTCTTCAAACGTGTATTGATCTATATTATTCAAAATAAGCCCTATTCTGCATTGCAGGAACTTTACAATATCAGTGTAGACAGTTCTGCCATTCAATTCAAAAGGAGAGAGTTTTTCCATGCAGTAATCGATTTTCAAAACAATCAATTTGAAAGTGCGGAAAATCATTTTTTATATGCTCAAAATGATACAATTAAAGCAAATCAAATTATTGCACTATTCGACCAATATAATTTAAACAAACCAAAGACTAAAACAGCTCGAATATTGAGCATGTTTATACCTGGTGCGGGACAGTTATATGCTGGTGATGTTAAAAACGCAGCGAATTCATTAATACTCACTTCTGGCTTAACCCTTCTATTTATTGTAACAACAAAAAACTATTCACTACTTGATGCATTCATTAGCGTACTACCATGGATAAATCGATATTATGTTGGAGGCTTTACATCGGCTGGGCATATTGCTGCTCAAAAAATCGAAGAAAAAAAGCAAAAGCTATATCATGAAATACTGTTGTTATTTTAGTTTGGAAAAAGATCACAACAACATGTGCTATATTTATTAAACTTATTTTCACACCAATTTTGCAGAATTGCTAATTAGTGGAGCAAAAAAAAATGTTTGTGAAACGAAACGTATTCTCCTCACAAACATTTTATAAATTTAGTTATTGATTATTCGCCAGTTACAATTGTTGTATATGTGGTTGTAAAAAGGCTTCCCGTTACTTTAAAATCAACAGTCGCAATTCTTGTTATGCCACCATCTTCAGCTGCTCTTTCAATTCCTACGTCAGCATCCATGGGTACAATAAACCCAAATTTAACATCATAACTTGCTTTACCAACTTTAGTTCCAACAGGATTATCAGTTACTAAAACTGGATAACTTACTGAACATGCAGTTAAGAATATTGCTACAATACCTAGAACTACTATATTTTTAATTTTTTTCATTGTCTTATTTTTTAAAATTATTCTCCAGTTACAATTAGCGTATATTCCTGCCATAAATAGAAGTTTTTAATTTTCAAGTCGACAGTAGCAACTCTACTAATACCACCTTCATCAGCAGCATCATAAATGCTATATTTTTCAGTATTAAAACACAAACCTGAACTAGTGAGTTTCATATTACCAGGAGCTTGTAAGGCAACACTGCCTCCAAAAAGACATGTATTTGAAACAGTTCCTCTTTTGCTACCAATTGGATTATCTGTAGCAGTTAAGGGTGTTGTGACACTGCAAGAAACAGCTAAAAATGCAATGATCATTATTGCAATTATATTGTGTATTTTTTTCATATCAGTATTATTTAAATTTTAGAATTTGATGTTATTATTTACCAGCTTTGGTGCCAGTAACTTTAGTTTCGTACTTGGAAATAATTCCATAACTCTTAATCGTGAATTTAACGGTACTGATTTTATCAACTTTCCCTTTTTTTGCTGCTTTTTGTAATGAAAAGTCTAGATCTGGATTCATTGAGCTTCCACTAGCTTTACCATCAGCATCTCCCATAGGATTATTAGTAACCATCTCGTAGGTTACCGTGCATGAAGACAGAAAGGCTAAAACAATAAATGCAATAACCACATTTTTAATTTTTTTCATAATAATTAGTTTTAGTTAATTAATGAGTTTCTTTTAATCGACAATCAATTAAAATTAGATCTTACGTTTTTTGGTTAATCGAATACACAAATATAATTTAATTAATAGTTAAGCAAAACAAATGTTGATAAATTCAGTATTAGCAATCCTTGCCACATTCAACAACATCAAATTTCTATGCTAAATAGCAGTAAATTCAATTTCTGGGACAAACTGCTTTGCAAAAAACAATACATTAAAAAAATAATTGATGAGTTAAATTTTAAACTTACTTTTGCTATTCATTTATTTCAAATGAAAAAAATTCTGACTATAACATTTCTTTTTGTTCTAATTCATATTGGAACCATAGCAATTGCTACTAATTCTAAACTGCCAACTATTTCTAATGATTCTATACGGCCATTTATTTATACGGGATTTGAGAAACTGTATAATTTTGAATTTAAAAGCACCGATTCTTGTATTCAGCAGCTAAAGAAAGACTATGGTTACTCTTCGTGGACATACATATTAGAAGCAAATTACTTTTGGTGGAAAATAATTTCAGGAGAAAAAAACGATACATATATTAATTCCTTTTATGGAAGTCTCGACAATGCAAAGAAATACGTCAACCGATTAAATTCCGATGAAAAAAAATTCCTTTCCATATTAATTTATTCATTTCAAGCCAGAGTAGATTTAATGGATGAAAAATACTTGAATACAATAGTGGAGTTAAAGAAGCATATTCACATTATTAAAACCACTTTTGAAAAAGAAGATAGTTATCATGCCTATTACCTAACATCAGGATTGTACTATTATTTAACCTCAGTTGCCTATTCAAATTATTCGCTATTACGCTCTATAATGTTTTTTATGCCGAAAGGAGATAAACTAAAAGGAATTCGCTTTTTAAATAAGAAAAGTGGTGACATTGTTCTTGAAACAGAGTCTCAATATTTTTTAATGAAAATTTTTGATGAAGTAGAACACAGAGATGATTTATCAATTAAATATGCAAGTGTGCTATGCAAGAAATACCCCCAGAATTTTATTTTTCAAGAACAATATTACAAATTATTGGCACGTACACGAAAGGCACCATTAACTTCAAACGAATTAAGAAATACAAAAAAAACTATATTAAGAAATAAACAACTTAGCAAAGCCCAGCAAAATTATTTTATAAATATAACGAAGAAGTTACTTGCCTGCGATTCGTGAATAAAATTAAACTAAATAATAGGAAGCTTGTTAACGCATGGATATTTTATGATTGGGCAAATTCCGTTTTTCCTCTAGTTATTACAGCTGCGATATTTCCTCCATTTTACGAAGAAGTAACCAAACAGGCTGATGGTAGCGATTTGGTTTATTTTTGGGGTTTAACCATTAAAAACTCGGTTCTCTATTCCTATTCGTTTTCTTTCTCTTTTCTCATTACAGCCTTTTTATCACCTTTGCTTTCTGGTATTGCAGACTATTCGGGCAACAAGAAAACATATATGCGTTTTTTTGTTCTCTTGGGCTCTTTGTCATGTATAATTTTATTTTTCTTTGATGGTAGCAACATCCCACTTGGGTTATTAGGCATCATATTAGGCAACATTGGATTTAATGGAAGTCTTGTTTTCTATAATGCCTATCTGAAAGAAATTGTTACTGATGATGAGTTGGATAAAGTTAGTGCTAAAGGCTATTCTGTTGGCTATTTTGGTGGATTTATACTTTTGGTTATGAATCTGGCATTAATAATGAATGCTGATAAATTGGGTATTGAAAGCAAAGTTCTTCCATACCAACTCTCTTTTCTATCTGTTGGCATTTGGTGGTTTCTTTTTTCACAATATACTTTTTATCATTTACCAAAAAACACAGGAAATTCTACTGAAAAGGGCAATTACATCTTAAATGGATTTAGAGAAATAAATAAAGTTTTTAAGCAATTAAAACATCAGTCTGTTATTCGAAAATTTTTAGTTGGATTTTTCTTTTATAGTATGGGAGTACAAACAGTTCTATATATGGCCTCATTTTTTGGAGCTAAAGTACTAAATGTTTCCACTCAAGGTCTAATCATCTCCATTTTACTAATACAATTAGTTGCCATGCTTGGAGCTCAATTATTTGCCCGACTCTCTTTGAAATTCGGAAACATTAAGGCTCTGCTTATTGCATTGGCATTTTGGGTTATTACTTGTGTCACAGCATATTTTATTTACAAACCTGAAGGTTTCTATCTTTTAGCGGCTATGGTGGGTTTAGTTATGGGGGGTATACAAAGCTTATCTCGATCCACTTATTCGAAATTAATTCCAAAACAAACTACAGACACTGCTTCCTATTTCAGTTTTTATGAATTCTCGGAGAAGATAGCCATCGTTCTAGGAATTGCCGCCTATGGATTAATTGAAGACATTAGTGGTTCGATGAGGAATTCTATCTTAATGCTAATTCTATTTTTCGTTGCTGGATTTATTGCATTATCATTCGTGAAAATAAAAAAAGCATAAAAAAAGACCGGTGTTATACCGGCCTTAATTCAATCAATCAATACTCAACCAATCATATATTTTCCAAAATTCTATCTATCTATTTTCTTATTAAACTAATGCACAATTGCGACCACCAAACTAACAATCTGATTTTATGTCACTTAG
>Ga0209045_1002777_pt1 | contig 12268 bp, 12 predicted proteins | sample SaaInlLV_10m_DNA_4_FD_184664 | JGI IMG/M metagenome (GOLD analysis project Ga0209045, IMG submission 184664) | Marine microbial communities from expanding oxygen minimum zones in the Saanich Inlet - Saanich Inlet SI072_LV_200m_DNA (SPAdes) (version 2) | ecosystem: Environmental > Aquatic >...
ACTTTTGTCTTGAATTCAGGGGTGTGTCTTTTACGTTTTGCGGCCATTTTTTATGCTCCTTTTTGAGGGGTAATTATGCACAAAAAATTGTCTTAACTTTGTGTCCAAAAATTGGGGGGCACTTCACACGTTAAGTGGATAGGCCGCATTTATAATTATGCTAGATTAATGATGTGTTTTATGTGATAAATCAGCCCCCCTGTTTGGCTGAAAAGGATTTTTAAATAATGTGGGAAGATTTAAAAGAAGGTATAAAAGATTTGTTAACGTTTGGTGGTAGGTCCGCCAGAGAAACCAGAAGAATTAATGAGCAGCAACTGAGGATGTCTGTTTATGCACTGAAGATATCTGTTTATACGCTTATATTTGCTGTTGTGGTGGTAATAGTAACGATGGCAAAAGACATGGTTGACGGTTTTGAAAATGATCCAGATTTGGTTGTTTATTATGATGATAAAATATTGAAGTATGTAGGGTATGGTACATATGAAAATAGAGAGGGAGAGTGGGAATGGTACTCTGAAAGAGGAGATATGCTAAAAAAAGAGAGTTATTCTAGTAATGCACTAGATGGGAGATATGTTGAGTTTTTTGAGAATGGTAATGTTAAAGTTGCAGGAGGTTATAAGAGTGGTGAAAAGGCAGGTGTTTGGAGATATTTTAATGATGATGGCTCATTAAAAAGTGAGCTCGATTATGAGCCTGAAATAATCAATAAGATAAAGGATGTCTATGGGGGGGTGTCAACAATATTAAACGATGATAGTATGCCAGATGGAAAAGATATAATATATTATTCGAGTGGTGAGCCAAAGGTGATTAGAGAGTATATGAATGGATTGGCATCTGGGCAGTGGATATTTTTAGATCAAAGTGGCATTACAACTAAAGTTATTAAATATTCAGGCGAAGGGGATGCTATACACATATCTTACTATGAAAATGGAGTATTGAGCAATTCTGAAGAAGTCGTTTCAATAGAAGGGGAAGAAGATGTGGTGCAGTATGTTTCGTACTTTGAGAATGGTATGAGGAAAGAGGTGGGTTTGTTGGTTGATGGTGCAAAGTTTGGAGTTTGGAAAACGTTTAGAAAGGATGGTTCCGTAGAAAATGAAGTGCCCCATATCAAAGAAGAAGGATATTTCTCAAATATAAAAAAATACATTTCTGGTTTATTAAAGAGAGCTTAGTGCTTAGATATTCTATGTGTAAAGTGAATGGCTTTCAATAAAATGCTTGGGGTTATATTTCCCGCTGCTTGCAGCGCATAGACAAATGGTTACTAGAAAATCGTAGATTTTTGCGTGACTCTGATCAATACCCCGCTTTCGCATTGCGAAAGTGGAGCGAAGCGAGATAGCTTGCTGCGGGGATTTTTATTGCTTTTTTGTGTAACGGCCTATCCACTTAACGCAAACCAGCATGTAATGTCAGTATTTTTTCCAGTATCATGTCGATATCATCTGAAAAAAAATGATGTTACTTGCTTCAAGTGCATAGCCCGTTTTGTGTAATCGATTTGTGTAGTATGTTATTTGATTTGCAGCTGAACACCAAATAGCTCGCTTCTTGCAATGTGGCTATCATTAATTGTAATTCCCCAGCATCCGCTTCAACAGGGCGGTAAACTCATCACGAAAGCTACATGGTGAAACAACTTCTACCTCATCACCAAAGCCCAGTATCCACCAACGTAACTGGTTACTGTTTTTTACAGTAGCCTTCACCCGTATACGCCCGTCATCTAACACCTCTATAATTTGATCTAGAGACAGAGGCGTCTCCTTCAAGTGTGCCCCCCTATTTGCAGCAAACAGTAGCTCAATTTGGAATGAGTCACCTAGAAGATAGGCAAAGCTCCCGCTCTGGATATAGTGGTCCAGATCAAATCCTTTTGGGATACGGATCGCTTTGTGAATCATCTTTGCAGACACAAAACGGTGTAGAGCAAACTGAATGGGGGTGTCATAACCACCTACACTAGCGACAAGGTAGATCACACGCTGACGGAACACCAAACCCAGAGGATGAATCACCTTGTAGTGCTTTGGTGTATCGTTGCCACGCTTTTTGTATTCAGCAGTAATCTGACTATCTTCAAGTAGAGAAGCGTAGATGGTATCTGCAGCAGATTGATTGACAGGTGGTGGTAACAGATTCTGAGTCTCTGGCAGTACACGCACCTTATCCAGCCAGCCCCCAAACCTTTTGGACTTACGTTGTGAAAGTACATTACGTGCGCGATTAAAGTGAGGTTCGAGAGAGCTGGTGACATGCGGCGGCATCATCTCAAATAGATATTGTTCAGCTAGAAAGAATGAGAGCGCCGTTTGTGGAGACATGCCTGGAAGATCTAACACCTCAGCGCTTTCTAACCAGCGCCAGCGATAAAGTCTCCCCTTTAGCTCATAATCCAATGGGAATAGTGAGGCCATCTCCATCAGGTCCCGTTGAATTGTGCGTAATGTGACGGGGTAATCCAAGGCGTCCAGTCGCTCCACAATCTCCGTAACAGTAATCCAGTGTGGAGCCCGTGGTACAAGCCGTAGTGTCTCAATACGCCGAAGCGTTGCATTCATCATAGTGCATTCCAGCAAAGTAGTTTTTTCCATTGTACCTCCCTAGCGCGACAAAAAATTACGCATAGAGAGGAGATACTCAACACTGACAACGTCTGAAATGAGAAGAGGAGATGAACCGCGATTCAGTATTAAGTGATAACCATGTAGCACGTTGAAAGCAAGGGTGAGGCTATCTCATCGTCACTATCCGTCGTACTTCATTCATTTATGGTCATAGAGCGGTGTAGATCTTGGTTATCCCAACAATGTAAGTTTTTCCCACTTTCACCCGCTATGCGACAAAAATTAGCGCAGACAGGTTAGAGAATAGCCTCTGTGAGTTTTTCATAACCATGGAAGAGACAAGCGCAAATGCTTGGCCATGAAGGTAGATCAAAATGAGAGATATTGGGCGTTACCACCCTGCGCTTGATTATTTTTACTAACTATAGGGTGTGAGGATATTTGCATGTATAAGAAATGTTGCTGTGATGATGATTACGATGACGGGTCTGAAGATAGTGGTAAGAGTCGTGATTGGGATATGGAGCCAGGTGATGCTGGATGGCTGGGAAGTGACGATGACGACGATGATGATTGATTTGAGGTGTGGAATCGTCCCACCCTTATCAGTATAAGATTTAACCAAACTACACATGGAGAATAGTGATGGCAAAAACTAAAAAAGCCTATTTAAACGCAGCAGCATCTGCTAAGAAAAGAGGGGATAAAATCTGGGCGCAGGCAAAGCAAGCTGAGAAAGATGGTGAAAATGGCAAGGCTACCAACCTGTATGCATCAGCGAGAACACATTATGCAACTGAAGAGAAAGCAAAAAAATCTGCTTTAAGTGCGCCCGACTAACGATTGAGAAACAGAAAATGGCTGGATTGGATGGGAGTGCCTTTACTCAATCCAGCCAATCACTCCCCGTTACTTCTCAGCGCAGCTCACAAAAAATCGATCCGTCCTGATTTGGGTGGGTGACCAACCTCCCCCCACGATTCAAGAAAGAGCCAAGGAAGCCTACACTGCTGGAAGAGCACAATAGAATTAGATGGCGTAACGACAGAGTAATATTATTACAGGAGTGAAATATGTTGTGGGTACCAATAAAAGGTCATGTTTGTACTGTATGATAAGAAATACTTTGTTAGATCATCAATGTAACGCATTGCTTGAGTTTAGTTATGTGGTTGATATTTGGCCTAGATTTTTGATTGGGAGTAAGAGTAATGAGAAAAGCATCAAAAGAAAAACATGATAAGAATGATCCTGATGTTGATGATATTTCTACCGCGAGTAATGTGAAAAATGTATTTGGAAGTGAAGAAAATGCATTACGTGCATCCGAAACTATTAGAGATGCGATTTTCTCATATGGAAATAGAAATAAATCTGATGATTTAAAAGAATGGGTCGTGAAAGAGTTAGAGAAACATCAGTCAGTGTTTCCAGGACGTGTTGAAAGAGATCAATTAGCTGAGGAAATAATTTCTACAGTTAAGGGGAACTATGACCGTAGTGAGGATTTAAGGAAGCATTTAGAGAAAGGTAAATCAAAAGAAAGCTGGATCGGAGCTATGGTAGAGGCTAAATCTACTGCTGCTAGTGTGGAAAGTGTTGGGCAATACGCGTCTGGAATTGACTATGCTCTGAAGCAGTCAAACGACACTATGTTCAAAACAATAAATAGAAAAGATGGTGTCATCAAGGAAAGTATACAGCTTCATGGGTTTATTGGTGAAGCAGAGCATGTTATCTCATTTAATAATAATGCGGCTGAAAAAGGAAGCCTACTTCGAGCTGAGATGCAGGCAAGTAATAACAAAAATTCTGTTGATATTTTGATTAGAGATGAAGGCGACAAAATTATACAGAAATATGGGGTTAAGTATGGTAGTGATAGCGTTGCAACAGAGAGTTACTTAAAAAAAGGAGACTATCGCGGGCAGCGAAAATTAGTTCCAAAGGGGCAGGCTGAAGATATCAGTGGAGCTACTGATTTTATCGAATGTGATGGTGTGCAGTCGAATCCCTTGAGTTATGAAAAGGCAAAACAAATTCAGAAAGATGCACAAATTCAAAGGGAGATTAAGACTTTCTCTTGGGATAGCATCAACAAGTATGAAATTTGCAAGAGCGTTGGAAAGCAAGCATTGATAATGGCAGGTTTTAGTGCAGCAATTCAAGGTGCGGTAATATTTGGTAATAGACTTTGGAATAAAATATCTGGACAGGAGAAAAAAAATCAACCGATCAGCGAAGATGTTAAGAGCTTTGTAGATGGAAGCCTAGACTCTGCAAAATCTTTAGGTGTACAAACAGCTGTATCAACAGGCGTCATTATTGCAGCTAGAAGTGGATGGATTCGTATTTTACAGAATACTCCAGCTGCGCCAATAGTAAATGCTGTTTATGTCGCAATGGAAAATACAAAAATTCTTTACAAGGTTGCAAAGGGTGAGCTAACTACGGCAGAAGGTTTTGACCTGATGGGACAAACTTCACTTACAGCGTCAATGGGCATTATTGCAGCAGGCAGAGGAGCAATCTTAGGAAACTTGATTCTACCTGGGATTGGAGCAGTAATTGGAGGCATAATTGGGGGAATGGCAGGTGTTGAGTATGGGAAAAAGATATACAGCGCAAGTAAAAAAGTTTATGAGGCTGCAAAGCCTATCATATCGAAGGTGTATGAGAAGTCTAAAAATGCGATCAACTTTATTAAAGATATTGCTCTGCAACCTTTAAGGTTGTTTAATTGATGAAAAAGGAATAAAAAATGGCAAAGACTATAAAGATCAGCCTTGTTATAGACGGTTGCAAGTGTAGATCAATAGAAGATGTGAGGAATAATTTTAACTTAATGGAGGTTGTTGATAACTTTCAAAGTGGCAAACTACTTAAATGGGCAAAAAGCAGAGAAAATAAAGAGTTTGCAGAAAAACTGAGTCTGATTATGGATGATTCACCATTAAAACAAGCTAGAGAATTATGTTTATTGTTTTCGATTGATGACATTACAGAATCTGATTTGCAGTTAGAAATGAATTCATTAGTTGTCTACCAGAGATTAGAATCTGGAGAGGATTTTCTGTCAGTTACGAAGAAAATGAAGAACAGCCTGATTGCAGAATTTCCAATAGATATCAGGTGGTTGCTGTCAAAGAGAGGGTGCTTTGACATGCCAGAAATAAATGAGCGCTATGTCAAAATTGATATAGAAGGGAAAGAACTAGAAAGAACAGCAGTTGCATGGAAGTCAGCCTTCGACTCTGAATCTGGCTTAACGTGGCAATTAAATGAGCCAGGTGATTTTAGAAAAACATACCAGTGGGGAAAGTGGAATATGTTGATCGATAGGTTTAACCAAGAAGTGTACTGTGGGCACACGGACTGGAGAGTGCCAACACTGCAAGAGCTGACGACGATTCTTTCGCGTGATGTAAACTCTGAGCGTAATTTTATTAACGCGGAATTTTTCCCCGATCTGAAAGGAGTTAATGAGGAAAACTTATTCTGGACATCAACTGTGCTAGATGACGTAAATGATGATGATAAAGATGCCATTGATCTCATGATAGATCATCTTTCCCATGGTCCTTTTAACCCAAAAGAAGACACTATTAAAGGACATGTAATTTCTTTTAAATCTGGTAAATCGAAGATGTGTAGCCTCAAGGAACACGCACATGTCAGACTAGTTCGTGGATAACGAGCCATCAAGTTACTAAATCAAGATAATGGCAATTAGGGGAATAAAATGGCTAAGGTAATAAAGCTGAATATCGAAGTAGATGGAGTGAAGTGCCGAACACATAGAAGATGTTGTAAGCAATTTTAATTTGTCTGACATGATTGCAAACACTTAAGAGTGGAAGACTATTAAAGTGGGTAAAGAGTCGTTGTTATGCTTCCGTTGTGAGTGATTTAAGAAGCATTGGAGAGGATGACGATGTTGCTCAGATCTATAAAATGTGCTCCATGTTTGGAGTAAAAAGATTTAACTAAGAAAGATATTTTGTCTGAGTTGAAGGTGCTTGAAATTTATTTACAAGTATTAGATGGAAAGGATCCACTTGTTATTGCTAAGGATCATTTTTAATGGTTCAACAGAAGATCGTAAAAATATGGATACGCGAGCAGTTGTTACATCTCAGGAAGAACTAGATGAGATTCTTGAAAACAAAGAAGAAAAATTTGCACTTTTCGAATAAATATACCTGGTCTCAAATAATGAAGAAGATGGCGATGGCTCAAATAAATTAATGTATCAGATTGGTGATAGTCCAAGCGTACAAATTAAGTTTGATGATGAAAATGATTTTCGGCGGGGGGTTATGGATATGGTAGAACTTGATAATTATGAAAGAAATGAATGTTCTGATGAAGGTGATTGTACATTTTTTTCAGGATTTGTTTTAGGAAATGCTTCTATTTTCAAGATAACCCTATCTAGATTGATGTTGCAGTCGACATCGAAAAATATATGAAATCAAAAGATTTAATCTAGAAGAAGAAAGAGTGTATAGAAAAAATATGACTTGGTTAGTTAGTAAGTTTCTTTCTTATTTATGTTCAGGATTTATGGTGATTATTTATAAGCTCTTATCTATTTACTATAAACTAGAGATTCAGGTGCTGTTATTAATGTTCTTCTTTCTAGAAGTAAAATCAGAGTAGAGAGAGGGTTTTTATCAGAAGTGTTGACTTGTGATGTTGTTTTAATAGAATGTATAGGGGTGTTATTTTGAGTAAGCTAAAAAGTAGTATACAAGGTTACATTGATTCATTTTTCCCGATTATATATCTGCAAACCTTTGAGTACCGAAAGGCTGATCGATTAATTAAGGATCTTGCTGAGGGTCGCTCTATCCAAGAGTGGAATCTAGCCAACGGCTGGGTGGACTTTGACTACAAACGCCCCTTAGCCGAATATCAGGAGCTTCCAGTTGCATTAGAGCAATTCGATGTGATTGAGCAGCTAGAAAAGGTATTTATTGTTCTCAAGGGGATCTCTAAGATTCTTATGGATGATCAGCGTTCAGTCGCGAAAATATTGTCCATTGTCCACAAGATGATTGATGACCGTTTTGAAGATGTAGAAGCAACAATATTTATTGTTGATCCAGTGATTGAGATTCCAGTAATTCTTGAGAAATTCATAACTATATTCGAGGTTCCATTGCCAGACGAAAGTGAAATCAGAAAAATTATGACAGAATTCATTAATCAAGTAGACGAAGAAGTTACTGAGAGTGATTTTTCTGAATTGTCTCTGGCCTTCAAGGGATTAAGTCAACTTGAAATTGAACAGTTGCTCAATCTTGCCCTTCATAATGGCGGAGGTATAGATCGAAATGATAAGCAGCTAATCCTTAACGAGAAGGAGCAGATTATCAATAAAGGGGGGATTTTAGAGATGGTCCCTTTTCACTATTCTATTGAAGAGGTTGGTGGACTAGAAGTGATGAAGAGTTGGCTCATGAGAAAGCAAAAGATCTTTTCTAACTTAAATGCTGCTTTAGAATTTGGTGTTGATATGCCAAAAGGAGTCTTTATTGTTGGAATGCCTGGTTGTGGTAAGTCACTCACGGCTCATGCTACTGGTCTGCTTTTTCAAGCGCCACTATTACGTCTTGATATCGGTCGGTTGATGGGTAAATACGTAGGAGAGAGTGAAGCTAACATGCGCAAAGCAATACAGCAGGCTGAAGCGATTAGCCCTTGTGTATTATGGGTTGATGAGATTGAGAAAGCATTTTCTGGTATTGCATCTGGCGGCAGTGGATCTGAAGTGGCCACTAGATTATTTGGCCAGTTTCTTACTTGGATGCAAGAGAAGAGTTCTGCTGTTTATGTTGTTGCTACGGCCAATGACATAAGTAGATTACCTCCAGAACTATTGAGAAAAGGACGATTCGATGAGACTTTCTACGTAGGCTTTCCTAATCAGAAAGAGAGAAAGCACATTTTCGAAATTCACCTTAAGAAACGTAAGCAAAAAATTCTTCATGAGGATCTTGAAGGGCTTGCAAGAATGACTAAGGGATATAGCGGTGCTGATATTGAAAATATTGTTAAGGAAAGTGTGGAAGCATTGTTTCTTTCGAATGATAAGAAAATTAATTATGATTTGATTGAAGGTATTGTTAAGGAAACGACGTCAATCTCAGAGGCATTAAAAAAGCAAGTTGAGGATTACCAGTCAAAATATGATCAGCTTAAAATTAAGAATGCATCTGATAACTAGCATGTATATCTAGGAGGATATTGTTTCTACGTAGAAGATCAAGATACTGATAATCACGTATGAATGTTATGTGATCTACCGCAAGATCAAATAGAGGAAGTTTTTATTGTTCGTGTTCTACATCTCGGTGTTTCATCAAAGAATGAACGCGTTAAAGCCACAAACAGACCGGAGGTTGCCTCATTAGCAAAGTACGGTAATTTTCCTCTGTCTGGTCGCTGTCTGGTCTTTTGGTTCTGTTTGGTAAGTTATTGAATTCACATTGCTTGTGGTGGGAATGAGCCAAAGCCAGAAAGCCGCTTAGAAAACAACAATAATGCACTCTGCTAGTGAATAGATTGACTAAATGAGTTTCAGTGATAGGCTGTTACAAGTATTGAAAATCCTCGTGTCGGTGGTTCGATTCCACCTCCGGCCACCATATATTTCAAGGGCTTACCGTAAATGGTAGGCCCTTTTTTATTGCCTGTCTGGTCGCTGTCTGGTCTTCTGGTCACAACTACCGGATATCCCCGTGACCGGAGATGTTGCTGATTCTTATGCATTTCTCTGCCGTTTATTTCGTAAATGCTGTCTAAATTGATAGTTTTGTAGATCGTTGTGATAGGAATCTTCTGGAAATAAATGACGTTCTGATGCCACATAGCGTCAAAGCATCGGTAGCAACGGAAAGGGGAGAAAGCACCAGATGATCTTCACACCCCGCTCTGATAAATGGCTACCATCCGATTCAGCTGTTCGGCAAATTCCTCACGGAAGCGGGCAGGCTTCACCACCTCAACCTCATCTCCAAATCCTAATAGCCACCAGCGCAATTGGTTGCTGTTCTTCACAATAGAAGTCACCCGAATTCTCCCGTCTTCAGCAGTCTCTATCTGCTGATTGAAGGATAAAGGGGTCTCTTTCAAGTGTTCTCCGCGATTGGATGAAAACAGTAACTCAATCTTAAATTCATCACCCAGCAGGTAATCAAAATTCCCGCCTTGAATGTAAGTGTCTAAGTCGAAATCTTTAAGACAGCGAACAGGTTTCTGTTCCACTCGTGCAGAGGTAAAACGATGTAGTGCAAATTGTAGGGGGTCGATATGAGAGCGCCAAGCAAAGCTAAGGCAATCAAGCTGGACAATCCAGCACAGGCAAAGCCTAACCAGCAGCCTGAAACTGAGCTACACATATTAGGAGGCAACGAATAGTATGAAGCTGTAGCAAGGGCAGTCTATCAGCCGCAATGCGCAAGCGTGAAGGTGTTGAGCCCCGTAATATTCCATGTCACACCTGACCAAAGTTTTCATATGCTGGAAGTCAGAATCAACATAAGCGAGATGAAACGTGTTTTTCAAGTTTTAGCACGACCCAAATTAAAAGGTAAGCATATGTTGGAGGTGTCGGGGTCTAAGTCCGTAGCGGGTAGACGAATTGAATGTTTTGGAACTTGGGAGAGCCTTACAATTTCCGAATGTTGCTCTTAGAGCCCTAAAAGGGTTAGAGAGCAATTTTGTAAGGCAGTCGGACTAGTTGATAGTAGAGGCGTAAATAGGGTAATGCCTATTGAGGTGAAAGGCACCACTCGAAGCGGCTAGCAATTTAATGTAAGAAGGAAGGATTAACAATGTCAGACGCAGAACTGAATAAAACTTTGGAGAAACTATCTTCTATATCATTGTGTGCAAAGAGAGACCCTGCATTTGAGTTTTTGAGTCTAGCTCACCACCTCAATGTAGTGTTACTAAAAGACTGCTACAACCGTCTTGCTAGAAACAAGGCAGTAGGAGTTGACGGAGTAAACTGGAAAGAATATGGAGCAAACCTAGACGACAACTTAGAGACACTAGTCACAAAGTTGAAAAAGGGATCGTACAAACCCCTCCCAGCAAGACGAGTATACATACCCAAAGGAGATAACGCCGTTAGACCCCTTGGAATATCAGCCATTGAAAACAAAATAGTTGAAAGTGGACTGGCTCGGATAATGGGAAATATATACGAAAACGACTTTATGGAGTTTTCCTACGGATTCAGAGCCAAGAGAAATGCCCATCAAGCACTCAAGGTCATAGGAGACAGCATCAACTTCAAGCCGGTAAATCACATAGTAGAAGCGGACATCAAAGGATTCTTTGACAACGTAGAGCATGATCTACTAATGGAATTTATACAGATCAGAATAAAAGACAGTAGTCTACTATTCTTGATTGATCTATTCCTAAAGGCTGGATACATTGATGATAGTCAACTAATCACAACCGAAAAGGGAACCCCACAAGGAAGCATCCTAAGTCCAATGTTAGCCAACATATTCCTTCACTATGTATTAGATAAATGGTTTGATGACAAAGTACAGAATCATACGAACGGATACGTTGAAATAGTCAGATATGCAGATGACTTCATCTGCCTAGTACAGACCCAAGACGAAGCGCAAAAGATACTAAGAGCGCTGAAGAACAGGTTTGAGAAATACAAACTAGAGCTACATCCCGACAAAACCAGCGTATTCAGTTTTGGCAGGTACGAAAGACAAAATGCGAAGCAACAAAATCGCAGAGCCAACACATTTGATTTCCTCGGATTTACGCACTACTGCGATAAAACCAGAAGAGGGCACTTTAAAGTAGGCAGAAAGACAAGCGCCAAGAAGTACAGAGTAAAAGCGAAAGAACTAAACCAATGGTTAAAGTCAATCAGAAACCAAGTGCTAACAAAAGACTGGTGGAAGACGCTCAAGCAAAAGCTTCAAGGGCACTATGAGTACTACGGAGTCAGTGAAAACTACCACTCCATAAAACAGTACTACGTGCTAGCAGTCAAGCTTACCCGCAAGTGGTTGAACAGAAGAAGTCAGAAAAAGGCAATGAGTTGGGAGAAGATGTACAACTATCTAAATCTCTACCCACTGCCTAAACCAAGTATCAGACATAATTTTTACGCAGTCACGCAAGGTGTGAATTAGATTGAAGAGCCGTATGAGGGAAATCTTCAAGTACGGTTCTGTGAGGGGTGTTATGACTTCTTACATTTTATTAACAAATAGAAATAAGGAGGCATAAATGCCTACTCGACAAGATTTATCACCTGTACATTTGTATAGGTATTCTATAAAAACAATCTGTTATCTATTATTTTTCGGGAATATTTCCTTGATATTTTCAATTAAATCATGTCTAGTTGGCCTCTATGATTCTCACCAAGTCCGATCTGGTTGACACACTGGAAATTATTAATGAGGCTCTTCTGATTCAAACTCCAGAAGAAGTCGAGAACTTGTGGCTTAAGTTGCAGGCAAAGATTGGTATTGATGGAATGTCTCTGGTTGTTTCTGCCAGTAGTGCCAATCAGGACCTTATGAGGCCAAACTTGATGCTTTACGGCATTCCTGATGATTGGATTGAGCGATATCAGGAGCAGATGTATTCAGCAATTGACCCGGTGATCCAACACTGTCTCAAAACAG